>Ga0210395_10000254_pt1 | contig 41985 bp, 40 predicted proteins | sample IncBWH4OmetaG_FD_150861 | JGI IMG/M metagenome (GOLD analysis project Ga0210395, IMG submission 150861) | Forest soil microbial communities from Barre Woods Harvard Forest LTER site, Petersham, Massachusetts, United States - Inc-BW-H-4-O ...
GATTCTCGCCGTGCTCGCGCTCGTCACGGTAAAGGGATGGTGGCCCTATCTGTGGCGCGAGTGGCTGACGAGCGTCGATCACAAGCGCCTCGGCGTGATGTATTTCTTTCTGGGCCTTGTCATGCTGCTGCGCGGCTATTCCGACGCGATCATGATGCGTACGCAGCAGGCAATCGCCGTTGGCGACGCCCAAGGATATCTGCCGCCCAGCCACTACGACCAGATCTTCTCGGCGCATGGCGCGATTATGATCTTTTTCGTGGCGATGCCGTTGGTCATCGGGCTGATGAATTTTGCCGTGCCGTTGCAGTTGGGCGTGCGCGACGTCGCCTTTCCGGTCCTCAATTCGGTCAGCTTCTGGCTGACCGCGGCGGGCGCGCTCTTGATCAACGTATCGCTCGTCGTCGGCAATTTCGCGCGCACCGGCTGGATGGGATACCCGCCGCTCTCCGAGCTGGCGTTTTCGCCCGATGTCGGGGTCGATTATTACCTGTGGTCATTGCAGATCTCGGGTATCGGCACCTTGCTGACCGGCGTCAACTTCGTGACCACGATTCTCAAATTGCGCGCCCCCGGCATGATTTATATGCGCATGCCGGTGTTCTGCTGGACCGCATTATCCGCCAACATGCTGATCGTCGCGGCCTTTCCGGTTCTAACCGCGACCTTTGCGATGCTGCTGCTCGATCGTTATTTGGGCTTTCATTTCTTTACCAATGACGCCGGCGGCAACCAGATGATGTATGTCAACCTGTTTTGGGCGTGGGGTCATCCGGAAGTCTACATCCTGATTCTGCCGGCGTTCGGCGTCTTCTCCGAGGTGGCCGCGACCTTTTCCGGCAAGGGGCTGTTCAGCTACCGCACGATGGTTCTCGCGACGTTAGGGATCTGCGTCCTCTCTTTTATGGTCTGGCTGCACCATTTCTTCACGATGGGCGCGGGCGCCGACGTCAACGCCTTCTTTGGCATCATGTCGGCGATTATCGCGGTGCCGACCGGCGCCAAAGTCTTCAACTGGCTGTTCACGCTATTCCGCGGCCGGATCGTCTTCAACACGCCGGTCCTGTTTTTGATCGGCTTTATGGTCACGTTTGTTCTCGGCGGCTTGACCGGCGTTCTGTTGGCAGTGCCGCCGGTCGATTTCGTGCTGCACAACAGCACCTTTCTCGTCGCCCATTTCCATAACGTCATTATCGGCGGCGTCGTGTTCGGCGCGATGGCGGGATTCAATTATTGGTTCCCCAAGGCATTCGGCTTCACCCTCGACGACAGATGGGGCAAGGCGAGCTTCTGGTGCTGGCTCGTCGGCTTTTATCTTGCGTTCATGCCGCTCTATCTGCTGGGACTGATGGGCATGACCCGGCGCCTGGAGCATATACCCGACCCGAGCTGGCAGCCGTTGCTGCTGGTCGCCGAGGCCGGGGCCATCGTCATCTTCCTGGCTATTCTCTGCCAGATCGCGCAGCTTTATGTCAGCATCCGCACGCGCGAGCAGCGCCGCGACCTGACCGGTGACCCGTGGAACGGCCGCACCCTGGAATGGTCGACCTCGTCGCCGCCTCCGGCCTACAACTTCGCGGTGCTGCCCCGAGTCGAGACGATCGACGCCTTCTGGGAAATGAAGCGGAGGGGACTGACCCCAGGACTGACGCCAGTCGAACCGGCCTATCAAGCCATCGAAATGCCGCGCAACAGCCCGATCGGCTTTCTCACCGCCTTTTTTGCGGTGATCGTCGGCTTTTCGGCGATCTGGCATATCTGGTGGCTGGTGATCCTCGGTTTCCTCGCCGCCGCAGTCGGGGTCCTGGCATTCGGCTGGAGCGAGAATCGGGAGCGCGAAATCTCGGGTACCGAACTTGCCCAAATGGAACGGGCCCGGCTGGGCCTGGGGCGGCCCGCATGACGATCGCAACTCTCGACAGAGTTCCAACCGAACTCGCGCGCGGGCGCGGCGGCGGCGGGCCGGCTCCAAAGCGCACCGTTGTCGCCTACGGCTTCTGGATGTTCATCCTCAGCGACTTCGTCATGTTCTCGGCGCTGTTCGCGGCCTATGCGGTGTTGGCGGGCAACACCGCCGGCGGCCCGACCGGGTCCGAGCTGTTCAATCTCCGCAACGTCTTTATCGAGACGATGTGCCTGTTGTTCTCGAGCTATGCCTGCGGGCTCGGCGCGTTGTCCGCCGAACGGCGGCGGCAGGGCCTGTTCCTGGTCTTTGCCGCGATCACCTTTGTCCTTGGCGCGGCCTTTCTTGTTATTGAGGCAAGGGAATTTGCCCGCATGGTGGCCGAAGGCGCCGGACCCCAGCGCAGCGCCTTTCTCTCCAGCTTTTTCGCTCTGGTCGGCACGCATGGCGTCCACGTCACCGGCGGCCTTATCTATCTCGCCTATATGGTGGCGCAGGTCGTCGTCAAGGGTTTGCGCGGCACCGTGCTGCGGCGCCTGCTGTGTTGGAGCCTGTTCTGGCACGCGCTGGACATCGTCTGGGTCGGGGTGTTCACGTTGGTCTATCTGATGGGAGATTTCCGGTGATGGACGGTGACGACCGCGTTTTCGACGACCGCACACCCGGTGTCGAGGAATACGAGCCTTCCGCCAGCTATCTGTCATACACGGCGGGGCTCGGGCTCGCGATCCTGCTGACGATTGCTTCGTTTGTCGTCTCGCAAACCCATTTGCTGTGGCCACCGGGTATACCGGTTGGGCTGATGGTGCTCGCCTTTGCCCAGATCGGCGTCCACCTCGTGTTCTTTTTGCATCTGGGCAGCGGGCCCGACCACACGAACAATATTGTCGCGCTCGCCTTCGGCGTGCTGATCGTCTTTCTCGTCATCACCGGATCAATTTGGATCATCGCCAACCTCCACGCCAATATGATGCCGATGTCCGTGCCCGCGCCGCACTGACCCGGTTCGGCGCGAAATCCCGGCCGCGCAGCACCGCGACGTCGATGGCCGAGGATGCCGGTTGGCATGGCCGAGATTGTTCCATTTGAAAAACCCGTGGTTCGGGGGTTTTTGCATCGGCCGCGCCAGGCGGGGCGGCGAGGCTTGGTGCTGACCCATGGGGCGGGCGGCAATTGCAAGGCGCCGTTGCTGGCGGCGGCGGCGGATGCCTTTGCCGATGCCGGGCTCTGGGTGTTGCGGTGCGATCTGCCGTTTCGCCAGCGGCGGCCGACGGGGCCGCCCTCGCCTGCGGCGGCCGCCGCGGATCGGGCGGGGTTGAAGAGCGCGGTCGAGGCGATGCGCGAGCTGCTGACGGGGGCGGTTTTTCTCGGCGGGCAGTCGTATGGCGGGCGGCAGGCGACGATGCTCGCCGCCGACGAGCCCGAATTGGCCGCGGGTTTGCTGCTGTTCTCGTACCCGCTACATCCGCCCGGCAGACCCGACCGGCTGCGCACCGAGCATTTTCCGCGGCTGCGGGTTCCGGCGGTGTTTGTTCAGGGCACCGCCGACCCGTTCGGCTCGATCACGGAGGTCGGGACGGCGATAGCGCAGATCCCGGCGTCAACCCGGCTGATCCCGATCGAGGGCGCCGGACATGATCTGAGGCGCGGACGCTTCGACCTCGCGCCGGTCGTCGCCGCCCTTGTCGCGACACCTGATCGTATTGTCTCACCCGAAGCGAAGTGAATAACGGACGCGTCAGGCTTTGCGGCGCCGCGCAGGCGCGGGCGCCTCGGCCGCCGCCGGTTCGGGCGCGGCGGCTTCCCGGGTTTTGCGTCGCTTCGCCGCCGGCGGCGCGACGGGATGGGCGCCGGGCTCGGTCTTTGCGTCGCGCCCGCCGGAGACCGGCAACAGCAGGGCCGGCTGGCGCCGATCGCCGGGGGATTTCGCGCGCTTGCCCGACGACGCGGCAGGCGCTGCCTTTCCCGAACCCCCTTCTTCGCGGGCCAGGCTGCGCTTTAGCGCGTCCATCAGGTTGATCACCTTCGGCGGCTCGGCAATCGCCTCCGCGGTCACCGTCACCTCTCCCTTGACTTTGCTCTGGACCAATTCGCGCAACGCGTCCTGGTAGCGGTCGTGAAAATTCGCCGGCTCGAAAGTACCGGCCTTGCGCTCGATAATGGTTGTGGCGAGCGCTACCAGTTCGGGATCGACCTCGCCGTCCTGTTTGTCGCCGAGTTCGGCGGTGCGGACCTCGTCGCTGGCGCGCAGGGTCGACATCAGCAGCCCGCCGCCGCGCGGCTCGACCAATACCAGCCGTTCGCGGTTCGCCAGCACGATGCGGCCGAGCCCGACCTTGTCTGCCCGCGTCATCGCTTCGCCAATGACGCGAAAGGTCTCGCTGGCGATCTCGCCGTCGGGATAGATGTAGTAAGGCGTGTCGAGATAGAGCGGATCGACCTCGTCGCGGCTGACAAACCGATCGAGCTCGATAATTTTCGATGACTCGATCTGCAGGTCCTTCAATTCCTCGTCGCTCAACGTGACATAGCGGTCGCGGTCAAACTCAAAGCCCTTGACGACCTGGTCGCGGCTGAGTTCTTCGCCGGTCTTGGCATCGACGAGACGCTGCGAAACCCGGTTTCCGGTTTCGGCATTGAGCTGATTGAGGCGAATTCGCTTCGACTCGGTGGTCGCCGGGCTCAGGTACACCGGGCAAGTGACGAGAGAAAGACGCAGAAATCCGCTCCAACTCGCGCGCGGCATGTCGTTCTCCTATGCTGCGGCGTTACGAATGCACAATATGGGGCGGTACGCAACGGCATGCGACAGGTGTTGACGACAGACGGTTCTCTGACGGGCGAACGGTGGCTATGGCGCTGAGCGAATACCAACGAAAGCGCGATTTCGCGAAAACCCCGGAACCGGCGGGCGGCGCCGTCCGGCCGAACGCGTCGCCGAAGCTGTCCTTTGTGATCCAAAAACACGCCGCCCGCCGCCTGCATTACGATTTCCGGCTCGAACTCGACGGGGTGTTGAAGAGCTGGGCGGTGCCGAAAGGACCGAGCACCGACCCCGGCGAAAAGCGGCTGGCGGTCCATGTCGAGGACCATCCGCTCGAATATGGCGGGTTCGAAGGCGTCATTCCCGAAAAGCAATACGGCGCTGGCGCCTCGATGATCTGGGATCGCGGCAGTTGGACCCCGCTTGATCCCAACCCGCAAGCGGCGTACGCCAAGGGCAATCTCAAATTCGAGATCGACGGCCAGAAACTCCGCGGCAAATGGGTTCTGGTGCGGATGGGCGGCAAGCATACCGGCCGCAACCACGAGAACTGGCTGTTGATCAAGGAGCGCGACGCCGCCGCGACGCCGGGAAGCGGCGACGCGATCGTTGCCGACAACCCGAAAAGCGCCGCGACTGGCCGCACGATCGACGAGATCGCCGCCGACCGCGACCGGATCTGGGGGCCGAACGGCGAGGAGCGCCCGGCCGACGCGCGCCGCGCCCCGCCGCATGCCGACCCGTCGAGCATTTCCGGGGCCAAAAAAGGGCGAGTGCCGGCCGACCCGCGACCGTTGCTGGCGCATGCGGCGGAAGAGGCGCCGGATGGGCCGGATTGGTTGCACGAAATCAAATACGACGGCTATCGCCTGCTGGCGCGGATCAGCGGCGGTAAGGTGCGGCTCTCGACCCGCAGCGGGCTCGACTGGACCGAAAAATTTCTGGCGCTCGCCCGCCGTTTCGCCGCGCTGCCGGTCGATAGCGCGCTGATCGACGGCGAGCTGGTGCATATCGAAGCGGACGGCACCACCGATTTCGGCCATCTGCAGGATGCGATCGCGACCGGGCGGACCGAGGCGCTGGTGTTTTGCGCCTTCGACGTGTTGCATGTCGATGGCTGGGATCTGACGGGTGCGGCGCTCGAAGACCGCAAGGCGGCGCTGGCCTCGCTGATCCCGGCTAATGCCGAGAGCGAGTTGCGCTACAGCGACCATCAGGTCGGGCGCGGCCGCGATTTCTTCCGCCATGCCTGCGGCTATCGCCTCGAAGGCATCGTTTCGAAGCGCCGCGACAGCCCGTATCACGCCGGCCGGCACCACAGCTGGCTCAAAATAAAGTGCGGGAACCGCGAGGAGTTTGGCGTGATCGGGTTCAGCGACCCGGCCGGCGGCCGTCAGGGCTTGGGGGCCTTGCTGCTCGGCTATTACGGTCCGCAAGGTGAGTTGCATTACGCCGGCCGCGTCGGCACCGGGTTCAGCGATGCCCGGCTTTTGGATCTGCGGGCGCGGCTCGATCGGCTCGCACAAGCCGAGCGCCCGGTCGTGACGCTGCCAAAGGGAGCCGTCGTCAAAGGCGTGCATTGGACGCAGCCGAAGCTCGTCGCCGAAGTTCGTTTCGCGGGATGGACCGCCGACGCGGTGTTGCGGCACGCGGCGTTTTTGGGATTGCGCGAGGACAAAACTGCGAGGGAGGTCGTGCGCGAGATGCCCTCATCGTCGTCACCGTCGGCGGAGCCCGCCGAGCCCTCGCCGCCCCGCGCCCTGCAACGCGCCCCAGTGTCGATCGCGCGCGACGGCAGCACCGTCTTCGACGGCGTGCGGCTGACCCATGCCGATCGCGTCCTCTACCCCGAGGAGGGAATCGCCAAGCTCGACCTGGCGCGCTATTACGCCGATGTCGCCGATTGGGCCTTGCCGCAACTCGGCCATCGCTCGCTGAGCCTGGTGCGCGCGCCGACCGGGGTCGGCGGCGAGCAGTTTTTTCAAAAGCACGCCGGCTCCAGCGTGCCTAGTGCGGTAACGCGGATCGAGATCGACGGCGAGACCCATCTCGCGATCGAGGATCTGGCCGGGCTGTTGTCGTTGGTGCAGATCGGCGTACTCGAAATCCACCCCTGGGGTTCGACGATCGACAAGTTGGAACAACCCGACCGGGTCACCTTCGATCTCGACCCGGATGAGGGGCTGGCTTGGTCGCGGGTGACCGAGGCGGCGCTCGAAATCCGCGACGTGCTGACGGGTCTCGGGCTGCAAAGCTTTGTCAAGACCACCGGCGGCAAAGGGCTGCATGTCGTCGTGCCGTTGACGCCGCGGCTCGGCTGGGAGGAGGTCAAGAATTTCACCAGGACGGTCGCCGAAGACCTGGCTGCGCGCCACCCGCAGCGCTACACCGCCAATCAGTCGAAGCGGGCGCGCACGGGCCGCATCTACATCGACTATCTGCGCAACGCACGGGGTGCGACGGCGGTCGGCGCCTACTCGACCCGTGCGCGGCCGGGGGCCACGGTCTCGACGCCGCTGTCGTGGAGTGAAGTCGAAGCGGACACCCAACCCGGACACTTCACCGTCGCCACCGTCCCGGCCCGTCTCGCGTCCCTCAAATCCGACCCCTGGGCCGAAATCGGCAACTTGCGCCAAACCGTCGGCGCCGCCGCCCGCCGCAAGCTCGGGTTTTGAAGCTTCCTTGAAGCCAGTAAGGAAAATCCTTACATGGCGTGTTTACGACGGGAGCCGCAGATGATTACTAGCAAGATTACCAGCAAAGCCCAAACGACCATCCCGCAGGCGGTCAGGGCAGCGCTGCGGCTGAGCGAGGGAGATGAACTCGGGTACCGGATCGAGGGCGATCACGTAGTGCTAAGCAAGGTCAGGCGCAATTCGGTCGACGATCCGTTCGCGACCTTTAGCGAATGGTCGTCCGAGGCCGACGAGCGGGCGTATGGCAATCTTTAGCCGCTGGGATGTCGTCAAGGTTCCCTTTCCGTACACCGACCAACCGAATCGACAGCGCCGGCCGGCGGTGGTCATCGCCGCGGGCGAGATCGAAGAAGTGCACGGTCTGTTATGGCTGCTTATGATTACCAGCGCCGAAAATCGCGGCTGGGAAGGCGATGTGATGGTGTCGGATCTTGGTGCCGCAGGCCTGCCGGCCTCCTCGATCGTCCGTCCTGCCAAGATTGCCACCGTCGGGGCGAGCGATGCAGTACCATTAGGGGTGCTGGCTGCTCCGGACCGCGTCGCCGTCGCGGTCTACCTAAGACGCGTTCTCGGCGCTGTGCTCAACGAAAACCCGCCGCCACAATGAGTCGTCGTTCATCTCCGAGGGGGCTTACCAACCGCCGTCGATGCCGACGGCTTGGCCGGTGACGAAGGCGGCGGCGTCGGAGGCGAGAAACGCGATCACCGCCGCGACCTCGTCGGGGCTGCCGAAGCGGCCCATCGGGATCGCTTTCGAGCGCTCGGCGAAACCGATTTCCAGGTCGTCGCCATATTCGCGGCGGTTGGTGCTGATCGCCCGCGAGGTGCGGATCGGGCCGGGGCAGACCGCGTTGACGGTAATTCCGACCGGCGCCAGATCGAAGGCCAGGGATTTGGTGAAGCCGACGATCGCCGCCTTCGAGGCGGCATAGGTCGCACGATGACGGCCTGGGCGGAATGCCGCTTTCGACGACACATTGACGATGCGGCCCCAGCGCGCCTTGCGCATCGCCGGAACCGCGGCGCGCGACATCAGAAAGCAGCCGCGGGCGTTGATCCCGAGAGTGCGGTCCCAGGCTTCGACCGGCACGTCCTCGATCTCGTTGCGGTCGGCCCCCTGCGGCGCCCCCGCGTTGTTGACCAAGATGTCGAGCCGGCCGTAACGGCTCAGCACCTCGTCGACCATGCGGCCGGCATCGGCCTCGACGCTGACATCGCCCAAACTCGAGGACGCGGTGCCGCCCGCTCTGGTAATCGCCTCGACCAGGCTGTCGAGGCCGCCCCAGGAGGCGTCCGTGTCGCCCACGACATTGTGCTCGTTGGCGACCCCGCCCGGAAGCACGTCGGAGACGACGACCGCCACTCCGGCCGCGGCCAGGGCGCGCGCCGTCGAATTGCCGATGCCGATCGCTTTGCCGCAGCCGGTGATCAGAGCAACGCGTGCAGCACTCGGCATCGTTTCCTCCCCTTGACCGCGGCGGTTTGCCGGCAGCGCAGTATTTCATCCCTCGCCGCCTTATGTAACGTGCAAACCTTGACCGGCCGGCAGCGAGGGCGCGCGATGACGAGAATTGCAACGACCGCGATCGTGCTCCTGCTGGCGGTGCTCGGCGCCCCCAGTGTTCACGCCGACGGCAAGCCGGAAAGCGCGCTGCCGCCGCGCGCCGTGACCCATCATTCGATGATGCTCGGCGGCCACCGCGTCGATTACGACGCGATCGCCGAGGCGCTACCGCTGACCGACAGGACCGGAACCTCGACCGCCTCGATCTTTACGGTTTCGTATCTCGTTGCCGCCCCAGGCGGCGCACCGCGGCCGGTCAGTTTTGTCGTCAATGGCGGCCCGGGAGCCGCTTCGGTTTTTCTGCATCTGGGAGCACTCGGGCCAAAGGTTCTGGATACGCCCGCCGATGGCGACGCACCGACCCCGCCGGTACGCCTCGTCGACAACCCGTCGACCTGGCTGCCCTTTACCGACCTCGTCTTTATCGACCCGGTCGGCACCGGCTACAGCCGCGGCGAGGGCAGCGACAAAAATCCCGACGCGCCGTTCTGGGACGTCGAGACCGACCTGTCCTCGCTCGACGCCGTTATCCGGCTATGGCTGACCCGGCATGGGCGATGGGAATCGCCGGTTTATCTTGTCGGCGAGAGCTATGGCGGGTTTCGCGCCGCGGCGATGGCCGAGCGATTGCCGCGCGATGCCGATGTCACGGTCAGTGGCCTGGTGCTGATATCGCCGGCGCTCGATTTGTCGATCCTGCACCCAAGCGAGCGCGATGTTCTCGCTGCCGGCTTTTTCCTCCCGACCTATGCCGCCACCGCCGCCGCGTTGGGTGTCGCCCCGGCCGCGGGCGACCTCGGCGCGGTCGAGCGGTTTGCCTTGTCCGACTACCTCGTCGGTCTCGCCGGGTTGCCGGGCCGGCCGCGGCCCGACGACCCGTTTGTTTCTCGCGTCGCGGGGATGATCGGGCTGCCGCCCGACATCGTGAGCCGCTATCGGGCGCGCGTCCCGAGCCAGGTGTTCGCACAGGAGATTCTGCGCCCGCGCGGCGAGATGGTCAGCCTTTATGACGGGACGATCGCGCGCCCGGCACCCTCGGACCAGCACGACCAAGCGGGCGACCCGCTGTTACGGCCGATCGCCGCCGCTTTGGGGACGGCCTTCAATGCTTATGTCGCCGATGCGCTCGGTTACCGCACCGACATGCCGTACCGGGTGTTGTCCGGCGATGTCGTGCGGCATTGGGATTGGCATGGCGAGCACCGCGAGAGCGGGCCGGGGCTGGCGCTGACCTCGCTCGAAGCGGCATTGCTGACGCATCCCGAAACAAAGGTGCTGATCGCCAATGGCCGCTATGACCTGGTGACGCCCTATTTGTCGTCGCGCTGGTTTGTCGACCAGCTGCAGGTGCCGACGGCGGTGCGCGGGCAAATCCGGCTGCGGGTCTATCCCGGCGGCCACATGCTTTATCTGCGCCCGACGTCGCGCGCCGCCCTTGCCGAGGACGCCGCCCGGCTCTACGCCGCACCTGGTGCGCCGCCGCCGTCGCAATGATCTCGGTGCGGAAGCGTTATTGGGTTCGGGGCCAGGATAGCGTCAATCGCCCACGGCATGAGCGGACGCTGCTGCGAGTAGCCGGGCTGGCGGCGGTCAGCGCGCTCTTCGAGCGCGATCCGGGACGGGTCGAGCGATTGTTTTTCGAGGCCCGGCGGCGCGGCGATGTCGGCGGGTTCTGCGCGGCACTCGCCCGCATGGGCAAGCCCTACCGCGAGGTCGATGCGGCCGAGCTGGCGCGGGTCGCCGGCACGGTATTGCACGGCGGCGTCGCCGCGATTGCACGGCCACGGCCGTTCGCCTCATTCGATCCCGCGGCGGTGGCCGATTGGGCGCGCGACGGCAAGCCGATCCTGGTTCTCGACGGCATCGGCAATCCGCACAATCTGGGCGCGATCGTCCGCACCGCCGCATTCTTCGGGGTCGAGCGCGTCATCCTCGCCGACCGGCCGGAGCAGGCGCTGCCGTCGGATGCGAGCTATCGCGTCGCCGAGGGCGGGCTCGAGCATATGACGCTCTACCGGGCGAAGCTGCCTGCGGCGCTGGACGATCTGCGGAAAAGCTACCGGATTATCGGCGCCGCGCCCGAGAGCGGCGAATCGGCGATGAAACCGGTCGGGGGCAAGCCGGCGGCGCTGGTGCTCGGCAACGAGGAGAGAGGGCTCGACCCAAACGTTCTCGCGGCATGCGACGCGATCGCCACGATCCCCGGCAGCGGACGGGTACAGTCGCTCAACGTCGCCGCCGCCGCGGCGATCCTGATCCACGCGCTGAGCCGCGGCCGGTCCTGACGCCGGCAAGGCAAGCCAACCGTCCGCCGGTCGGTCAGGGCGAGCGGGTCAGCCGGGCGGGTCGAGCCGCAACGCGCGCATGCCGGCGAGCATGGCCGCAGCCGGCAGCAGAGAGAACGCCAGGAAAAGCCAGAAGACGCCGCGCACAACACCTTCGGCGCCGAGCGCAGGGTCGGCAAAGCCGGCAAGATTTGCAACTATTCCGGCCAACGCGGAGGTAAACGCCTGGGCGATCAGTTGCAGGGTCGAGATGAACGCTCCCGCGAGGCCGCGCTCGGCCGCCGCAGCGGACGCGATCATCAAGCTGGCGAGATGCGCCCAGGCGACCCCAACCCCCGCCCCGATCGGAACGAGGGTCAGTGCCACCAGCGCAAGCGAGCCGGATCGCAGCATCCATGCCGACAAAACCAAACCGGAGGCCGACAGCATCGGGCCGCCAATGATAAATCTTCGCGCCCTCGCGCGTCCGGCGGACGCGCTGGCCAACGCCGCGACGGTCCACGACACGGCAACAACCGCACTCAGATACCCGCCGGCCATCGGCGCGTGGCCGCCGATCGCGGTGACGACGTAAGGCACATAGAAGGCGGCGGTCGTGCTGCCCGCCATCAGCGCCATCGCCAGCGAGACCGCCCCGAGGGCGCCGCGAGGATCGAACGCGCCCGTAGGCAGCAGCCGCGAACCGCCGGCAGCGGCACCTGCGGCCCGATCGATGCGCAACATCGCCGCCAGCAGCACGATGCCGGCGACAAGGCCGCAACCGGCGGGAAATACCCGTCCCGAGATCCCGCCGAGAGCCACCGCCATGACCCCGGCGCCGAGCAGCGTCAGGCGCCCAAAATCGATCTTGACGGCCGTCCCCGCGCGCGTCCGGCTGGCATCGCGACGCGACAGCCCGGCTCGCTCAGCGAGTGCCGCCACCGCCGCGGCGATCGGGACATCGGCCCAAAAGGCCCACCGCCACAGCCCCAATCCCGCTAGGATGCCGCCGAGGAGCGGTCCGGCGAGGGCGCCGACGCTCCAAACGCTCGACACCATCGTGATCGCGCGCGTGTGCAGCGTCGCCGGAAAGACCTGCGAGATCGTCGTGTAGGCGAGGGCGGTCAGCAATCCGCCGCCCAATCCTTGGAGGAGGCGCCCGGCCAGGAACAGGCCGATGCCGGGTGCCGTCGCACACGCCGCACTTCCGCCGGCAAAGAGCAACAGGCTGATCCGGTAGGAGTCGCGCAGGCCGCGGGAGACCGCCAGCGGTGCCGCAAAGGCCGCACCCCATATCGCACCGACAAAAGCGAGGGTCATGGTCCAGGCAAAAAAGCGCAGGCCGCCGATTTCGGCCACCGCCGGCGGCAGCACCGTGGCGACCACCCGCAACGACAATGCGTGCATCAAGACGCCGCCGGTAAGCACCACGAGCGGTCCGCCATTGCCCTTGGCGAAGAGGACCGCCCAACCAACGAGCGCGTCGCGATCGGCGGTGCGGCCGGCGGCATTGCGCGCGCCCCCGCCGGACTCGTTCAAGGCCATTTCCTACCCGTACAGCTTTATTCAGAGCTGTAATGCTAGGATCCCAGTATCACGCCTGCTAATGGTCATTGCTCACGCTGTCATGAAATCAAGTCATGCGAGAGGGCCGATGGCCAGCCCCTACCGTTCGCTTCCACCGCTTGGGACATTGCGCACCTTCGAGGCTGTCGCTCGGCACCAGTCGTTCACCCGGGCGGCTGACGAGCTCGCCCTGACCCAGAGTGCTGTCAGCCATCAGATACGCGCGCTCGAGGAGCATATCGGCGCGCGCCTGTTTCAGCGCCGGCACCGTGCGATCGAGTTGGCCGCGGATGGTCAAACCTTGCTGGAGGGCGTGCGCGCCGGTCTCGACAGCATGCTCTTCGCCAGCGAACGGGTGCGCAGTCGGGGCCGGGTTGGCGTCCTTACCGTGGCGGCACCGGCGGCATTCGCGGTCTGGTGGCTGGTTCCGCGCCTCGGCAGGTTCGCAGCGCTCCATCCCGAGATCGAGGTTCGGATCGCCGCGATCGACGGCCGCGAACCCGATCTGTGGCGCGACGGGATCGACGTGGCGGTGGTCAAGCGCGCGGCGAAGGCCGCCGGCGGCAATACCGACGCGATGCCGCTGCTGCACGAGCTGGTTTTTCCCGTATGCGCGCCATCGCTGCTCGGGGAAGCGCGGTCGCTCGCTAGCCCCCGCGATCTCGTGCCGCACACGCTGATCGAATGCGAGGAGGCGGAAACCGAGGATGCGGAATTCGCCTGGTCGACATGGCTCGGCCGGTTGGGGTTGCAGGCGGCGCCGTCATCGCGGCGGGTCAGGTTCAGCCATTTTGGACTGGCGCTGTCGGCGGCGGTGGATGGACTTGGCATCGCCCTTGGCCGATCGCCGATGGTCGATGCGGAACTGGCCGCCGGCAGGCTCGTACGACCATTCGCCAAAGAAGTCGCTGCCAAGGCGTCCAACGTGTTCGCGCTTACCTGGCGAAACACCGGGACAGCGCTTCAAGACCAGCGCATCGCCGCCTTTCGCGATTTCGCATTGGACGAGGCCTGCGGCTGCGAACTCGCGGCGGGCCCGTGCGGGATGCCCGCATCGGAGCGGGATTCGCAAGCCCGGGCCGGCTGGATGGCCGGCCGCGCGGCGCGCCGCGCGATGGTCGAGAACCGGCTATAGGGTTTCGCTGCGTGGCGGCTGGGCGTGATTGCGAGCCTCCGCGATCAAGGCGTCAAGTGCCGTATTGAGTCCCAATGCGATCTCCGGCCGGCCCTCGACCCGGGCGAGCAGCAAGGCCGCGGCCTCGATCGTCGACAGGGCTTCGCGGCGCGGCTCGCGGCGGATTCGGTTGTAATGCGACGGCCGCTGCGGATCGAGCACCAGCCGGCGCAGTTTGAGCAGCCACGGGTTGCGCCACCACAAGGCTTTTGCCTCGCTCCAGCTGCCGTCGAGCAGAACCGCGCCGTCGAGATCGCGTAGCATCGTCGGCTGGTTTGTTTCGGGCTTCCCGTAGCGGTCGACCGCGACGACATCGCGTTCGAGCGCGAAGGTTCGCGGCCGCGCCGAGCCAAGATAGAGCACCCCCCAGCGCCGCGGATCGGCGGGCCGGCCGAGCGCCCGCCCCAAATTCGCCCAGGACAGCCCAACGACCAGCGCCGCCCGCCGCAGCATCGCCGCGGTCAGCGCTGCGGTCGCCAGCGCCTCCCGCTTTTCGCGAGGATGCTGTAAGATTAGCAGGAACACCCGGTTGTCGATCGGTTCGCTCGGGTTCATGCCACCGGCTCCAGTCCGCCATCGCGTAAAGCTTGGGAGTGTCCGTACCTTCTGCACGTCAGTCTAGGCGCCATCCAACTTGGCGATTTGCTCTCCAGTATGGCACAAACCTGGTGCGGTGCTCGGCCGAGCGCTTTATCGAGGATTTTGATGCATCAGCGTATCCGCAAAGCGGTGTTTCCGGTCGCCGGGCTCGGCACCCGGTTTCTTCCGGCGACCAAAGCCATGCCGAAGGAAATGTTGCCGGTCGTCGACAAGCCGTTGATCCATTATGCGGTCGAGGAAGCCAAGGCGGCCGGCATCGAGCAGTTCTTTTTTGTCACGAGCCGCGCGAAAAGCGCGATCGACGACCATTTCGACCGCGCCTTCGAGCTCGAAGCAACCTTGCGCGAGCGCGGCAAAACCGAGCTTGTCGAGGAACTTGAGTCGCGCCTGCCCGAACCCGGTCAGATCGCCTATACCCGCCAACAGACCCCGCTTGGGCTCGGGCATGCGGTGTGGTGCGCCCGCGCATTGGTGGGCGACGAGCCTTTTGCGGTGCTGTTGGCCGACGATTTGATGGTGTGCGACACGCCCTGTCTGGCGCAGATGGTCGAGGCCTACGAAGAGGTCGGCGGCAACATCGTCGCGATCATCGACGTGCCGCGCGAGCAGACCCAACGCTATGGAGTGCTCGATGTGGTGTCGGACGACGGCAGATTGGTGCGGGCTCGGGGGGTCGTTGAAAAGCCCGAGCCGGCGGCGGCGCCGTCGACCTCTACGATCATCGGCCGCTACATCATCCAGCCGGAAGTTTTCGGGCATCTGGCTCGCGGCGAGGCCGGCAGCGGTGGCGAAATCCAATTGACCGACGCGCTTGAACGGCTGATCGAAGACGGCCAATCCTTTCATGGGCTGCGCTTTTCCGGCCGGCGCTACGATTGCGGCGACAAGCTCGGCTTCCTCGAAGCAACCATCGCGTTGGGGCTCGCCCATCCCGAACTGGGGCCAGGGCTGCGCCGCATATTGAGCACGTATTTTTAGTCAGGAGCAGCGATGCCGCACCGTTTCGATCCGACGATCCTGCGCGAATACGACATCCGCGGCATTGTCGGCGAGACCCTATCCAGCGCCGATGCATTGGCGATCGGCAGAGCTTATGCGGCGACGCTGGCGGAAAAGGGGGGACGCCGCGTCGCGGTCGGTTACGACGGCAGGCTGACCTCGCCCGAACTCGAAGCGGCGCTCGTCGATGGTCTCGCCCGCGAGGGCGCCGATGTCGTGCGGATCGGCCGCGGGCCGACGCCGATGCTGTACTATGCCGCCGCCACGCTCGCAGTCGACGGCGGCGTCATGGTTACCGGCTCGCATAATCCACCCGAATACAACGGCTTCAAATTCGTCCTTGGCGGCAAGCCGTTTTATGGGGCGGCGATCCGCAAGCTCGCCGATACGGCGCTCGGGCTCGCCCATGAGCGCGGCAGGCGCGGCCAGGTCGAGGTGCGGGGCATCAGCGACGCCTATGTCGAGAGGGTGGCGCGCGATTATGACGGGTCGCGGGCGCTGACCGTCGCCTGGGACCCGGGAAACGGCGCCACCGGCGACATCGTGCGGCAGTTGACGGCTCGCTTGCCTGGCCGCCACATCCTGTTGAACGCCGAGATCGACGGCAATTTTCCGGCGCATCATCCCGACCCGACGATGCCGGAAAATTTGCTGCAATTGCAGCAGGCGGTGGCCCGCGAGCGCTGCGACCTCGGCATTGCCTTCGACGGCGATGGCGACCGCATCGGGGTCGTCGATGAGGAAGGCGAGATCTGGTGGGGCGACCAGCTGATGATCGTCCTGGCGCGCGACGTGCTTACTCGGCACCCCGGAGCCCCGATCCTCGCTGATGTCAAGGCGAGCCAGGTTTTGTTTGACGAGATCGCCAAAGCCGGCGGGCGCCCGGTCATGACCGCGACCGGACATTCGCCGATCAAGGCCAAGCTCGCTGAAACCGGGGCGCCGCTTGCCGGCGAGATGAGCGGCCATATTTTCTATGCCGACGGCTATTACGGATTTGACGACGCGGTCTATGTCGCGGTTCGCCTGCTCGGCATACTCGGCCGGATCCCGCAGAGCCTGGCGGAGCTGCGCCTTGGCCTGCCGATGGTCGTCAACACCCCGGAACTGCGCTTCCCTTGCGCCGAAAGCCGAAAATTCGCGGTCGTCGGCGAGGTCGGCGAACGGCTGAGACGGGCCGCGGCCGAAATCGTCGATATCGACGGGGTGCGCGTGCGCACCGCCGACGGCTGGTGGCTGTTGCGCGCCTCGAATACTCAGGACGTGCTGGTGGCGCGCGCCGAATCGATCAACGAGGGCGGCCTCGCCCGGCTCAAGGCCGAGTTGGCCAGCCAGCTTGCCGCCTCGGGCGTGGCGCTTCCGGACGCCTGAGGGCCGGATCGGGCGCCGATCCGGCCGGTCCCGTTCTTCGCGTGCTGCTCAGAAACGGATGGCGATCTTTGGCGAGGTCGGCGAAATCACCGAGCATTCGATTTTTTTCTTATGCAGCTGGGCGCATGCACTTTGCGCTTCCCGCGGTGTAAAGTTGAGTAGCCGCGCGCGATAGAGATGCTCCTTGGCGGCTTTGCCCGGCTCGACGATCTGCATCGGCTTGCCCTTGGCGATCGACAGGCTCGCCGCATCGCGCGCGGCCTTTTCGGCCGCCGTCGGGGCGTGAAACGCGCCGAGCTGGATGCCCCAGCGCTCGGCGGCAATCCCAGGGCGCAGCACCTCATGCGGCAACGTCGCCGCCTCGGCCTTGCCGACCGGCGACAGATGCGCCGCCAGGCGCGAGGCCGCCTTGCTGAAGATGCCGGGCTTGGCGTGCGCCGGCGGCGGGGCTTGCTCGACCGCAGCGACGACCGGCCCTTGCGGCGCCGGCACCGGGGTGGGCGCTGCGCGGCGTGCGACCATCGTCTCGAGAGCGACGCCGAGCGAGGCATACCCTTGGTCGAGCAACGCCCCCATCTCGCGATCGCGAGACCCGCCCGAGGTGCCGCCGAGAACGACGCCGATCAGCCGATGCCCGTCGCGCACCGCCGAGGTCGCGAGGTTGAAACCCGAGGCGCGGATATAGCCGGTCTTGATGCCGTCGGCGCCGGGATACCAATCGAGCAAATGGTCGTGGCCGACGATGAGCCGGCCCTGAAAGACAAACTCGCGCGTCGAGAAATAGCGGTATTCGCGCGGGAAATCGTGATAGAGCGCCAATGCCAGCTGGGCGGTGTCGCGCGCCGTCGTGTGCTGCCAGGGATCGGGCAGCCCCGAGGCGTTGCGGTAGAACGTGTTGCGCATGCCGAGCTGCTGGGCCTTGCGGTTCATCATGTCGGCGAAGGCCGGCTCGCTGCCGGCGAGCCCCTCGGCCAAGACCGCGGCGGCGTCGTTCGCCGACTTCGTCACGATGCCGAGGATCAGATCCTGTACGGCCACCGCTTCGCCTGGCCGCAGGTCGAGCTTGGTCGGCGACTTGCTCGCGGCCTCGACGCTGACCGTTAAGAGCTGGTCGAGCCGCAGCCGGCCGGTGTTCAGCGCCTCAAAGGTCAAATACAAGGTCATCATCTTGGTCAGCGAGGCTGGGTAGGTAATGGCGTCGGCATTGGCTTCGCTCATCACTCGCCCGGTATCGGCGTCCAGGACAATCGATTCGCTGACCGGAGCCGGCGCAAAGCCCACGGTCCCGAGCCGGAGATGATGCCGCACATGCTGCGCCGCCTCGGCTCCCCTCGGACCCGAACCGATGCCGGCGACGACGATCGAAACTACGGCGACCAAGATATTCAACCGACGGGAACCGCCCCCGCGGATCCCGTCGCGCTGCTGCTTCACGACGTTCACTGCAACCCCCAATTCCCCCAAGTCGCGCGAAATCAGCGACTACGCGCAACCATCGCAGACGACAATAGGAAAAAACAGCGAAACCGTCCACTTTTCGCATATTTTGCTTCGCCGTTCTTTATCCGCATCGGATTGGTCTGGCCGGCGCTGGGCGCGTCGAAGGCTGGGTCAGCGAGATCGGCCGCTCGCGGGTCTTTTCGTCACTTCGGCCGCGTTTTTGTGCATCGCACAATTTCTGTTGCGAAGACGGGCGGATCCCGACTATAAAGCGGTCGTGCATCGCAACAGCCCGTGGTGTTTCATAGCGAGCACCACAGATGGAGAGCAGCGGAGATGGAGAGCAGAGGCAGACGCACCCCGCGCATGACGGCGGCGGCGGACGCTGCAGCTCCGCAGGGCGTGCCCGAGGCGAATCCGATCAGGGTCGATAAGCTGGTGGAGGAGCCCTCGGCACCGCCGGAGATGATCGTGCAGCGGATTTCGCCACCCGTGCCGGTGATCGCTGCCCGGCCTGGACCGGCTGCATTGCCGGCCATTGACATCGGTCGCGACATTTTTGACGTCATCTCCGAATCCCGCGCGGCGCTGGCCCGAGGGGTCGAGTCGATCAGCGACGAGATCGCGGGTCTTGCCCGGCACAGCATCGACGCGACGGCGCACACGGCGATCCAAATGTTGGGGGTAAAGACCTGGGCCGACGCGGTCGCGATCAACACCGCCTTTGCCCGCACCGGTTTCGACCATTGGCTCGACAGCTCAGCCAAGGTCTCGGAACTCGGGGTCAAGCTCGCCGTCGAATCGTCAAAGCCGTTTGTCGCCAAATTCGGTCAAGTGTGGAGCGGAGCCCATTCCGGCCGCTGAACAGGTCCGAGCGCCCGTGCAACGCGCCCAACGCCCGGCGGCTATGCCCAAGATGCCCGCGCACGATCCCCCGGTGATGGTGGCGGGCTGATTGGCGTAGTCTTGCGCACTAGGATGGGACGGCGACGCGGCGGCGCGATGTCTTGAAGTGCTCAGCGGCCGCTGCGGGAACCATCGCCGCCGGCTATGTGCGTCCGGCACGGGCGCAATCCCGACAGGACGTGATGGGCGCCGGCGCGAACCCTCAGGGGTCGGAGGCGTCGAGGAACACCTACGACCCGCTGTTGACCTGCGCGGTCAAAAAGGATGCCAACGGAAACGACCACTACGACCCGCCAGCCAAATTCAAGCCGGAACTCGCCGAATCGCAAAAGCCGGAGCAGTTTGTCGTCGTCGTCGATCACACCTCTTGCATCGACTTTCTGTGCAAGGACAAGCTGACCTTTCCCGATCTCGCCGTCCCGACGCTGTGCGTGATCAATTCCGCGCTGGCCAAGAAAAACGCCACGGACAAGGACCCGTGGGCGATGGACTGGCTCAAGAACAACGAAGCCGGCAGCGGAGCCTATCGCGTCAAGAAATGGACGCCGGGTCAAGAATTGGTCTACCAGCGCTTCGACGATTCGAAATCCGGCCCTTTGCCGAAGATCGAGCGGTGATCCGGCGCACGGTAGCGATGCCGAGCAACCGGCGCGCCCATATCGAGCGCGGCGACGCCGACATCTCGTCGGCAGGCCCACCCGCAGGCTGACTCACCCGCAGGCCGGATATTCTTACCAGCCAAGCGCGCAAGAGAGATGTGGACTCGGCGTTAACGATCGGGCAGGATTTGCCGAAGGGGATTTGCCTGCGGTAAACTCACATGAGGTTCTGGGGAGCGATTTTCCTCTGCGCGGCGATATGTGCCGTCTCGGGCGCGACGGCGGCCGACGCCGCTTCATGCCGGGTGAAGAAGAACCACGATTGTTTCGACACCCACGCCGTCGTCAATTTCAGCACGGTCCCGGACATCTCCAAGCAGATCGTCAGCGAAGAACCGGCTGTGCCACAGCCGAAAACGAGCGTCCTCGAAGCGCCCCCGATCACGACCTACACGGGTCCAACCGTCGGGGTCAGCTCGATGGCCCACGCGCCGACGGTCGGTTATTACTGGTCGCTGGAGCCGGACACCGACAAATAATCCTCCCATCCAGACGGCTGGTTCGTTTTTTTCGGGCCGACGACCCGCACGCCCGGTGATTGATCCTGAATGCCTGATCGCGGCGAAAGGCGAACGCGACCGGTGGACGCCCCGGTCAAAATCGCGGCCGGGGCAACGCTTGCCCGATACGGCCGGCGTCTGCCGGCGCGTTTCCCGGTAACCCTCCGATAGGCCGAATATGACGGAGAGTCGATCGGAAGGTCGGTCGGGCCGAGCGCCGCCGAACTCTTTCGGAAAGCCGGAGATCGTGCCGCGCGACCGCGAGCGCATCGCCGATATCCGGCTTCTCGGCTTTGGCTTTGTCTGCAGCGTCGTGGCCTCGGCGGCCCTGCTGGCGGCAGCAATTTCCCGCGGTGGACCTCGCCTCGTTCTCGGTATCGGCGTTTACGTCGCCGGGTTGACGGCGATGTTGGGCTGCTCGCTGTTTTATCGGGCGGCGAGGGAACCGCGGCGGCGCCAATTTCGTCGCCGTCTCGACCACGCCGCAATTTTTGCGATGATCGCGGGATCGGCGACGCCGTTCGCGCTTGCGCGCGGAGGTATCCACGGCGCCCTTGTGACGACGGCATTATGGGGGGTCGCGGCACTTGGGATCGCCTTCAAATTGAGCTTCCCGATCGGCGGCGTCCACCGCTCGGCCATGATCTATCTGTTGCTCGGTTGGGTCAGCCTGATCGCGGTTGGACCGGCGGTTTCGAGCGGGACGATAATGCTGATCGCCGCGGGCGGTGTGTTCTACTCGGCTGGGGTGCCCCTTTTATTCTGGCGACGACTGCCCTATCGGCTCGCGATCTGGCATTTGTTCGTGCTGGCGGGTGCGGCCTGCCACTATCTGGCGATCCTCGACGGAGTCGTTTTCGCATGATTGGGCTGCACCCGATCCGGCCCTGTCGAGTTGCCGCCGCTCGCCGTTTCAAGGCACAATAGGCTCTCAGCGTCGCCGCGGAAGGAATGGGCAATGAAAGAAGGCTACCGCTTCGTCGATTGCGACATGCACATCATGGAGCCGACCGACCTGTTCGACAAATACCTCGACCCGGCGTTCAAACCGCGGATCACCTCGGCGATGCAGCCGGTCGACGGCGGCAGCACCGGCATGCGCCGGCGGCCCTTGTGGTTTTTCGACGGCACGCCGACCAGCAACGACGGCAACATCTCGCAATACAATCGCATTCGCGGGCCGCTGGTCGGCGCCCGCGGCAACAAGAACGTCATGTTCGCGGTCGAGCGCGGCTACGACGCCGAAGCGCAGGTCATCGGCATGGAGATGGAGGGCATCGACATCGCCGTGCTGTTCCCGACCGCCGGCCTGTCGTTTCTCGCGCGCGACGACATGGACCCGCAATTCTCCAATGCGATCTGCCGCGCCTACAACGACTGGCTGCACGACTTTGTCCAGCACAGCCCCGACCAGCTCAAGATGGCGGCGATGCTGCCGGTGCACGATGTGAACCTCGCCTGCCGCGAACTCCATCGCTGCGTCAAGGAGTATGGTGCGGTCGGCGCCTTTGTCCGGCCGAACTACGTCAACGGCCGCTACTGGCATTCGACCTATTGGGACCCGCTCTACGCCATGCTGCAGGATCTCAAGGTCCCGCTGTGCTTTCACGAGGGCACCGGCTCGTACTATTCGACGATCGAGCCGCGCTTTGGCGAGAACCGCTTTATGCGCCATGTCGCCAGCCATTCGACCGAGATGCAATTGGCGCTGATCGCGCTGATGCTCGGCGGGATCTTCGAATCCTACCCGCGGCTCAAGGTGGCGTTTCTCGAAGCGCAAAGCTGGTGGGTGCCGGGCCTGTTGGGCCGCATCGAATGGGATCTGCGCCAGCACCATCAGGCCGACGCGCCCTATCTGAAATTGACGCCGTACGAATACTGGCAGCGCAACTGCTTCTCGGCGATCGAGAGCGGCGAGCGCGAGGTCGGCGCGGTCGTCGAGCTCTTGGGCGGCGCCGACAACATTTGCGTGTCGAGCGATTTTCCGCATTTCGATTCGAGCTTCCCGGAGGTGTCGGCGCGGGTGTTGCACAATTCCAGCATCACCCCTGACATCGGCGGCCAGATCCTATCGGGCGGCGCCCGTCTCTACGGCTTTGGCGCCGACGATTTCGTCAAGGCCGACGCCGCCGCCAAGCGCCGCGACAATATCGCGGTGGGCCGCGCCTAGCTCCGCGATCGGTGGCATCGGCCCCCGTGCGGTCGAGCCGCCGAACCGACCCGTGCCGCTTCTCCCTTGCCGCCCTTGGGAGCGGAGAGGGCGGGGTGAGGCGGGGGATGCGGAGCGCTTGCCGATAACCGTTCCTGGTGCGCGCTTTTCGCCGGGGCGACGGAATTTGACGCGGCGCCTTGCTCCTTCGGGTCCCGACAGTCTTTTGACCTCGAACAGATACATTCGCGAACCAGGGTGCCGCCGTCGCGGACATGGCCGTCCAGGGTCATCAAATCGCTTCGCCGCGACTTGATCCGAATAGTTTGCTGTCATCCCCGGCGCAAGGGCGGGAGCTTGCCGAAAGCCTCGGCGGGCACCAATTTTACCGTCGGGTCCCGGCGGCGACGGCCGCCCCGCGGTCGCAGCGGCGTGCACGCCCGGTGGGAGATATGAAGCTCCTTGTCGTCGAAGACGACCGTGAAACCGCCTCCTATCTGGTCAAGGGGCTCGGCGAAAGCGGCTATACCGTCGACCGCGCCGGTGACGGCCGCGAGGGGCTGTTTCTGGCAAGTTCGGGCGGCTATGACGCGATCGTGCTCGACCGCATGCTGCCCGAGATCGACGGCTTGGCCGTACTGGGCGCGTTGCGCGCCGCCGCAATCCGCACCCCGGCGCTGATCCTGAGCGCGCTCGGCAGCGTCGATGACCGCGTCAAGGGACTGCGCGCCGGCGGCGACGATTACCTGGTAAAGCCATTTGCGTTCAGCGAGCTGCTCGCGCGGATCGAGGCATTGCTGCGGCGCGGCTCGGCGGCGGCGGCGACGACGATGTTGCGGGTGGCCGACCTCGAACTCGACCTCTTGACCCGGACCGTCAAGCGCAGCGGCAAAGCGATCGACGTGCTGCCGCGCGAGTTTCGCCTACTCGAATATCTGATGCGCAATTCGGGTCATGTCGTGACCCGCACAATGCTGCTCGAGCACGTCTGGGATTATCATTTCGACCCGCAGACCAATGTCGTCGACGTGCATGTCAGCCGGCTGCGCCAGAAGATCGACAAGAATTTCGAGCGGCCGTTGCTGCATACGGTGCGCGGCGCCGGCTATTGCCTGCGCGCTCCCGAATGAGTTTTTCGGGCTCGCCCGCCCCGCGATTGGTGCTCGGAACAGGAGTGAGAACGAAATGCCTGTAGAACTCAACCACACGATCATACCGGCTACCGACAAATGGGCATCGGCGACGTTCCTGGCGGGTATTCTCGACCTGGAGGCAGGCCCGGAATGGGCGCATTTCGTGCCGATCCGCCTCGCCAACGGGGTGACGCTCGATTTTGCCGAGGCAACAGGCTTCCGTCCCCAGCACTACGCTTTTCTCGTCAGCGAGGCGGAATTCGACGCCGCGCTCGCGCGGCTTAAAAGCGCCGGCACCGCCTTCTACGCGGATTTTGACCGGTGCGGTCGCGGCGAGATCAACCACCTCTACGGTGGTCGCGGCGTTTATTTCGACGATCCCAACGGTCACCTGCTGGAGCTGATCACCCAACCCTACGGGCCGGCGCCCGAGCGCTGGGCCAAACCCCAGGGCTGAGCCGCGGCGGCGCGGCCATATTGATGGTCGTCAACCGGCTGGCGCTGCCGGCCTCGCGCGGCTGGCCCGAGACCCGGCCTGCAGCATTGTTGCGCGCCACCCTGCGGCTGGTGCGCACCCATGCGTTTCGCCTCGCCGCGCTCTATTTTCTGGTGTTCGCTGCGTCGGTGCTGAGCGTCTTGTTCTTTGTCTATTGGACGAGCGCAAATTTTGTCGAGCGCCAGACCGAGGCCACCCTCGACGCCGAGATCACCGGGCTTGCCGAACAATATGCCCAGCGCGGTTTGAGCGGGCTCGTCCAGATCGTCGCGGCACGCAGCGCCGGCGACCGCGGCGACGCGATGCTGTATCTGGTGACCGATCCGGACGGCCGCCCGCTTGCCGGCAACATCGCGGGTTGGCCAGCGGGCGTGCCGGCGCGCAGCGGCTGGCTGTCGTTTGCGGTCGAAGCCAGGGTCCACGGGCAAATCGTGACCCACCCGGCGCGCGGCAGCCTGATCATCATCCCCGGCGGCTACCGGCTCCTGGTCGGCCGCGACATCAGCGATGCGACGGCGTTTCGCGACCGGGTCAAGCTCACCCTGTTGTGGTCCGGGCTGGTGGCGCTCGGCGTCGGCCTGCTCGGCGGGGCGGCGATGAGCCGCAACCTGTTGCGCCGGGTCGAGCTGGTTAATCGCACCAGCGAACGGGTCATGGCCGGAAATCTGTCCGATCGCGTGCCGCTCGACGGCACCAGCGACGAGTTCGACCTGCTCGCCGCCAATCTCAATCGGATGCTCGACCAGATCGAGCGCCTGATGACGGCGATGCGCGAGGTCACTGACGACGTCGCCCATGATTTGAAGACGCCGCTGTCGCGGCTGCGCGCCCGGCTCGAACTGGCGCTGATTGGTCCGTCCGATGCCGGCGCCCAGGGTGAGGCGATCCGCGCCGCGATCGACGAGGCCGACCGCATGCTCGCGACCTTCAACGCGCTGCTGCGGATCGCCGAGGCCGAGGCGGGCGCCGGTCAGGATCGCACCGAGCCGCTCGATCTCGGCGAGGTGGCGCGGTCGGCCGCCGAATTTTACGAACCGGCGGCGGAGGAGAAGGGGTTTGCGCTGACCTTGGCGATCGAGCCGAATGTGCGAATCCGCGGCGACCGTCATTTGTTGTCGCAGGCGGTCGCCAATCTGCTCGACAACGCACTGAAATATGCCGATGGCGGCGAGTTGGAGGTCCGGGTGTGCCAAGCCGGCGAGCGCGCCGTGCTCGAAGTGGCCGATCGTGGTCCCGGCATACCCGAAGCCGACCGCGAGGCCGTGTTCGACCGCTTTGTCCGGCTCGAGCCCAGCCGCAGCACGCCGGGCAATGGGCTCGGGCTCAGCCTGGTCCGCGCCGCGGCACACCGCCACCACGGCACGGTGACCCTCGTCGACAACCGGCTCGGTCTGCGCGTCCGGCTCGAATTTCCGCGGCTCGCGGCCTGACTATTCGTCGCCGACTATTCGTCGGCGCCGTTGGTCATGTGCCGCCGGTCGCGATGCTCGATGCGGCGGGCGGTCGCGACCATCATCTCGCGCAGCTCGCGCTGGTCGAGCCCGGCGCTGCGCAGCACGGGCTCCATGACCTCGTCGGCGAGCAGGTCGTCGAGGCTCGGCCGATAGCGGCAGCAGTCGAAGTGCCCATCCATGTGTCCCTCCATGTCCTCTGTTCTACGCATCATTAACCGGAACAGTGACCGCTTTATGTCCTTGGATCGGAAATTTCGCGGCATTAGTCCATGTCAACTGCCTTCTTCCCGTCCCAATGGAGCGGGGTCATTGAACGTTTACGAAGGCGCTTGGGTAATATGGGTTGTAAATCGTGACCGGGAACAGCACGACCCGGCCCGGGCCTTCGACAGCCGTTGTCGCGGGATTCTGAGTGGCAGCTAGTTGAAGCGTGCCGGCTGGCGTCCTAGCGGCAGGGAGTGAGGTTCCCGCCGCCTCCGGTGGTGGTGCGGCTGCGCCGGCTTGATGCGCCGCGTATCCGCGTGCCGTCATGCAATCCCCAATCAGCGCGCTTCGGTCAGCCGCCGTGGCGACGGCCGAGACAAGCGTTGCCGCGACCACGAAGCCGACGCTCCCTTGGGCGTAGCTGCCGCCTGGGTTCAAAGCGCGGGCCTGCGCTTCGCAGGCGTATTTGTCGGCGTTGACCTCAGCCTGGGTCGTACCGGGCTTTTCCCAAACGGGGAGCGCGCACGCGGCAATGGAGAGGGGGATCGCGAGTACGAAACATCGACTTAAGATTCCCATCGGACCGCGCCTCCTGGCATCTGCAAATTGCTCGACGAAGGCGGACGCCTCGTCGCAAAGGGCCATTGCGCGGGAGAGAGATTGACGATTCGTAAACGGCGCCGGATCGAAAGCGCAAAAACGGCTAAGCCCGCAGATCGCCGTAGCTGGTAGACGTTATGCCGAGGGCTGTGATGCGCTCCTGAACCAGCGGGCTCAGCAGCGCCGCCAGCTCGTCGGTGTGATGGTAGCCGGGCATGGCCGCGGCAAGGGCCGGGCGGCATTCGATCGCCGGATGAAAGTAGATTTCGCTGACGCCGTCGGGCAAACACGGCAGCAGCCGCAGTACCCGGTCCTCGACCATGTTGCCGCTCCAGGCGATGCCGAAGACATGGTCGTTGACCGCGAGCCCGGCGCGGCGCAGGCGCCGCCGCAACCGCTCGACCCAAGGGCGATAGAGCGGCAGCGGGGCGCGCTCTGTCGGGAAGGCGCGGCGCAGCGCCACCGCCGGCTCGGCCGGAACCCGCATCGCCTTGATGCCGTAGTCGCGGCCGATCTCGAGGATCAGACCGGCGACCGTCGGGTGAAGATGCATGTGCTTGTGGGCATTGACGTGGTCGAGTTCGAGGCCGGTCGCGCGAAACGCCTCGAACTGGGCGCGGATTTCCTGCGCCAGGTGGCGGCGGATATCGGGCAGGAAAAAAAAGCGAATACCGGCGCGGGCCATGTTGCCGTCGAACGTGCCATCAGCGCCGATCAACCCCGCGACCGCCGCCGGCGCCGACACCGGGTGTCCGTCGACCAGCACCAGATGCAGCCCGACATGCAAATCGGGGAGCCGGCGCGCCAGCATCACCGCGTCAGCCGCCGCCGGCGCGCCGACCATCAGGCTCGCGGTCGATAGGATACCGTTCCGGTGCGCCTCCTCGACCGCCGCGTTGACCGCCGGGTCGAGTCCGAAATCATCGGCGCAGACGATCAGGCGCCTCACGGCGGCTGCTCCGCGAGGGTAGCTCGGCAAGCGCACGGAGATGAACTCATCGATCCGACAAGCAAGCGGCGCCGGCTCCTGGGTCCCCGCTGTCGCGGGGCGACGCAGAAGCGCGGCGAGCGTTGCCCACGCGGGTCGGAACTATATGGGCGGCGGCTCGACTCAGCCCGCCATTTCGCGGTGGCGTAGGAAATGAAAGAATTCCACACCTTCGCGCAGGCGGCGGCGCATCATTTGCGGGCTCTTGATCATCTCAGCGACGAGCGAAGCAATCTTTTGCCGGCGAAAATAAAAGCGTTTGTAGAAGGTTTCGAGCGACGCGAAAATCTCGGTATGCGACAGATGCGCGTAGTGCAGCGGCGCGATCTGCACTCCGCGTTCGTCGATCAGCTCGGCGTGGGAGGTGTCGAGCCAGCCATTCTCGACCGCCTGCCGGTACAGCTCGGTGCCGGGATAGGGGGCGGCCAGCGACACCTGGATCGTGTGCGGGTTGATCTCGCCGGCAAAGCGGATGGTTTCCTCGATCGTCTCCCTGGTCTCGCCGGGCAGGCCAAGGATAAAGGTGCCGTGGATCGTGATGCCGAGCTCGTGGCAATCCTTGGTAAAGCGGCGGGCGATGTCGATCCGCATCCCCTTTTTGATGTTGTTCAGGATCTGCTGGTTGCCGGTTTCGTAACCCACGAGCAACAACCGCAGCCCGTTGTCGCGTAGGATTTCGAGGGTCGCGCGCGGCACGTTCGCCTTGGCGTTGCACGACCAGGTGACGCCGAGCCGGCCCATCTCGCGGGCGATCGCCTCGGCCCGCGGGCGGTCGTCGGTAAAGGTGTCGTCGTCGAAAAAGAACTCCTTGACCTGCGGAAACCAAGCTTTCGCGAGGCGGATCTCGTCGATGACATGGCCGACGCTGCGCACCCGGTAGCGATGCCCGCCAACCGTCTGCGGCCACAGGCAAAAAGTGCATTTCGAGCGGCAGCCGCGCCCGGTATAGAGCGACAGATAGGGGTGCAAGAGATAGCCGATAAAATAATCTTCGACCTTGAGGTCGCGCTTGTAGACTTCGCTGACAAAGGGCAGCCGGTCCATGTCTTCGAGGATCGCGCGCTCGCGGTTGTGGCTGATCGAGCCGCTGGGTGTGCGGTAGCTGAGGCCGTCGATCGCGTCGAACGCGCGCCCGCCGGCGACCTCCTTGATCGTGAAGTCGAATTCTTCGCGGGCGACGAAATCGAGAGCGGACGACGCCTTGAGGCTGGCCTCGGGCTCGACCGCGACCTTGGCGCCGACCATGCCGATCTTGAGCCTCGGGTTGGCGTCCTTGAGCGCCTCGGCGACCTTGACATCGGAGGCGAAGGACGGGGTCGAGGTATGCAGGACGCAGAGCTCGTAATCGGCGGCGAGCGGCGCAATGTCGCCGAGCCTGAGCCGCGCCGGCGGCGCGTCGACGAGCCGGCTTTCGGGCACCAAGGCCGCCGGCTGGGCGAGCCAAGTCGGATACCAGAACGAGCGGATCTCGCGGCGCGCCTGATAGCGCGAGCCGGCGCCGCCGTCGAAGCCATCGAAGGACGGCGGATGCAGAAACAAGGTCTTCATCATAAGCCCTTTTCTCCGTCGACAAAGGTCATCCGGCCGCTCGGTTCGACGTGGAAGTTCTGATCCCGCCAGAAGACTTTCCGCCCAAAGAAGCTGGCGACAAATACCGCGAAGGACAAGAGATCGCGCAGCGGAAGAAGCCAGAGCCGCTCGGTTCGGAGGCCGAGGACCCGCGCGACCGCCCGCGCCGCCGCCCAGCGCAGCAAACAGGTGAACCCAAAGAGGATAGAGGGGGTCAAGCGCAATCCGCTGGCGGCGGCGGCGAGAAACCCAAGCGCCAGCGGATAGGTCGCGACCGATCCGATAAAACCGGCCGGGGAAAGCCGGCGCACGGTGCGCGCCCAGCGCAGTTCGTGGCGCCACAGCGCGATGAAAGACGGCTCGTGGACCCGGGCTTCTACGAGATAAGGCGACAGCGCGACGGCGAGCCCCCGCGCCCTGACAGCGTCACCGATTCGGCGGTCGTCGGCCAATTCGTTGCGCAATGGCGCGAACCCGCCGATGCGGCCGAGGGTCGCATGGCTGATCGCGATCGTGGCGCCAAAGCAGCCGCCGCCCACGTCCAGCGCATCGGCGAGGAGCGCGTTCGGCAGAAACCCGAAATTGATGTGCAGCGCCCCCAGATCCGACCACACCCCGCCGGTTGAGGCGGCCTTGTAGAGGCAGGTGACAACGCCGACACCGCGCTCGCCGAGCGGCGCCGTCACCGCGGCGAGGTAGCGGCGATCGACCCGCATGTCGCTGTCGGCCAGCACCAGGATCTGGTGGTGCGCGGCGGGCAGCATGTTTTCGAGATTCGAGACTTTCTGGTTGCTGCCGCGGATGTGGCGATCGACGACCAGCGCGATTTCGGCCTCGGGAAAGTCGCGAATCAAGGCCCGGGCGGGATCGAGCGCCAGGTCTTCCGGGTGGTTGACGCCGAGGACGATCTGGAGCGCCGGATAATCCTGATTGAGAAACGAACGCAGGTTCTCATAGAGCCCGGGCTCGGCGCCGTGCAGCGGCTTCAGCACCGAAATCGGCGGCTGCTCCGTCGCCGAGGGCAGCGGCCGGCGCGCAAAGCGCCGGGCGGCCACCACCTGGCCGGCAAGGCACAGCCAGCCGGCAAGAAGCACCGCGGCAATCGGCCACGCAAAACTCAAACTCATTCAGCCCGCTCCGCAGCCGTGCCCGGAAACGAATGGACTGGCCGGGCGTTCCCAAGAGAGGACGGACGACTGGATTGGCGGGTGGATCGGCGATCGGGTTGACGGGGTGCGGGGAAGCGCTATTTGTGGCGGCGAAACCGCGCCCTCATATAATCCCGGAGGTTGGTCGGCCGGGCCATCCGTTGCGAGGCGACGAGGCGAAATCATGCGGGTCGTGCTAGCTCAGCCGCGAGGGTTCTGCGCCGGGGTCGAACGGGCGATCGAGATCGTCGAACGCGCGCTCGAAAAATACGGCCCGCCGATCTACGTCCGCCATGAGATCGTCCATAACCGCCATGTTGTCGAGCGGCTGCGCGCAAAGGGCGCACATTTCGTAGACGAGATCGACGAGATCCCGCCTGGCAACGTCACCATCTTCAGCGCCCACGGCGTCGCCAGCGCCATCGAGGAGCGCGCCGGCGTGCGCGGGCTGCCGGTCATCGACGCCACCTGTCCGCTGGTCTCAAAGGTGCACATGGAAGGCCAGCGTTACGCCAACCAGGACCGCGAGATCATCTTGATCGGCCACGCCGGCCATCCCGAAATCGTTGGCACGATGGGGCGAATCGTCGGCCGCGTGCATCTGATCTCGAGGCCCGAAGAGGTGGCCGGATTGCATGTTTCCGACCCGGACAAGCTCGCTTTTATCACTCAAACGACACTCAGCGTCGATGATACACGCGCAGTGATCGAGGCGCTCAAGCTCCGGTTTCCGTCGATCGTCGGCCCCGACACCAAGGACATCTGCTATGCGACGCAGAATCGGCAGCGCGCCGCCCGCGAGCTCGCCAAGGTCGTCGACGTGGTGCTGGTCGTTGGCGCGCCCAACAGCTCGAACTCAAATCGGCTGCGCGAGATCGCCCACGAATCGGGGGTGCCGAGCTATCTGATCGAAGACGCCGCGGCCCTCGACCGGCGCTGGCTCGAGGGTGCCGCGGCGGTCGGCATCACCGCCGGCGCCTCGGCCCCCGCCGAGCTGGTCGAGGCGCTGATCGACCGGCTGCGCGACATCGCCGAGATCGAGCTCGAAGAGTTGCCGGGGGTTACCGAAAACGTCCGCTTTCGTATGCCGCCGCAGCTCGCCGACGACCTGGCCGGCTGAGAGCGGCTCGACATCGCAATTTTTTACGAGGGTATCGCGTGGCTATTCCATTGCGCCAAACCATCCATGTCGGGGCCTATGTTCTCGGGCGTCATCTGCGCGGGGTCGAACGCTATCCGCTGGTGCTGATGCTCGAACCGCTGTTCCGCTGCAATCTCGCCTGCGCCGGCTGCGGCAAGATCGACTATCCCGATGCGATCCTCAATCAGCGGCTCAGCGTCGCCGAATGCCTTGACGCGGTCGACGAATGCGGCGCCCCGATCGTGGTTCTCGCTGGCGGCGAGCCGCTGTTGCACCGCGACATCGGCGACATCTCCCGCGGCATCATCGGCCGCAAGAAATTCGTCTATCTGTGCACCAATGCGCTGTTGCTCGAAAAAAAGCTGGAGCAATTCGAGCCGCATCCGAATTTCGCTTGGACCGTGCATCTCGACGGCGACCGGGAAGAGCACGACCGCACCGTGTGCCAGGATGGGGTCTATGACCGGGCGGTCAGAGCGATTGCACTGGCCAAAAGCCGCGGCTTTCGCGTCAACATCAACGCTACCCTGTTCGACACCGCCGAGCCCGGGCGGGTCGCGCGCTTTTTCGACGATGTGACCGGGATCGGCATCGACGGAATCACCGTGTCGCCGGGTTACGCCTATGAGCGCGCCCCCGACCAGGATCATTTTCTCAATCGCCGCCGCACCAAGGAGCTGTTCCGCGGCATTTTCAGCCACGGGCGCGGCCGCTGGTCGTTCAACCAATCGAGCCTGTTCCTCGATTTCCTCGCCGGCAACCAAACCTATCATTGCACCCCGTGGGGCAATCCGACGCGCAACGTGTTTGGCTGGCAGCGGCCGTGCTATCTGCTCGGCGAGGGCTATGCCGAGACCTTCAAGGAATTGATGGAAGAAACCGACTGGGACGCTTACGGCACCGGCAATTACGAAAAATGCGCCGACTGCATGGTCCACAGCGGGTATGAGGCGACCGCCGTCGTCGATTCGGTACGCCATCCGCTAAAGGCGCTAGGGGTAGCGCTGCGCGGCGTCAACACCAAAGGCGAGATGGCGCCGGAAATCCCGCTCGATCGGCAGCGCCCGGCCGAATACCTGCTCTCGCAGCACGTCGCCGCGGCGATGGCGCGGCTAGGCCGTCGCGACGAGCCCATAGAGGGCGCGGGCCGGCAGGACTAGCGCGGCCAGCGCCGCCCGAGTTTCGCGCGCCAGCCCGAACAGCGCGGCGACTTGCCGCGGCCGGCACAGCACCGAGGCGAAGACGTGGGCGAGCTTTGGCGTTCCGTCCTCAGCCAGCGGGATCAGCGCCGCGGGCGGCAGCTCGCGGTATGCCGTGTCGGCGATCGTGCGCACGACGACAAACGGGATCCCGGCCGAGGTCGCGATGCGGGCAACGACGTCGCTTTCAAGATCGACGGCAAGCGCGCCGGTCTGCGCCCAGGTGCGGCGCTTTTCCGCCGTGCTCGACATGATCCGCGAGGTGCCGAGCACCGGACCCTCAACAGCGCCAATTCCGGCCGCCAACCCGGCGACCCGAATCCGGAACGAGCCCTCCGGCTGCCAGCGGTCCGAGTCGGACAACACCTCGGTCGAGATCACGACATCCCCGGCCCGCAATTCGGGCGCCAGACCGCCGGCGATGCCAAAGCTGACAAGGCAGTTCGCCTGCCGGACCGCGCTCTCGACGAGTGCCGCGGTGCGATCGCGGTCGCCTGCGCCGACGACCGTCGAAAACCCGGCGGCGCGCGCAATTCTCGCTTCGGCCGCAAGCCCCGTGGTGCAGAGCACCGTTGTCGAAAATCTCAACACGATTGGCTTCCCCGCGGCTAGATCGGCGGGGACGCACATCAATCCCGCGGGCCATAGCACGACAGAGACGAACGGCCCGCTTCCCTGCCACGCGAACCTTCTAGCGGTTTTCAGCGGAGCCCGCTACGGCTCAAATCCGTCGGTGATTGTCGCAGTCAAAGGCCGAATTGGACGCGTCGTGAAATGCCGGTGGCGAGCCGCCGGAAGCGGGCGAGAGCCCATAGCGGGAAATAAGCGCGGTAGCCGTGGTAGCGCAGAAAAAACACCCGCGGAAAGCCGACCGCGGTAAACCACGGCTCGTCCCAATCGCCATCGGGGTTCTGGGTTTCGATCAGGTAGGCGACGCCGCGGGCGACCGCCGGGTTTTCGACCTCGCCGGCGGCCATCAGCCCGAGCAAGGCCCAGGCGGTCTGTGACGCCGTGCTATACGGCGCCGTGCCATGTGGCGTACCGGGCCAATAGGATTGCTCGCTCTCACCCCAGCCGCCATCGTGGTTCTGACGGGCGCAGAGCCAAGCGATGGCGCGGCACATCTCGGGCTTGGCGGGGTCGATCCCGGCGGCGTTGAGGGCGGCGAGCGCCGACCACGTCCCGTAAATGTAATTGGTCCCCCAGCGGCCGAACCAGCTGCCGTCCGCTTCCTGCTCGCGCTTGAGGTAGGCGAGCGCCGCGCCCACGGCGGCATCGTTTGCCGCATCGCCGAGTTGGGCCAAGAGGCCAAGGCAGCGGGCGCTGACATCGGCGGTCGGCGGGTCGAGCAGAGCGCCGTGATCGGCAAACGGGATGTGGTTCAGATAATAGTGGGTGTTGTCGGCGTCGAACGAGCCCCAGCCGCCGTTGCGGCTCTGCATGCCAACGATCCACTCCGCCGCCCGGCCGATTGCCGGGCGCCAGCGCTCGCGGTCGAAACGGTCGAGCGCCAGAGCGGCGACCGCGGTGTCGTCGACATCGGGGTAGTATGGATTCTCGTATTGAAAGGCCCAGCCCCCGGGCCGCAAACCGGGTCGCACCGCCGCCCAATCGCCGGCAACCTCGAGCACCTGCTTGCTGGCGATCCAATCGAGCGCCTGCGCGATCGCAGGGCCGAGGTGTCGATCGCCTATCTCCATCAGCGCGTGGCAGGCGAGTGCGGTATCCCAAACCGGGGATAGGCAAGGCTGGCAATAGCTGCGTTTGGGGTCGCGCACGAGCAGCTTGCCGATCGCCGCCGCAGCGGTTCGACAGGCCGGGTGGTCGGGCGAATAGCCGAGGCAATCGAACATCATCAGCGAATTCGCCATCGCCGGGAAAATCCCGCCGAGACCGTCTTCGCCATTGAGCCGTTCGGTCACAAAGGCGACCGCCTTGTCGATCGCCCGCTGCCGCGACCGGGCCGGGAGGAACGGCTCGACCGCCCGCAACAGCCGATCGAGCAGTCCGAACCCGACGGCCAGTGGCGACTTCGTCGGCCCGGTGACCCAGTCGTGTACCCCCTCCGGGTCCTCGGCGAACAGCTCGCGGATCGTTAGCCGCTGCGGGTTGCGCGCGCGTGGGCGCCGCGCCATCAGCACCAACAGCGGGACGAGAACCGTGCGCGACCAATACGAAACCTTGGTGATGTGAAACGGCGACCACCGCGGCAGCAGCATGATCTCAACCGGCATCATCGGCACCGCGCGCCACGGCACTTCGCCGAAGAGGGCCAGCATGATGCGGGTAAAGACGTTGCAATGCCGCGCGCCGCCGCGCGCCAGGATCGCCGTCCGCGCGCGCGCCATGTGCGGCGCATCGATCGGGTCGCCGGCTGCCTTCAGCGCGAAATACGTCTTGACCGAGCTGCTGAGGTCGAGCGCGCCGCCGTGGAACAGCGGCCAGCCGCCATCCTCGCCCTGGCCGGCGCGCAGAAAGGCGGCGATGCGCTGCTGTAGCTCGAGTTCGACGCGGCCGAGATAGTGCTGCAGCAGGATGTATTCGGCCGGGATCGTCGCGTCGGCTTCGAGTTCGAAAAGCCAATGCCCGTCACCTTGCTGCCGGTTGAGCAGCGACTCGGCGGCCAAGCCGATCGCTTTGTCGAGCAGCCCCATGCCGCTCTTTGCGTCGGGCGCGGATCCGCGCCCCGGCGCGACCGCTCCGATGGCGCCGTCGTTCATCGGAAATCGAGCTGCCGTTGTCGCCGGGCATTCGGGCTGGTTGCGGCGGGGAATGGTCTATCGTCCCGCTTCATCGGGAAGGGTCTGCGTCGCCCGCAATCGAGCACCAACCGCGCGGCGGCAAACCCCGAGGCGACGGCGCCCTCGATCGTCGCCGGCAACCCGGTGTCGGTGTAATCGCCGGCCAGCATCAGATTGCGCCATTGCGTCGCCGCCGCGGGCCGCCGCAACAATTGCTCGGGGGTGGCGAGAAACGTCGCCCTGCGTTCCTTGACGACGCGCGCCCGCGGGAGCGGTGCGACCGGGATCGAGTAAGCCGCGGCCACGTCGCGCCACAAGCTTTCGCTGAGTTCTTCGGCTGGGCGCTCGACGATCGGTTGCGCGGCGCTGACCGTCACCGACAACACCTCGCGCTTGCGGAAGATCCATTGCGCAGCCCCGCCGATCACGCCGACAAAGAGCGGCGATTCGGGCGGTGGAGTACAGCGGAAGTGCGCGTTGACGACCGGGGAATAGAGATCGGGCACCACCAGCCCGGGAACAAGGCGCGCCGCCATCGCCGCCGGTGTCGCCAGGATCACGTCATCGTCACCGCCGAGCTCGACCGACCCGGTATCGAACGCCAAAGCGGTGGCGCGGTTGCCGGTAAAGTCGATGGCGCGCAGCCGAGCGCCGAAATGGAGCCTGGCATCATGCCGGCGCAAGGTTTCGAGAGCCGGATCGACAAATGTCTCGGACAGACCGTCGCGCGGCACCAGCGGCCGGCATGCCGCCCCACCTCGCCCGAGCGTCTGCCCGAGGATTTGCCAAAACAGAAGCGCCGAGGCTTCTTCGACGCCGGTGTTCAGCGCGGCAACGGCGAGCGGCTCCCACAGCCGGGCGAAAAGCGGCCGCCGCGGGTCGAGCGTTTCACCCACCGTCGCCGTCGGCGCGGCGCGGCGCAGCGCCCGCGCTTCGAGATAGTCGACGGCGGCGGTGCCCGGCACTCGGCGCGCGCGGCGCGAGATCCACCACGGCAGCCGTCCGCGGTTCGGTCGCAGCACCCAGCGCCGCCGGGTAGCCGTCTCGAAAAATGCAAAAGACGCGTCGTCGGGTCCCTCGATCGTCGCGAGGGCGTCGATCTGTTCGAGATAGCGCAAGGCGCGGCGATTGCCGGAAAGCAGCAAATGGTTGCCGTTGTCGAGGCGACAGCCGAGTTCGGCGTCGAAATAGGAGCGGCAGCGCCCGCCCGCATGGCCGCTTGCCTCGTAAAGTCGCACCTCCCGCCCGGCCGCGGCAAGTTCCACGGCGGCGGCAAGCCCCGCGAGGCCGGCGCCGACGACATATGCCCGACCGCTGGAAGACCCGCGTTTCATACCAGGCCGTGGCGCAGGACGAGCCAGAGCTTCAAGCGTCGCGACAGGGCAACGCGCGCCGCCGGGTCGCGCCATTCGCCGCGCAACAGCTGGCGCAAGGTCGCGCGATAGACCGCGCCCATGATCGCGGCCGGCCGCATCGCCCGGTGCCGGCACCGCGCCATCGCCTGCTCGGCGTCGGCAAAATGCCGTTCGGCGATCGCCGCAAGGTCGCGGCAGACCGCCGGCAGCGCCGGATGGCGCAGCACCGCCATCGGCTCGGCGCTGCCGATGCCGTGACGATCGAGGACTTCGCGCGGAAGGTAGAGCCGATTGCGCCGGGCGTCCTCGTCCAGGTCGCGCAGGATATTCGTTAGCTGCAACGCACGGCCGAGCGACTCTGCGACGCGATGCGCGGCCGGGCTCGGATCGCCAAAGACATGGACCGAGAGATGGCCGACGGCGCTCGCGACCCGGGCGCAATAGAGGTCGAGCGTGGCGAGGTCGGGGGCACGAATGTCCGCGCGCGCATCCATCTCCATGCCGTCGATCACCGCGAGGAAATCCTGCCGGCGCAGCTCGTATCGCAGCAGCGGCTCGTGCAAGGCGCGGGCGACGAGTTGGGACGGATGCCCGGCATAGAGCGCTTCAATCTCGTCGCGCCAGGCGGTAAGTCCGGCAAGCTTGGACGCGACCGCGCGATCGCCGTCGGCAATGTCATCGACCTCGCGGCACCAGGCGTAGACGGCGTACATGCCGTGACGGCGATCCGGCGGCAACAGGCGCATCGCCCAATAAAACGACGTGCCGGCGGTTTCGACCCGCTGGCGGATGGTTTCGCGCAGCGCCGCATCGTCGGCCGGCTCGGCGACGGCGTCGAAGGCGGCTCGGCTCATCGTCGAACTCCGCGCACGACGCCCCTAATAAAAGCGGCGAGGAAATCCGCTTTGGCGAGCCCGACCCGACCCTCCAATGGGTCGTCGCGGCGCAGGCGAGCGAGCAGGCGCCCCGCCAGCTCGACGATCACCGCGCATTCGCAGCGCAGTCCCGATGCGGCGACGCCGGCCATAAGCCCGCGCGCGGTCGCGACCAGAAGGGCGGTGCGGTCAAGCAGAACATCGAGTGCCTGCCGCACAGCCGGGCTCGCGGCCGGTGCGGCGAGCGCCTCGACCCCGGTCCCGGCGGCGACGAGGTCGGCGAGCGGCAGATAGACGCGGTCGAGACGGCGGTAATCGTCGGCGCAATCCTGCAAATGGTTCAGCACCTGCAAGGCGGCGCAGAGCGCGTCCGAGGCGGGCCAGGTCGTGCGGCTCTCGCCGTGCAGATCGAGCAATTGGCGTCCGACCGGAGCCGCCGAATAGCGGCAATACTCGATCAGCTCGCCCCAATCGCGATACCGCTGCTTGTGGGCGTCCTGGCGGAATGCGCGCAGCAAATCGTGGCAATGCTGTGCGGTGATTTGGCTGGCGAGGAGGCTCTGCCGCATCGCCGCGGCGGCCGGAGAATCGCCGCCCGGTGCGCCATCGAGCACCGCCGCCATATGGTCGAGCCGGCGGATCTTGTCGGGCGGGGCCATGGCTGGGTTGTCGGCGATGTCGTCGGCATTGCGGGCAAAGCAATAAAAGGCGTGGACATGGACGCGCAGGTCGCGCCGGATCAGCCACGACCCGACCGGGAAATTCTCGCCGCCGCGCCATTTCCCCGACGGTGTTTCGAGGCTGCCCTCAGGGCGTGGGTAAGGCTCGGATGCGACCGCGCTCATCTTCGTATCGGCCAAATCATTCGATTTATGTAAACATCCCTCGCCTGAGAAGGATGCCCGGAAAACGAGCGATAGCGCATGACCGAGAGCGGCCCGATCGTCAAGCGGCTATCGCGCCCGGCGTTACCTCCGCCCCGAGCGCGCGGCCGAGCGGCCTTCCGACAATCACTGTGAATTGATCCGGTCGAAGACCTGTTTGATGTCGAGAAAGACCATGACGCCGCTGGCGACGAACAGCGCGATCCCGCCATCGTGCAAACTGCCATAGGGCCACGCGCTGGCGATGAACAGGCCGGCCAAGCCGATGATCACAAACAGCGGAATGACCACCGTGAGGCTCGCCATGCGGTCGACGAACAGAAAATTGCGCCACCCCAAAGGCCCGCCGTCAAAGCGCTGCTTGAGCCGCAAAAAGCCGAGCGCCAAAGCACCGAGGATCAGCAACATTCCAGCGGTGTAGTTCCCCGGCGCTTCGGCCTTGCTGGCGGCGAACGCGCCCAGCACGGCGCACAGCCCGAGCACCAGGAACTGAACCCAAAAGCCGAGCCACGACCAGAACGCCCGCTCCGCCGGTTCCGGTTCCCGGCTCGTCTCGACCATCGCCACGCCACCCTCGATCCTCAAATACAGGCGCGACAATGCACGCCGGCCGGGAGCGCCGGCAACCGATTATGGCGCGACTGCGGCGCTAAGGGTCAATCGCGGACGACGTGGTTGCCGGCTTCGTCCCAGCACGCGCGGACGCGCATGCCGGCGGCGAGTGTCGGGTGCGATGCCTGGCCCTGGTTCTGCTGGCAGGCGATCAGCGGCGCGTCGACGCGGCTCCTTCATATTCTCGCGCAAAATCCATGCCACGGCGGCGGGATCGACAGCCGCGTCCGCCCGGCGTATCCCCTCGACGAGCGTCGTCATTCCTGGAGCGGAGCCAGCCTTTGCCGCCCGCCTTTCGCCCCCGCCGCAGTCTCTTGTTCATGCCCGGCTCGAACCCGCGGGCCCTGAAAAAGGCGCCCAGCCTGCCCGCCGACGGGCTGATCTTCGATCTCGAAGACGCGGTCGCCCCGGCGGCCAAGGACGCGGCGCGGTCGGCCGTCGCGGCAGCGCTCGCCGCCGGCGGCGACGCCCGGCACGAGCGGGTGCTGCGGGTCAATGCGCTCGATACTCGGTGGGGAGCGGCCGATCTCGCCGCCGCGGCCGCGATGCCAATCGATGCGGTGCTGTTGCCAAAGGTCGAGAGCGCCGACCAGGTTCTGCGCACGGTATCGGTGCTCGATGCGGGTGGCGCGTCATCGACCCTCGCGATCTGGTGCATGTTGGAGACGCCGCTCGGCGTCCTCGCGGCCGGCGCGATTGCCGCGGCGAGCCCGCGGCTTGCCGCGCTGGTCGCCGGCACCTCCGACCTGGCCAAGGATTTGCACGCGCTGCACACACCCGACCGCCTGCCGCTGCTGCCTTCGCTCGGCCTCATATTGCTTGCCGCGCGCGCCCATGGGCTCGCGGCTTTCGACGGCGTCCACCTCGATCTCGCCGACGACGAGGGGTTCGCCTTCGCCTGCCGGCAGGGCCGCGCGCTCGGTTTCGACGGCAAGACCCTGATCCATCCGAAACAGATCGAAGCGGCAAATGCCGCTTTTGCGCCCGCCCGCGAGGAGATCGCCTGGGCGCGGCGCGTCATCGCCGCCCATGCCGAAGCCGAGGCGCGCGGCACGGGTCTCGTCTTGGTGGACGGCCGGCTCGTCGAAAATCTGCATGTCGCGGATGCGCGCCGCCTGCTCGCAATCGCCGCGGCGATCGCCCAGATCGAGGAGACATAAGACCCTCGCGCCGCGGGCAATGGCGACAGGGGCTCGGGCGCCGCGCCGAGCCTCCGTTGACACACCTTCCGGCACGGGGTCTAAGTCACCCGCCGCGCGGGCGCGCGGCGCCACATTTGCCAAGGATGCGATGCCCCCGCTGTCCCAAAATTTGCTCGTCGGCACGTCGATGTCTGGACCGGCTCCGGTAAAAGGGATGTTGGGGAAACGCCTCCGAGCCAAGGCGCTTGGATGAAAACCGCCGAACGGCCGCTGTCACCGCACCTGCAGATTTATCGCTGGCAGCTCACTTCGGTCATGTCGATCCTGCACCGTGCCACCGGCGTCGCATTGAGCGCCGGCGGGGTGCTGCTGGTGGGGTGGCTGGTCGCAGCCGCCAGCGGTCCCGAGACGTATAGCCGGTTCGCGGATTTTCTCGGCTCCTGGCTCGGGATCGTGCTGCTGCTCGGCTGGACCGCGGCTTTGTTCTATCATCTGTGCAACGGCATCCGGCATCTGGTATGGGACACCGGCCATGCTCTGGACCTCGGATCGACCTATGTCGGCGGCTGGATTGTTGTTGGGGCGACGCTGGTTCTGACCGCGATCGCCTGGGCCGCCGGCATCTCGCACTGGGTCGGTTGAGATGGCGATGTCGCGGATGCGCGCGGCGCCCTCGCGAATGCGCTCGCCGCTGGGGCGTGCGATCGGCCTCGGCTCGGCCAAAGAGGGGGTCGAGCATTGGCTCGCGCAGCGCATCACGGCGGTGGCGCTGGTGCCGCTGGCGCTGTGGTTTGTCATCTCGTTGATCCAGCTCGTCGGCGCCGATTTCGACACCGTGCAGGATTGGGTCGGCCGGCCATTGCCGGCGATCCTGCTGGTATTGCTGTTTATCGCGACCTTTTATCATGCGGCGCTCGGGCTCCAGGTCGTGATCGAGGACTATATTCATGGCGAGCTTGCGCGGCTCGGGCTGGTCATACTGACCCGGCTCGCCTGTGTCGCCCTCGCCGTCGCCGGCATCGTCGCGGTGCTGACATTGGCGCTTGGAGTGGCGGATTAGCTGATCGGGAGTAGTGCTGTGGCGCCCGCCTATCAAGTCACCGATCATACCTATGACGTCGTCGTTGTCGGCGCCGGCGGCGCCGGGTTGCGCGCGACCCTCGGCTGCACCGTCGCTGGGCTCAAGACCGCCTGCATCACCAAGGTATTCCCGACGCGCAGCCACACCGTCGCGGCGCAGGGCGGAGTTGCCGCGGCACTCGGCAATATGGATCCCGACGACTGGCGCTGGCACATGTACGACACGGTCAAGGGCTCGGACTGGCTCGGCGACCAGGACGCGATCGAATACATGTGCAAAAACGCGATCCCGGCGGTGGTCGAGCTCGAACATTTCGGGGTGCCGTTTTCGCGCACCGAAGCGGGGCGGATCTATCAGCGGCCGTTCGGCGGGCACATGATGGATTACGGCGACGGCGATCCGGCCCGCCGCGCCTGCGCCGCCGCCGACCGCACCGGGCACGCGATTATCCACACCCTCTATCAGCAATGCCTGAAGCACAACGCGCAGTTTTTTGTCGAATATTTCGCGCTCGATTTGATCACCGACGAGGATGGTGCGTGCCGCGGCATCATGGCCTGGGACCTCGCCGACGGTACCCTGCACCGGTTCAAGGCGCATCTCGTGATCCTTGCCACCGGCGGCTACGGGCGCGCCTATTTCTCGTGCACCTCGGCGCATACCTGCACCGGCGACGGCAATGCGATGGTATTGCGCGCCGGACTGCCATTGCAGGACATGGAGTTCATTCAGTTCCACCCGACCGGCATCTATGGCGCGGGTTGCCTGATCACCGAGGGGGCGCGCGGTGAGGGCGGGTATATGACCA
>Ga0210395_10000255_pt1 | contig 41975 bp, 34 predicted proteins | sample IncBWH4OmetaG_FD_150861 | JGI IMG/M metagenome (GOLD analysis project Ga0210395, IMG submission 150861) | Forest soil microbial communities from Barre Woods Harvard Forest LTER site, Petersham, Massachusetts, United States - Inc-BW-H-4-O ...
TAAGATAGCTGTAGAATTCAAGGCAGAGGAAGAAGTTGTCTTCCTTCGAGGATATATCGCCTATGACAGACTGGTTCGCGCGCCCCGTCCTACACGTGACGGACGTTGAGGCCTCGCTCCGCTTTTACGTTAGCCGGCTCGGCTTCACGAGCCCCTGGCGCTACGACGAGGACGGCAAAGCGCATATCGCACAGGTCGATCGGCAGGGCTGCGCGCTCATCCTGGCTGACACGTGGCCGGAGAAGATTGGCAAGGGACTGATGTTCATTTCCCTGAACGCCGAGCCGGAGAAGCAGGTCGCCACGTTGGACGCGCTGCGCGCGGAACTCGAGGCCAAGGGCGTTTCGGTCAAGGAGGGTTCGTGGGGCTACCGGCTACTGGTGGTCGATGATCCCGACGGCAATCAGCTCTTCTTCAACTATCCGCGCGAGACTGCATCCGGCAAGATTGTTCGTGATGAAGCGTAATCGGCCAGCCGCGCCAGGATGCTAATGCGCGGGCTTCGTCTGAGGACGCTACATAACTCTTGACGCGCCAAGGCCGATGCTTTGCAGTGTGGGTCATCACGCCCGAATTGCGTTTGGAAACTCTGCTTTTTCGATCGTCGGTAATGCGGGTTTAGACCTTCGAAACCGGCTCCACGCCAGCCATGAGTACCGACTCTACGAGGTTAACGGCAACCAAAACGAACTGTTCAGCGGGCATGCGATCAGGCGTATTGACCCAATGCTTCGCGGCACCGTAGATTGTCCAGCTTGCCGTGGCCGCGATCATTTCCTCGGGTATGCGCCGTTCCACTGGGTGCTTGCGAAATCCCTCCAGCAAGAGCAGCCGAATCTGGTCGATAACAGTTGCCTCAACGAATGGCTCGAATTGATGCTGTTTGGAAGAGAGCGACTTCTGCACTTCGGCCAGATAGTCGGATACCGCGAGGACAATCGCTTTAAATGCCGAGGAGCACGTGCCGTCAAAGCTCACATTTCTTTGCGCCAGCAACTGAAGGAAGTTTGCCCGGATGAGTTCTTCCAGCAGCTTGAATTTGTCTGGATAATGGGCATAGAAGGTCGCTCGGTTCAGGGTAGCCGCCTCGGTGATGTCCTGGATGGTGATCTTGTCGAACTCTTTTTGTTCGAGAAGGCGCCGCAAGGCATCCTGCAAGAGTTGCCGGGTCCTGCGAATCCTTGGATCCATCCGCTCGCAGTCGCTGTGCAGCATTCATCCTCCCCTAGAGCTCATTATAACAGCTCAACCCGGGTGTTGACTACACGACAGATGTTGTGTTAAATTATGCAACGCTTGTTGCTTACACATCATCTGATGGTTAAGGAGGCCAACCAATGGCTACGCTACTCAAACTTGACTCCAGCCCAATGGGCGAGCGCTCAATATCCCGAAAGTTGACGACTCAGTTTGCCGACTCCTGGCGGAAATCCCATCCAGGCGGCATAGTAATTACACGAGACTTGACTGCTCTTTCGCTTCCGATAGTGGATGGCGCATGGGTCGGTGCAGCATACACGCCTGTTGAGGCGCGCACTCCGGAGCAGAACAAGGTCCTGGCTGTCTCCGAGGCGCTCATCGCCGAGTTGCAGCAGGCCGACGAATACGTATTCGGCGTTCCCATGCACAATTTCAGTATCCCTTCCACTCTCAAGCTCTGGATCGACCAAGTGGTCCGTGCCGGCAGGACTTTCTCGTACTCATCCTCCGGGCCGGCTGGGTTGCTGACCGGCAAGAAAGCGACTCTGCTCATCGCCAGCGGCGGCACATATGATCCGGGCACTGCGCTGGCCTCTTTGAACTTTGTGACCCCTTATCTGCGCGCGGTGTTTGGTTTTATTGGGATTACGGACCTAACCATCATCGCTGCGGGAGGTACCGCTCAGTTGATGAGCGGCAAAGTAGATTCGCAATCTTTCCTGGCTCCCTTTCTTGACAAGGTACACACGCACGCGAGCCTCTAAGAACGTCAATCCACGCACAAGGAAAATCACATGAAAATCGCATCGTTAATCGCAAGGATACTCCTGGGCCTCATTTTCCTGGTCTTCGGTTTGAACGGCTTCCTGCACTTTATTCCCATGCCGCCTCCGACAGGTCTCACCGCCCAATTCTTTGGCGCGATATTCGCTTCTCACTACTGGGTGGTTATTTTCGGCCTTCAGGTCCTCGGCGGCCTGCTGCTCTTGGCAAACCGTTTCGTACCGCTCGCGCTTGTTCTTCTTGGTCCCGTGATTGTGAACATCTTCTTTGTTCACGCTCTGATGGCCCCAGCCGGACTTCCCCTGGCTTTTGTCGTGGTCATACTCTGGACCATCCTGGCTTTGCGCAACAGGCAGCATCTTGCAGGAATTTTTGTTCAGCGCGCCGGCTAAGCACGCGCCCATTTCGCCAATCCGGCTAGCGCGAATCCTCGCCGAGCGTTGGTTCCGACACCAGTGAGCTTGAGCGAAAGCCACCTACCAGATTTTCAGGGAGTGCTTCAGAAAAGGCGGGCTACATACTCGCGCATCTGGTGCTTCCAATACGGCCAGTCGTGCCCGCCTTCCGGGCCCCAGTTGTCCAGCGAATGCCGAATCCCTTTGCTGGACAGAACCTCCGACAAGCGATACGTCGGTCCGCTATTCTCCCATTGGCCTGTGCCCGTGGTGATGTGGATGTCGCACGTAGCGAGCTGTCCCAGGACCCAGGGATCGTTCAGGTTCGCCAGATAGTCCACTGGATTGTTGAAATACAAATTGTCGTCGTACATCCCATCCATAAAGTTCCGGACGTCGTACACGCCGGACATGGCGATGCACCGCTTAATCACATCGGGATGCTTGAACAGCGAATTCGCGGCGTGGTACGCGCCGAACGACGCGCCCATCGTGGAAATCGCGATCCCCGGGCTTTGGCAATTGTCCCAGATGAAAGGAACAACTTCCTCTCGAAGGTAGGAGTCAAAGACGGATTGCACGTAACTGCGGTGAAAAGGATGCGCGCCTTTGTTGTAAAAACTGAGCCCGTTGATGGAATTAATGCTGAAGAATTTTATTTTCCCGCCGTCGATGAAATCGGCCAGCGCACCGATCATGCTCTGACCCTCGAGTTCCGTCTCGTCACCCGCGCTGGTCGGAAACCCAAGAATCGGCTGTCCCCAATGGCCGTGGACAATGACGCCCATGTCGAGGCCAAGCCGCGGAGAATGCCAGCGGTGATATTCGCGTTTCATAATGTGCCTTTCGTACGCCGTGCGAGGAGAGAAAGTATGCCAGCCCATCCCGGATGGGAGCAATCGAATTGAGCTGTGAACCGGACGCCGTCCACGGTGTATATTTGAACCAGCAAAACCGCGACAACGGAGCCCAACTTCATGGCCACGCCTTCCACGACGAACCGCCCGACCCCCGAACGCATTTTCACTATAATGAACGCGTTCCAGAACACAGAAGCACTGAAAACGGGAATCGAACTGGATCTCTTCACCGCTATCCGAGAGGGCGCGAATACTCCGGCTCTCCTTGCTGCGAAGATCAGCGCTGCCGAGCGTGGATTGCGGATACTTTGCGATTACCTGACGATCATGGGCCTGCTGACGAAAGAAAACGGGCGTTACGCGCTGACCGACGAGTCCGCGCTTTTTCTTGACCGGCGCTCGCCTGCCTCTCTCGTCGCCGTGACCGGCTTTCTCGCCAGTCCTTGGCACAAGAAAAATACGGAAGCGTTGACCGAAGCGGTGCGCAAAGGCGGAACGGCCGGACCGCAGGGAGACAACAGCAAGCCCCAAGATGAAGTATGGGTAGCGTTCGCGAGATCGATGGCGGCGCTCACAAAACCGGCGGCGAACTTCATCTCGGAAATCCTCGGCTGCGCGGAAGGCAAGCCGTGCAATGTGTTGGACATCGCCGCCGGACACGGAATGTACGGCATCACTATCGCCAGGAAAAATCCAAATGCAAACATCGTCGCTCTCGATTGGCCCGCGGTACTGGCAGTCGCACAAGAAAACGCGCAAGCCGCAGGCGTTTCCAGCCGCTACGCCACTCGCCCTGGCAGCGCTTTTGAAACGGACCTTGGCAGCGGATACGACTTCGTTCTTTTGACGAATATTTTCCACCATTTCGATATGCCAACGTGCGTGACGCTGATGCGGCGCGTCCATGCAGCGCTCAAACCGGGTGGAAAGGCTGTCACTCTCGAGTTTATCCCCAATGAAGATCGCGTGACTCCACCGACCGCAGCGGCATTCAGCCTCAACATGCTGGTGGGTACCGACGCTGGAGACGCCTATACCTTTTCGGAGTACGAAAAAATGTTTGGCAAGGCGGGGTTTGCGAAAACCTCGATGCACTCCGTGACTGGAATGCCTCAGCAAGTGCTCATATCCGGGAAGCCAGAATGAAAAAGAAAAAGACGCGCAAAATAGCTACTAAAAAAACCAGCAAAAAAGCTTCACCGAAGCCGCCGCGCAATACGGATCGCGAATTGCGCGAGCAGGTGATTTACCTGCTCAAAGGCGGCGGCGCGCACGTCCACTTCATGGACGCATTGGACGGTTTCCCTCCTGGCAAATATGGAACGTTCGCGGACGCGCTTCCGCATACGGGCTGGCAGTTGCTCGAGCACACGCGGCTCGCGCAGTGGGACATCCTGGAGTTCAGTAGAAATCCAAAACATGTCTCGCCGCCTTTTCCGGGCGGATACTGGCCGAAAACGCCTGCGCCCGCGAATGACCAGGCATGGAACGAAAGCGTTGCAGCATTTCAGCGCGATTTGGAGGCCATGGTCCATCTGGTTCGAGATCCACACACGGATCTGTTTGCAAAAATTCCTCATGGCCAGGGGCAATCTATTTTGCGGGAAGCTCTGGTTCTCGCGGATCACAATGCCTATCACCTCGGCCAGCTCGTGGATTTGCGCCGCGCTTTGGGCGCGTGGCCAGAGAACTAGCTCTCGGCACATCGCTGGAGCGGGAGCACGGGCTTGCAAGTATCAGGATTGGCGGTAGGATGTTGCTCAAGAGTTGCGGGTCGAGAGTTCCAGTGCGGAGCGTGGGCGCGATGATCGCTATCGAAAATATGTACAAAAACGACTACGAGACGGGAAATAGCAGGCGCGATTTTTTGAAAGGAATGCTGGGAGCAGGCGCGTTTGTGCTCGGCGTTTCCATGATGCCGGACCAGCTTTTCGCGGCGGCAAGTCCCGGTGCGAGCGACCCATTTCCGCCATCGGAAAAGGCGCCACTGCATCCCAGTGTCTATTTAGCGATCGGAACGGACGGAACAGCATACGTGATCGCGCACCGCTCGGAGATGGGAAATGGAGTCCGCACATCCCTGCCGCGAATCGTTGCGGATGAATTGGACGCGGACTGGGCGCGAGTAAAGGTAGTACAAGCCATTGGCGATGAAAAATACGGCGACCAGGATACGGACGGCTCTCACTCCGTGGTCAGCTTTTTTGTGCCGCTGCGGGAGGCCGGAGCGACCGCGCGGCTTATGCTGGTGCGGGCGGCTGCGCAACAATGGGGCGTGTCGGCAACGGAATGCTCGACGGAACTGCACCATGTCATCCACAAAGCATCAGGGAAAAAACTTGGTTACGGGGAGCTTGCAACAGCAGCCTCGAAATTGGACGTGCCGAAGAAAGAAGAGTTGAAGCTAAAGCCGCGCAGCGAATGGCGCTATATCGGGAAGCCTGCCGCGAGTTATGACTTAAAAGATTTGTGCACCGGCAAAGCGAGGTTCGGGCAGGACGCGCACATGGCGGGCATGCTCTATGCAAGCGTGGCGCATCCGCCGGTGATGGGCAGCACGGTGAAATCGCTGGACGATTCGGCGACGCTGGCTGTGTCTGGCGTAAAGCAAACGGCCGCCATCGACACTTTCAAACCGCCGGTTCTTTATCAGGCGCTCGGCGGCGTGGCGGTGCTCGCCGACAACACTTGGGCGGCGTTCCAGGGCAAGAAAAAATTGAAGATCGAGTGGGAGAATAGTCCTCACAGTGTCTTCAACTCCGATCTCTACAAAAAAGAATTACAGGAAACGGCGCGGAAGCCTGGAAAAGTAGTGCGCGAGGTTGGCGACGTGGACGCGGCGTTTGCGAAGGGCGGGAAGATTGTCGAGGCGGAGTATTACGCGCCGCTGTTGGCGCACGCTTCGATGGAGCCCCCCGCGGCGCTCGCGGTTTACAAAGACGGAAAAGTAGAAGTGTGGGCGCCGTCGCAGAGCCCTGTTGGCGCGCGAGACGCGATCGCTGCAGCCGTCGGAGCAAAAAAAGAAGACGTGACGGTGAACGTGACGCTTTTGGGCGGCGCGTTTGGCCGCAAGTCGTTTCCCGATTTCGCCGTCGAGGCAGCGGTGCTCTCGAAAAAAACAGGCAAGCCGGTCAAAGTAGTCTGGAGCCGCGAAGACGACATCAAGTTTGACACCTACCATTCGGTCTCCGCGATGTACATGAAGGCGGCGCTCGGCGGCGATGGAAAGCCGACGGCGTGGCTGCAGCGGACTGTGTTTCCTCCCATCGGTTCCACGTTTAAAGCCGGCGAAATGTATTCGGATGCGGATGAGCTTGGGCTCGGCTTCAGTGATTTGCCGTTCGCCATTCCGAATCACCGCTCGGAAAACGGGCCGGCCACGGCGCATGTGCGCATCGGATGGCTGCGCTCGGTGGCTAACATTTATCATGCGTTCGCGATTCAATGCTTCGAGGACGAACTGGCGCGGGAAGCTGGAAAAGATCCGGTCGAGTATGCGCTCCAACTTCTAGGTCCGGATCGCATCATCCCGAAGAGCGAGTTGCCCAAGGACTATTCGAATTATGGCCAGGACTACGCGCAATATCCGATCGACACGGCGAGATTCAAGCGAGTGGTGCAGCTTGCGGCGGAAAAATCGGACTGGGGAAAGAAAAAACATGGCAATGGAGTTGGAATGGGGCTGGCGTTGCACCGCAGCTTCCTGACGTATGTTGCATCCGTCGTACAGATGCACATGGATGATGCGGGGCGCGTACATGTTGACCGCGTGGACACCGCGCTAGACGCGGGAACGGTCGTCAATCCGGACATGGTGAGGAATCAGTTTGAAGGCGCTGCCGTGATGGGGACCAGCGTCGCATTTTATGGAGCGATTACGGCCACGAACGGCGCGATCGACCAATCCAATTTTGACACCTACCCGGTGGCGCGAATGAATACCGCGCCGCGCGAAGTTCGCGTACACATTGTGCCGAGCGACGCTGCTCCGGGAGGAGTAGGCGAGCCGGGTCTGCCCGCGTTTGCGCCGGCGCTATGCAACGCGATCTTTGCCGCGACGGGCAAGCGCATCCGCGAACTGCCCCTCTCCAAGGCAGGCCTGGCCTAACGTGCTCAAAAGAAGTTTGCTTTTTCTTACTGCGCTTGCGGCGGTGGTTTGGCCAGTCTGCGCACAGCGCAAGCCCGTCCTTTCACAAATCGATCTGCCGCACCCTTATTATTTCCGCGAAATGTATTTGCCGCAATTGACCAGCGGCCCCACCAGCGTCACGTGGTCGCCCGACTCGAAAGAAGTGGTGTACTCGATGGCGGGATCGCTTTGGCGCCAGAAAATTGATTCGAAAACGGCGCAGCAGCTCACGGACGGCCCGGGATACGACTACCAGCCGGATTGGTCGCCGGATGGAAAGAATGTGGTTTACGTTTCGTATCAAAAAGATGCGATGGAGTTGTGGCTGCTGGACTTGGGCTCTGGGAAATCGCAGCAACTGACGAACGGCGGCGCAGTGAACGTGGAGCCGCGGTGGTCGCCGGACGGAAAACGAATTGTTTTCGTTTCGACTTCGTACAACAAGCGGTTTCATATTTTTCGCGCGGACGTGAACAACGGAAAACTAGAGAACATTGCCCGATTGACAGGAGAGACGAAGAGCGATCTGCCGCGCTATTACTACAGCGCGTTTGATACGGAAATCAGCCCGGTGTGGACACGCGACGGAACGGAGATTCTCTTTGTCTCGAATCGCGGGCACATTCATGGATCGGGCGGTTTTTGGCGTATGAAGGCGGAGCCCGGCGCCGCGGCGAAAGAAATTCACTACGAAGAGACGAATTGGAAAACGCGTCCCGACGTTTCGCCGGATGGCTCGCGCATGGTTTACAGCTCCTATCTCGGGCGGCAGTGGCACAACCTATGGGTGATGCCCGCAAACGGCGGGGATGCGTTTCCAATCTCATATGGGGATTGGGATGCAACGAATGTGCGGTGGTCTCCTGACAGCAAGAAGCTTGCGTTCATTTCCAATAAGGAATGGAACACCAAGCTGGCGATTCAGGAGTTTGGCAGCGGCGGAGAGAAATCGTTAGCCATTGAGAAACGAGTTTACCTGCGACCGCGAGCGACGCTGAGGCTTTCCGTGGTGGACGAAAAAGGAAAGCCGCAGTTTGCGCGCATCTCGGTCACGGACGAAGGAGGGCGTTTCTACGCGCCCAACGCAGAGTGGACGTGGATTCAGGCGGATGACGCGTACGATCGGAGCCGCGCCCCGTTCGAGGCTCATTATTTCTACGCTGAGAGCGATCCGGAGAACATCAGCGTGGAAGTGCCGGAAGGGCCGCTCACAATCGACGTGACGAAGGGCTTTGAGTACGGCGCATTGCATCGGACCATCGATTCGAGAACCGCGAATTCAGGCGATCTGACCTTTCATTTGAAAAAACTGGACTGGGGACGCGGCCCTGGACCGAAATGGGTCGGCGGCGATTTGCACGTGCATATGAACTACGGCGGTACTTACAGGAGCAAACGTGAAATCCTTCTGCAGCAAGCGGAAGGCGAGGGAGTGCGCATCGTCAACAATCTGGTGGTGAACAAGGAACAGAGATTTCCCGACATTCGTTCCGCGCTGTTCAACGAAGTGCTGAAATATTTCTCATGGAGCGCCACGGACCTGGTGGGACAGGAATACCACACGAGTTATTGGGGGCACCGGGGAATTCTGAATCTGAACGACCATCTCCTCTTGCCGGGCTACGCCGGATATCCGAACACGGCGGCGGCCAGTTTGTATCCGATGAACGCAGATGTATACGACATGGCGCACGCACAGGGATCACTGGTGGGAGCAGTGCATCCATTTGATGCGGAGCCAAATCCATTTGTGAATCCGCCGGAGAAAATTACGGACGAGCTGCCGGTGGATGTGGCGCTGGAAAAATTGGACTACATGGAAATTGTCGGGTTCAGCGATCACAGATCGACGGCGGCAGTGTGGTATCGCTTGCTGAACCTGGGGTTCCATGTTCCGGCAGGAGCAGGGACGGATGCGACGACGGACTACGCGGCGCCAATTCGCGGCCAGGTCGGAATGGACCGCGTATACGCTTCCATTCCGGGCGGGCCGGTGAGCATAGATGCCTGGATGGATTCGTTGAAAAATGGGCGGACGTTTGCGACGAATGGGCCGCTGATTGAATTCACGCTTGGCGGACAGCGCGTTGGGGACGAGTTGAAATTTGCTGGCGCGCGGGAGGCGGTGCCGTTTACGGCGAAGCTGCGGTCCATTGTGCCGGTGGATCATTTCGAGGTGGTTTGCAACGGGCGAGTCGTGGAAACGTTGAAGCTTGCGGGAACGCGCGATTCCTTGGATGTCGCGGGGACGCTGCCGCTGAAGGAAAGCGGATGGTGCGTGTTGCGGGCTTCGAGCGACAACGCGGAGTATCCGGTGCTGGACAATTATGTGTATGCGACGACGAGCCCGGTTTACGTGACGATTGGCGGCAAAGCGCCTCGTTCGGCGGAAGACGCGAAGTATTTTGTGGCGTGGATTGAACGCACGATTGACATAACGTCGCATTATCCCGACTGGAATTCGGCGGCTGAAAAAGAGTACGTGCTGGGGCGCCTTGCAGAGGCAAGAGCGATCTACGAAAAGCTAAGCGTTCATCTTCCCTGAACTCTCGTCTGAAGAATGCCAGGACTCTCCAAAGCTCGAGGATGCGCGGCGATGCTTGCATTCGCTACCCTGGCGCCTACTCTCTGCGCGCAAGGCATTTCGAACAACGACAGCCTGCAGCGCGCCGCGGATCGTGCGATGGAAAAGCGGATTGGGGCGATGGTCGTTGCGGACGTGGCTACGGGACAAATCCTGGCTGCCGCAGCGCTGGATTTGGCGGCGCATCGATTGGCGAGGCCGGGCTCGACCGTAAAACCGTTTGTGCTGATGGCTTTGCTCGAAACTGGAAAGCTCGACGCAAGGCAGAGGTTGCTGTGCCGGAGGCCGTTGCGGATTGGCGGCGTGAGAATGGATTGCGCGCATGCCAGCTCGATCGTGGATTTGAATGCGGAGGAGGCGATTGCGTATTCGTGCAATTCGTATTTTGCGGAGGCGGCGACGCGCTTGAACGGGGCGGAGCTGGTGCAGGCGTTGCGGCGGGCAGGACTGGATTCGCCGAGCGGGCTGGTGAAGGAAGAGGCGAGCGGACGGATCGAAATGCCGCGAGATAGAGAGATGTTGCAACTGGAGGCGTTGGGGGATCGCGGGATTGAGGTGACGGCTTTGGAGTTGTTGAGTGCGTATCGGAAGCTGGCGTTGCAGAAAAGGAATGGCACGGGTGCGGCGGGCGGGGCAAGCCCCGCCCCTACAGACGGGCTCAATGCCAGCGCCGGGATCAACGCGGGCGCCGCTTTCAACGGCGGCGCGAGCGGGACAGGAAGGGACGCGGCGGTGTTTGCGGGGTTGGAGGAGTCGGTGGCGTATGGCATGGCGCATGCAGCAAACGTGGAGGGGCTGAAGATTGCGGGGAAGACGGGGACGGCGGCTTCGCGGGAGAGAGTGAGGACGCATGGATTTTTTGTGGGGTACGCGCCAGCGGAGAGACCGGAGATTGTTGTGGTGGTTTATTTGGAGCAGGGGAACGGTGGAGATGCGGCTGGTTTGGCGCGCGGGGTTTTTGTGGCAGCTGCGAAAAATGGGTGGGTGAATTGAAACTGAAGAGATCGCGGATGATGCTGGGGTGGTTTGTGATGGCGCCTTGCGTGGTGTGCGCGCAGGACGTACGGCTGAGGTTGTATACGGCGCGGCCGCCAGAGGCGCTTTCGATACGCGGGGTGGACGGAGAGGTGCGTTGGCGGTTGTGTGCCGAGTGCGCGGAGAAAAGTGCGAGGGAGCTTTCGGTTCGAGCGAGCGATGAGAGCGGGAGTGCGAACTTTTTTGTGACGGGGCATTACGAACTGCGCCCGACGAGCGGGCCGCTTTTTTCGGGGAGTTATCCGGCTCATATTGAACGGCGGGCGGGGCGGCTGTTTGTGACAGTGACCATGCCGCTGGAAGAGTATGTGGCGGCCGTACTGATGGCGGAGAGCGGAGACTTTGAGAATATGGAATCGCAGAGGGCGATGGCAGTGGTTGCGAGGACGTATGCGCTGCGGTTTATGGGCCAGCACGCGCAGGACGGATTTGATTTCTGCGACACGACACATTGCCAAGTGTTTGGGTGGAAGGGAGCGAACGCGGCGGTGCGTGCGGCAGTGAATGCGACGCACGGAGAGGTATTGCGATTCGAAGGGAAATTGGCTCAGACGTTTTATCATCAGAATTGCGGGGGGACCACTGCCGCAGCGCGCGAGGCGTGGCCGACGGTGACGGAAGCGTATCTGACATTTCATGCGGACACATACTGCGCGGCGCGCGGAGTATTGAAATGGGAAAGTGCGATTCGCGTGGCGGATTTGGACAGGGCGTTGCGGGCTGCGGGGCTGACGATGCCTGCGGGTTGGAGTGAGATTGAGGTTGTCTCAAGGTCGGAAAGCGGACGGGCACAGCGATTGAAGCTGTCGGGTGGTGCGGACGGCAGTGCGCCGATTTCGGCGTCGACCTTCCGCTTCGCGGTGGACCGCGAACTGGGCTGGAACAAAATCCGGAGCGATTTGTATGACGTGAGGAATGCGGGGGAGCAGGTTGTTTTCTCGGGACGCGGGTCGGGGCACGGAGTTGGGATGTGCCAGGCGGGCGCGGAAGAGATGGCTCGCGAAGGGAACACTTACCGCGAGATTTTGAGTTTTTATTATCCGGGGACGCAGCTTGGAGCGACCGCGGCAGCGGAGAGCGCAAAGTGGCAGAAGCGAAGCAGCGAACGCGTGGAGCTTTTGAGCACGCAGCCGGACGTTGATGCGGGAATATTGCCAATCGCGGAGCGAATCCTGAAAGAAGATGAAGAAGCCATTGGATGGAAGGCGGGTGCGGGCGTCCGCTTGCAGGTTTATGCGACGCTCGATTCGTATCGCGATACGACGGGGCAACCGGGTTGGGTAGCGGCGTCCACGCGCGGTAGGACGATCCGATTACAGCCACTCGCGGAACTGAAGAAGCGATCAATCGTGGAATCGACGCTGCGGCACGAGATTTTTCACCTATTAGTTGAAGCCAAGGCCAAAGCGGCTACGCCACTTTGGTTTCGCGAGGGGATTGTGCTTTTCTTTTCAAGCCCAAATGTGACGGGGACTGCGGCCGTTTCGCTTACGGATGAGCAGATCGAAACGGTGTTGCGGCAGTCGCGGAATCGCGATGAGGTGCAGAAGGCTTACGTTGCGGCGCAGAGCCGCGTGGCTGCGTTGGTGCAGGAACACGGAAAAGAAACTGTTTTGAGCTGGCTAAGCGGAGGGATTCCCGGAGACGTCCGAAGAACTTCTAGCGGCAGCGCTGTAGCGCCCCAGGACTGAGCAAGTCAGCATCCAGGAAAATAATCCGAACAAATAAGCGACGAAGAGACGCCAGGCGAGACTGATAGCTTCTGAATGGGTGGTCGAGGTTTTGAAGTCAGGCGTCCAAGCCATGAGCTTTTGCGTCGCGAGAACTCCAAGAAGAGCTGCGAATGTCATCACGAGCCAGTAGGCCAGGCTAAGGACTGTTTTTCTCCACGCGCGAAAGCCCTGCAGATCGAACCCGCGGAAACCGCGGTCGGCGGCTTGCGCGAGGAGAGGCAGGAGCAAGCCGGGGACGAATATCCAGCGGGCTATGAAGAGAACAACCAAGCACGCTGTGTCAAGCGTGGGCAAGGTGATGTGCCGGCGAAGAGAAACAGGAAGAGTGGAACGGACATAGGCGGGGAAATTAGATTGGTAAGCCTCGAGCTTGTTGACGAGCAACCAGAGGAGGCAAAAGACGGCGACACAAATCGCGAAAGCGATTAGATGGCGCAGTGCGCGGCGAAAAGCGGACAAGAGCGGAGCGCTCTCGCTGTTTTGACGATCGACGAAATAGTTGAGAGTGCCAGCGTGAAGTGTGAGCACGGCCACGATTAGCGCGAAGGCGAAAACGAAATTGAAGAGTACATGCAGATTGCTGGCGACGGGGATGAGCAGCCACGCGATGAACAGGGCAAGTAGGATGGGGTTGGCGAATAATTGGACTATCCAGAGACGGCCAGTGCGGAAGCAGTCCCTGAATGCGCCGAGGACGATTTCGAGACGGGACATTACTTCACCTCCACGACAGCGACATCGCTGGTCGCCATGATGGATGGCTGGTACATCGGTTGAACCATCGCAGGGCTGACCTGGAATTTGCCCGGATTGACGATTTTGAGCAGGTAGACGTATTCGTGGCGGCCGGTGAAATAGGTTTGGAAGATGGCGGCGCGATCGTCGTGGAATTCGCGGCGAGTGAACCAATACTCCCACCAAGACGGACGCTGCCTGAGTTGGTAGAGATCGTCGCGCGTGATGAATTCAGCCCCGGCGGGGATGGGATCCTCCATCAAGAGGTAGCGCCATTCGCTGCCGCCGACGGTGACGCGCACGGCGAGGACGTCGCCGATGCGGAGGTCGCCCTGGAGCGGATCCAGGTTGTAGAAGATCTTGCCGTTTGCTTCCTCGGGCGTGAGGCGGAAATAATCGCGTGTAATGTTGAGAGAGAGCTTGTTGGTTTGAACGAGACGCTTGTCGTTCGAATAGTAGGCACCGGTGGCGGACCAGTAGAGGCGTCCTGTGCCGGATTTCGTGATGCGGATTTCGTTGGCGCCGGTTTGCAGCTGTGAAGCGTTGAGGCGAATGGCGGGCTGCGCGGGATTCCAGGCATCGGCTGGGGTGAATTGGCGGGCGATGACTTGTTTTCCATTGACGAAGACTTCGGCGCGGAAATTGGCATCGAGTTCGTGACTGGACTTCACGTAATCGGTCAGACCGAAAATAACCATCGCGGTTTGTTTGGTGCTGTACCAGAAGTATCCGCCTTCGCGATGATTTACGAGCCAGAGTGCGGCCTTAGGAAGCAGTGGGCTAGTGGGTTTCAAGAGGCTCAATAGGCGAACAGCGTAAGCCGTTGTTTCTGCGGCGTCGTCGATTTCGAAGCCCATGAGGTGATCGTAGACCGATGGCCAGTCGGCTTCGAACTCGGTGACAACGGCTTGCGATTCGACGGTGCCAGCGAGCTCTTGTGCTTTGGCTTGATCGTTTGTTGAGAGAAGGGCAAGACCGAGCATGGCGACGCCTTGCGTACTCATGTTGCCACGGACCTTCCATGCGTCCTGTAGCTCTTCCGGTTTTGCAGAGTTGTTGAGGGCGAGAGCGTAGACGACGTAGGCGCGAAGATCCTCGTGCATGTTGACGTGCTGGCTGAGGGCGGAATGCAGATAGTTAAGCGCACGGGCGATGGAATCGGCGCCAGGATCGTAACCGGCTTCGCGAGCCTGGCCGAAGCCGCTGACGACGTAAGCGGTCATGAAGACCTGGCTGTCATCTTCTTTCCACCAGCCCCAGCCACCGTCGGTATGCTGAAAATCTTTCAGGCGCGCCATGCCGGCTTCGATTTTCTTTTTAAGCTCAGGTGTGTCGACCGTGGCTTGTAGCTTGAGATCCTTCATCGCTTTGGCCACGACGATGTTGGGAAGGAAGCTGGACATGGTTTGCTCAGTGCAGCCGTAGGGATAGCTGGTGAGATAGTCAAGCGCGGAGAAGATGCTGCCGGCGAGCGAGGGGCTGAGCGTGATGTCCAGGGTCGGCGAAGACTGGTCGGGATTTCCCGGAAGAGTGACGACGGTTTTTTCTTCTTGATCGGTGCCAGCAACGGAACCAGATTTGGCGTCGCTTTGTCTCACGCCGACGGGGATTACGGGAAGCGTGATTTCCATAGCGTCGGATTCCTCGTTGGTGAGAGCTTTGACGAGCAGAACCGATTCGTGAACGGATTGCGCGCGGACGCGCCAGTCTACCTTTGCTTCGCCCTTACTGGGGACTTCGAGGGGAGTGGTTTGGCCGGCGAGAACATCGAGGCCTTTTAGATCGAGCGAGACCTGAACGGTTTTCGTGGCGGCCAAATAGTTGTGAACAATAGCAGAAACAGTGACTTCGTCGCCCTGGCGGAAGAAGCGCGGGACGGCGAGACGCACCATGAGATTCTTGCGAACTATGACAGTATTTGTGGCGAGACCGACTTTTGTGTCGAGGGTGACGCCGCGAACGGTGGTACGCCAAGTGGTGAGCGAATCGGGGAAAGTTAGCTGGGCTTCGGCGCGGCCGCTGGCATCGGTGTGGACATCGGAGAGCCAAAGAGCCGTGTCTGGAAAGAGTTTGCGGACCTTTGGTTGGACGAGAGTTTCTGGTTTGAGCTGTGCCAACGCGCGTGGGCTGGCGTTGCCGCGATAGGCGAGGAACATTTGTTTTTTGCCAGCTTCGCCGCTGAAATAAAAGTTCAGCGAGGAATCCAGCGAGACGCGGTCGTAAGCGGGGCCGTAGAACAAATCGTGCGGATCGCCGTTGGTGTCGGGGCGGATGGCGTAGATGGCTTCGTCGACTACGCCGATGCTGAATTCGCCGGCGACGGGCTTGCCGTTCGAATCGTGGACGAGAAGGGTGTAACTGGCTTTCTGGCCCGGCTGGAATTGTTTTTGCGACGGCTGAATGTCGATTTGGAGTTTTTGCTGGACGGCAGGAACCTTCAAACTCTTGTTGGCGGTATAGAGTTTGTTGTCGTGAATAAAAACGGTGCTCAGGAAAACGTTTGGCTGCTGGTCGCTGGTGATGGGGACATCGATCGTGACGGAAGAAGAGGTGGCGTGGACAATTCGCTTCGTCTGGATGGTTCGAGCTTCGGTGGTAACGAGCAGATAGGCGTCGGACATGCCGGTCAAGACGAGGACGTGCGCCGTGTCGCCGACTTTGTAGGATTTTTTGTCGGCGACCATGCGAATTTCGCGGTTCTCGCTGCCCCACCAATTATTGTTTGTGCTGGTGATCCAGAGATAGCCACTTCCCTGCACTTCGCGCTTTTCGGGAGTCTCCGCCTTCACGCGCAGATACAAACTGCCAGCTTCTTTCGCGTTGAAGGTGACTACGGCGGTACCATCGGGGCCGGTGGTTGCGTCGCGCGAGTCGACGATGGTCTCCCCCTGATTTCCGGCGCGGTACCACCAGTAGCCACGAACTAGCTCGACGTGAACCGCGGTCTGGACTGGCTTCCCGTCGTAGTCCTTCGCGACGGCTGTCGCGTGGATGAATTCGCCGACCTGGTAGACGTAACTTTCGGCGGAAATACCGACCGCGAACGAGCCGTACGTGGCGATCACGGCGTTGTGTCCGGCGATTTCGCGATTGCCGGCATCGGTGACGCGAGCCTCGATACGATAGCGGACGTCGTTGTGATGTTGATCAACGCCCGTGGGGATGCGAACTTTTAGTTTTCCGTCGGCATCGAGCTTGCCGCTTTGCTCGGAGATTTGATTGCCGGCGTAGTCGCCGGAATCGTCGGCTTCTCCTCCCTCCCCGAATGACTCCGCGGGCATGCCCTCATCTTCGTCGCGTTCTATAAAGGGAGACCAATACGGGAGCGTGTGAACGACGTACTTCACATCGGCGCCAGCGACCGGCTCTCCAAAATAGTACTTCGCTTCGAGCGTGGCTTCGATGAAGTCGCCCTGAAGAACGCGCGGCGCGGAGGTCGTGACTTTCACTTCGTACTCGGGCTTTTTGTACTCCTCGACGTAGAAGCCACCGTTGATGGCATAACGCTGGCCGCCGCGACCGGTGACCGTGATCGAGTAATAGCCAAGCGAAGCTGTGGCCGAGAGATCGAGATCGCCGTGGATGGTACCGAAAGACGAAATGGGAAGTGTGGATTGAAAAACCGGCTTGCTGTCCGGGTCCTCGATGAGGACTTGGACTTGTTCGCCGGTCGGAACTTTGAACCGCTCGCCTGCGCGAGTTCTGAGAATGGCTTTGAAGTGGACGGTGTGCGTGGGGCGATAGACAGGGCGGTCGGTGTAGACGTATCCGGTCCAATCTTCGGCGGGATTGCTGCTGATGTTATAGGAGTAGGGCGTGACCAACGCGACGTCATCGTTGTGGACGGCGAGAACGCGGACATCCTGGTACAAGCCTTCTGAGACTGCGGTTTCGGCGAGGCCGCTGGCGTCACTCTTCAGGCGCGCTTTTTCTTTTTTGTCGGCCCAGATGCGCACATCGGCTCCGGAGACAGGCGCGCCGGAGCGGCGGTCCGCGGCAAACGTAAGCACCTGCCCCGCGGTGGTTTTCGTGACGAGGCCGAGTTCGCTGACAATGACGATGGTGTAAGCGCGGAGCTGGCCGTCCGTCGCCTCGACGAGATAAACGCCTTTCGATAAGTTCTGAACGGGGACATTTTCCATCTCCGAATAGAAGCGCGGCGGCATTTCCTGTTTCCAGCGCGCGACAAGCTGAGAAGTGTTGATCACGGGCGCCTGGGCGAATACGTCCGCGGTTGGTCCCGCCTGAGCCTTGGCTTTGGCCTGGCGCTCCTCGCGCATCAGGGAGCGCGACCGCGCGGAGAATTGGTAGCGGAAGAAGTCGCGGATATCAACCCATAGGCCGTGTTTCCAGTCGTGGAAGCGCTCGATGAAAGTGGGATTTTCGACTTGCTCCTTGGGCGTCATGCGTCCGAAATCGTGAGGGTTATCGAGGCGTTCGAAAAACAAGGCGGGGTCATTCACTTTGTAGACGCGAAATTCGAGGGCGTCCACGTTGTTGGCGTAGACGCGGAGGCCGATTTTTTCTCCGGGTACGTAGGTCTTGTTTGTCGAGAGGGAGAAATAGGCGTTCGGACGCTGGCCGCCGGCAGGCGTAATGAGAGTGAAGAGGCAGGCAAGAAGTAGGATCGGTTTCCAGCGCACTAGTTTGCTCCTCGCAGGATATTCCAGCGGTAAACACCCAGAAAATTGTTGTTGCCGGCGACGGGCCGCCAGCGCGGTGAAGGATGCTGCAGAAGTTCTGCGACGGAGAGGCGGCGCATTTCACCGGGAGCGTTTCCGATGGGGCCGGTATGGTAGACGACCACGTCACCGTTGTCTGCCGTGCCGGATTCTGAGAGCCAAGGGCTGCGGCCAATAAAGATCATGGAGTGAAACGGCGAATCCTGTTCGAGTTGGCGGTAAAAAAGCAGGTCGCCGGGGCGAGCGGCGCGGATGTCGCGTGAGACGAAGTGCATATTGAAGTCCTTCAGGGTTTTGGCGTCGGCAAATTCGGCGAAGGTTCCGTCCTTCAGATCTTCGGAGAAAAATGCACCGGGCCTGATGCGAAAGAGCGCGGCGCCCAGCGGAGTGTGGGGATAGCGATACTTTTCGAGGGAGGGGAGAGCGGAGGGAGGCTCGATTTGTGTTTCGCGGAACCAGCTCGCGTCGTGCGTGCGCAGAGCGTTGCGGTAAGCGTAGCGGAGCAGCGCCGCACAGTCGCTGATTTCGGCAGGGAGTTCGTTCGCCGGGCGAAGCGCTTGAAATTCTGCAATCAGCGCGAACCAGCGACGGAAGGTATCTTGATCGGAGGGAGCGTCGAGCCGAAGGAAGTCCGGGGTACCGTCGGAAAAACGGTCGTCCGGGCTGGCTGCAGGTTGGGAGTGGCGGGGAAGGTCCCCCGCGGTATTGCGAGCGCCGGCGTCGCGGGAGACATTCGATGAGTTGCCGTGCGGATCGTAAGCGGGGCTGAGGAACGCCAGGACACCCGACAAGCCGAGAAGAAGAATTGGTGAGCGTAGCTCAAGCATATTCGTGGTAACGAAAAACTGGAATCAACCGATTCCGAGTCGGTATCGTGCACGAATTATGCCACGCAGAAGATTTCAGCAAATGCGGCGTTACACAGAAGATAGGTCAGTAGTAACTGTGTCCGTGAGACCACTCGCGTGTCTAGAGGCACACGCGCCGCCACGGACAGAAGAGTCTTGCTAGGTAACGAAGGTGGTTGGTGGCCGGACCGTATCCGCTGCAGGCGTTCGAGCTGGATTAAAGTTCGGTCGAAAAACCGCTTGGGGCTTGCTGTGTACCGGCTCTGGAACGTTCACGATGTTCACGACCGTCACTCGCTTCTGCTGTTCCTATGCACCTCTGTCCCAAGGCGAATTAGACGCGATCGAGTAGTGAGCACTCGACGCGTCAGGGCTTTCGTCGATGAGAATGGTCTGCATGAACCCAGCGCAGGCTGCTATTCGTGGATAACTGGAATCTCCGATGTAGCATTCGTGGTGTTCGTGCGAAAGCACCAACCCGAAATCCAGTATTTGAAGACATCAATCTCGGAAGATCAGCGCCGGGAATTCGGCCGTCTCGTCGAAACCTCGGTCAGCCAAATTGAAGCTGGCCAGTTCGTCTCTACAGTGGCATCCGCTTTCCCCAAAACGGTTGCCTTAGCTGCTGCCATCTGGGGCTGTGCCTCAATAACCAGCAACTAGTCGATGTGAATCTGATCCGTAAAGCAGGAGCGAACGACTTTGATTGGCTTGACGAGCTTGTGGATTAATGGACGGCCGATGATGGCGCCAGAACTCAATCGTCGCCGAGCCGTGTTCGTCTTGGGAAAGATCGACGAGATCTTGAGCTGGGAGAAAACTAAAGAACAGGAGAAGGACGCGCGGTTTGTGGAGCTAGGAGAATATCTGTGCGAGGTGCGGGCGAAACGGTATTGGAGACTCGAGAGTCTGAAATCGTTTGATAAGTTTCTCGAAAAGCGCTTCCCAGACTCGCGGCGAAAGGCGTACTACCTAATGGCGATCCACGAACACCTACCGCGGATCGCGAATCCGGAATTGAAGTTGATGGGATGGACGAAAGCCCGGGAATTGGTGAGGGTGGCCCGGAGGGAGGGACAGAGATTCGATTGTGCACCCTGGGTGCACAAGGCTAGCTCGATGCCGAGAGAGGAATTCAAGCAAGAAATCGAGCGGCACCTGACCGGGCAGGAGACTGAAGCACACGAGATCCTTTACTTCAAGGTGTACAAAAGCCAGCTTCCCGTGATCGAGCGGGCTCTTGAGACGGCAGGGTTGATGCTCGGCTCAAACAAGTCCAGGGGTTACGGTCTGGAGATGATCTCTGCGGATTTTTTGGCGGGGGCCAACCTGGCCGAGACTCAGTCAATGGTTTGAGTGTGCAAAGCTTACTGAATTCGACGCGTCTACGCCAGAAACGACGCCGACTCAAACTGGATCCGAAAGAATACGCAATCGTCCGGACATGTGTGCTTGAGCGAGATGGCTGGCGGTGCCAAGAGTGCGGCTCCATGGAAGGCTTGGAGGTGCACATGATTACGCTTTGCGTCGGTTGTCATGGCAAATGTCACGGAAGCCGCCGGTAGAAACGCCGTACCGAGCAGGATATCCAGGGTCAGCTCCTTGCGGAAGACCGGGAGAGCGGGGGCGGTGTGGAAATAGGGGAATCTTCAATAGGCGCACGGAAATAGGAGAGATAGTCGAGAAGTGGTCGACGGAGACGGGGATCCAGCAGAGAAACCTCGACATTAGCCCTAAGGTAGCCGAGAGGGTCGCCAGCATCGTAATGCGATCCCTCGAAAAAGTGACCGAAAAGCGGGCTTTCGTGGCACAAAAGATGGAGTGCGTCGGTGAGCTGCAACTCGCCTCGGGTATCTTGTGGTAGTTGAGCGATAAGGTCCCAGACGACGGGTTCGAGGATATAGCGGCCGAAAATGCCGAGTCGCGAGGGGGCGCGGGCGATCGGAGGCTTTTCAACAAGAGCAGCGATGCGGACTGAAATGGTGGAGGGCCCGACGACATCGGAATCGGCACGGATGATGCCGTGACGTTCAACGTCAGGGAGTTCGACTTCGCGGATGGCAACAACGCTTCCGCCATGCTGTTCGCGCGCACTGAGCAGCTGACGTGTGACTGGAACTTCACTGAGCATGATTACGTCCGGAAGAAGAACGGCAAAAGCTTCCTCTCCCACTAGCGGTCGCGCGCAGGAAATGGCATGCGCGAGGCCGCGCGCGGCCTCCTGCTCGACATAGATGATTTCAGCCAAGTCTGCGATGCGGCGAACGAGGTCTGCAGCCGCTGACTGCTGGCGTTCTTCCAAAAACGACTCTAGCTCCAGATCGCGACCAAAGTGTGCCTGCAGAACCGATTTGTGGCTGCGGACGACAAGAATGATAGTTTCGATTCCGGAAGCGACCGCTTCTTCGACCGCAAACTGAATGAGGGGCTTGCCGGCAACCGGGAGCATTTCCTTGGGAATGGCTTTAGTGGCCGGTAGCATGCGCGTGCCGAAACCAGCCGCCGGGATCACCGCCTTCACTATTTTTTTGCGATTGGCCAAAGTGAGAATATTCTACACTTTTGCCGGAGATTGAACGGATTCCCATTTCATCTCGGCGGCTTTCAATTTCGGGTGTGACACCAAGAGATGCCAGATCATGGCCTGAAACGATTCCGTATGCGGAGTTATGCTGGAGGGATTGACAACGGGGATGAGTATGCAGGCGTCGGCAACCTGTGCGGTGTATCCTCCATCGCGGCCAACGACGCCACAGATAGTGGCTTGTACTTCCTCAGCGTATTCGAGAGCCCGTACCAGGTTAGAGCTAATGTTCTCCGTCGCGTTGCCGCCTCCTACCGAAAAGACGAATACCATATCAGTTTCGTTTAACCGGCAGCCCCGAAGCCAATTGGCGTAGCACGTTTCCCAGCCGTCGTCGTTCACCCGCGCTGTGAGTTCGCAAACATTGTCCGAAGGCGCGTACGCTTCAATTTGAGCGATCTTGCGGAAATCGCAGACCGCGTGGGACGCGTGCCCTGCACCCCCGCCAACACCAAGGAAAAAGAGCCGGCCGGAACGCTCGCGCAGTTCAAGGAGCAGATCAGCAGTGCGTTCAATGGCTGATTGGTTTAACTGTCTTAGTATTATTCCTACCTCATCTATATATTGCTTAGTGTGGCTCATTTGTTGCGCTCCGCAAGCGAACGTCATGCTGTACCTTGCGTGCAAGTACCAGCGTCGAATAACCTATTACCAGCCTCCGATAAGACAAGAAATGAAGCGCCTCGGAAATCCAGAACATCAGCAATTTCGCAAAGTTTCGGCTGAGCCGCTCATTGAAAACTACCGGTGCGCTTTCTATCGTAACGACGCGAAACCCGCATCGCCGCAACAGTGATGTGATCGTACGCGGTTGAAAAGAACACAGATGGTCTGGCAGCTTGAAGCCCGAAAGAAAGCTATTGGGCTGCTCAATCCAGTATGGATCAACAATACGGGCGAACCGGCGCAATCGCCCGACCAGATCATGGAAACGCGAGTCGGGAACAACAAGCGCTAACACGCCATCCGGCGCCAGAACCTGGCGGAGCTGTAACAGAGTTCCCGCAGGATCCGTCAAGTGTTCAAGTACATTCAACAAGGTAATCACATCAAATAATTGCCCTCTAGCATTGGCTAAGTAATCCTCGATCATGCCGTGATAGATGTCAACCCCGTGCGCATCGCGGCCGTACTCGGACCCACTCTTCGACGGCTCGATACCAGACGTGGAGAATCCGGCCTCCTTCATACACCGCAGAAAGTTTCCGGAGCCGCACCCCACATCCAGTACCTTTCCCGAAGGCTTTGTTTGCAGAACGGCTTTCCGGACGCCCCGGTTGAAGTACTCCTCTCGATTTCGCCATTGCTCTCCGTCGTCGTAGCCAGCGTAAAACTGCATCAGCTCTTCCACCGTTGGCTGAGGGTTAACGAACCAAAGCCCGCAATTTCGGCATTGGGCGATGCGATAGCCCCGTGCTTCGATGTAGGTAATATCGTCTTTGCTAGAGCAAACGTGGCACGCAACGCTCGTGCGCTGGCTGGGTCCAGCAACTGCGGCAGAGGAAGACACCTGTTGATTTATCCTATAGTTAATAGATTCGTTCTGGTTACGCCGATCTGGGACTATGCGACTCAATAAATGCCTGTCGAGGACTCCGCGGTCGAGAAATCGCTTGGAAACTGACCTCGTAATTCCGCCTGAATGAGCTGACAGGCTTCCCAGAGATCTCTTGCCACCAAGTGGGGGCGTATATTTTCACCTTCGGTGAATTGACATATTTCGCACTTCCAGCGGCCAATGAAGATGGTGCGGCAACCAGCGCGCATACCCGCCTGCAAATCGGAGATGCCGTCGCCGATCATATAGCACTCATCGAGTCGTGCGTGCAAGTCTCGGGACGCCTGCTCTAGCATTCCAATCTCCGGCTTACGACACCGGCAGGACTGTCGAAGTTCCGAGACCTGCGCTTCCGGATGATGCAGGCAGTAATAGATTTGATCGATTTTGCCACCCGCATCGCGTATAGCGCTCAACATCGTGCTTTCAAAAAACTTGAGGGTCTCGTGCCTGAGGTGCCCTTTGGCGATACCTGGTTGATTCGAAACGATCGCGGTTTTGAGGCCCATGTCGTTCAGCAGGCGAATGGCTTGAGGAACGCGGGGAAGTAACCTGAACTGTGACGGAGTGAATGGAGCATCAATCACGCCCGCATTCTCGTGATAAACGAGCGCGTTGATTACGCCATCGCGGTCAAGGAAAACGGCTTTCATACCCTAAAAACCATATATGAGTGGCTGGTGATGTCGTTCGATTCTTGGAAAGGACGTCCACTCGAAGAGGGTGAGCGGCCGCCAGAATAGCCGGAATAAACTCACGGGTGTGTTTAAAGAAACGGAGAGCTAGCCGGAAACCTTTGCTGGTAAAGCGATTCCGTTTTCGTGACCATTCTGACGTTGGATGTGAGCCAAGCGGCCATCGCGTGAAACCACATCGAAGACGACTTTACTGCCCTCGAAATCGAAACGAAAGTTCAACTCGCGGAGGCCGACCTTGCGCATCGCCTCACGAACCTGCAGCTTCTTATCTTCACAGTAGAACATCAGGAAACCGCCACCCCCAGCGCCGGAGATCTTCCCACCCACAGCTCCATTGCTCTTAGCAAGCTCGTACCAAGCGTCAATCTGAGGGTTCGTGATGCCTTTGGATAACCGCTTTTTCGACTCCCAGTGAGTGTCCATGAGCTCGCCGAATCTGCGGAGATTACCTTTGGTGATGGCGGAGCAAATCTCGATCCCGATGTCCTTAATTTCGCGCAGGCTGCCGACAACAGTTTGATCGTTGCGGCGCGTTGCCTCATCCTGCTTCTGCAGAATAGCCGTGGCATCGCGGATGTCGTGTGTGTAAAAAAGGATGATGTTTTGTTCCAGGGCCTCTACGAGATCCATGCTCAAATTGAGGCGTGAGACTTTCACTTTGCCGTCTTGGGCGATGTCCAGGACGGTCAGGCCGCCGAACGCCGCCATGTATTGGTCCTGCTTGCCAATGGGCTTTTTTAAGATATCGAGTTCGATGTGACAGGCTTCTTCGGCCAGCTTCTGCTGAGTAGCTTGGTCCTGCAGGAGCGCATGCAGGGCGTTGAGTAGCCCCACCAGATAGGAGCTAGAAGAACCTAGTCCCGTTCCTGCGGGAATATCTGCGATCGAAACGATCTCCAGCCCGCGCGAAACGCTGAAGTATTGCATCGCCTCGCGTGCCAGAGTGTGCTGAACATGGGCCACATGGTCAACTTGCTCGGAGCTGGTGTAACGGACACGAATCTTGTCATCCAGAATGGGTGTGTTAACGTTCAAAAACATATACTTGTCGATGGCAACTGCCACAACGAAACCGCCATGCTCCCTGTAAAAAGACGGGAGATCCGTTCCTCCCCCGCCAAGCGTAATTCTAAATGGAGTACGGGTAATGATCATCGAGGCCTCTGGTAAAATAGGGTGATTTCACGCACGGATTGCTAGAAAGTGGTGAGAACTTGGCGGCGCGGCTAAACCGAGGTGTGCGCCGCTGCGCGACTTTCTTTGTCGGCTTGTTCTTTGAAATAGTTGACCGTCCGACGCGCTCCCTCCGTAAGGGAAACCTGCGGTTTCCAGCCAAGAAGTCGTTCCGCTTTCGAAATGTCCAGACAGATTCGCTCGATCTCACCTGGACGAACCGGTACGTACTTGGGATGAATCGACTTCCCCAGAAGATCGCGAACAAGGTTGAAGACCTCCTGGTCGGTGGTTTGCACGCCGCTGGAGATGTTGAAAATCTCACTGGTGCCACGTTCGAGAGCGGCAACATTGGCGGCCACCACGTCTGTTATATAGACGTAATCTCGAACTTTCGTGCCATTTCCGTAGATCACTGGCTGAGTGCCTGACAGCATCTGTTCGGAAAAGGTGGCGAAGACCCCAGCTTCCCCCAGTGAACTCTGACGCGGTCCATATACGTTTCCGTATCGCAGAACGACGTACTCCAACTTGTACAGGAAGTGAAATGTGAAGAGGTAATGCTCGATGGTGTGTTTACTTATACCGTACGGAGTTATCGGATTAATGGGGTAGTCCTCGGGAACGGGCATTTCCTTCGGTTCTCCGTAACCGGCCCCGGCGCTTGCGATGTAGATGAAACGCTGTGTCCCATTCGCAAGCGAGGCTTCGATCAAATTGAGGGAGCCAAGAATGTTGACCTGCGCATCGAAGAGAGGCTCACGGACACCGCGCCGCACGTCCATCTGTGCCGCATGATGGTTGACGATCACCGGCTTTTCTGATTGGAAAATCTTCTGGATGGCTTCTCGATCTCGGATATCACACTGATAGAAGCGAGACTTTGGGTTCAAATTCCTCTTCGAGCCGCGGGAAAGATCGTCAAGGATAACAACCTCGTGGCCTGCATTTACGTAAGCGTCCGCCACGTGCGATGAGATGAATCCAGCAGCTCCGGTCACAAGAATTCTCATGATCTAGTCTATCCTCTCTTAATAAGCCCCTTCGGCTTTCAAAACTTTCCAAAAAGTTTTGATAATAATAACAAGGTCAAGCCAGATCGACCACCGGTCGAGATAGAACATGTCCATTTGGACCCGCTCTGAGTAGGTCGTAGTCTGACGTCCCATGACCTGCCAGAATCCAGTCACGCCAGGTTTAACAGAAAGCAATTTTTTCAGTTGGGACCCGTAACGCACAGCTTCTTCCTGACGAATTGTCCGGGGACCTACAAAAGTGAGATCGCCCTTGAGGATGGCAAAGAATTGCGGAAACTCATCGAGACTGTACTTCCGCAAGAACCGACCAACTTCAGTGATGCGGGGATCATCGATAAGCTTCTGTTGTGCACGGAAACGAGAGCGAAGGGCTGCATCTGTCTCGAGAATTCGGTCTGCATCCACGTGCATGGTCCTGAATTTCAGGTAATAACGGGTGTTTCCGTCCTGCGCGAGATATGAACTTCGATAGAATAAGGGTCCGCGCTCCTCGAGATTCACAAGCAAAAATATGATCGGAGTCAACAGCAGCGTTACAGTACTGCCAAGAAGTCCGATGGCCACGTCGATACCTCGTTTCACCGCGCGTTGCACGGTCAAGGACCACTGCGGCCCCACCTCAAAACGGAAGCATCCGGAGACCTCATCGTGTTCGTAACACATGTTGGCGATGGTCAGAATAGGGGAATAGAGTTCGACGTCAACTCGCAATTCCTTACACCGACGCAAGACTTCTCCCAGGTATCCCTCTCCATAAAGAGCGGAGGGGTCTGCCACAATCAGCACATTCGCTCCCGCAGCTGCGAGGGACTTCTCCCATTGATCTAAGGAACCCAACACAGGGAGATGCGGCACCGCCGTAGGAAAAGATTCCGGATTTGTGGAATCGACTAGAACGCCCACCACCTCGTAGCCCTGGTGGCGTTGGATCGAGAGCAACTCCTGATACCCAGATAGCCCGGCGAGGGAGCCAGTCAGTACAGCTCGGCGCCGACTGAGACCGGCCTTCCAAAGCCTTTGGTAGAAGGCTCGCAACGTAAAGCGCATGGCTACCAGCAGAAGACAGGCCAGGATGAACCAGGAGACCACCAGGTAGCGCGAGAACACTTCTGATCGGAACACAACAAAGTTGATTAGAACGAGGCCGAGGAAACTCACCGCCACAGCCTTGCAGCTCCTCTCCAATTCCTGTTCGGGCCGCCGTAGCTCCGGGCTTTTGTAGCCATCGAATAGATACAAGATCACGACGAAGAACGGAATGTAGAAGCGATGGTACTCGAAGGGGTTGAGTGCGTTCATCGGAATGCGGAGAAAATGTTGCACAAGGCGGACCGCGAGCATGTGCGCCAAAGTAATCGCAAGCAGATCGCCATTCAGGGATACGAATTTGTGCAAAAAAGGCCAGGCCAAAAGACGCGCGTATCGAGGCACTGTTTGTGCCGCCGTTGAAGCGGGCCCAAACAATTCGGTTTCGGGACGTGCTATGGATTCACGCGTGGACATCTACGGCTCCACTTGAACTGGACTAGGAAATTTTGATCATGCCCCAGGAGCTGCGACGTAAGTTTTCGCCTTGCTCATTTGCTCGAGCGTTTTCTCTGCGTCTTGCACAAACTGCCGGACCGTTTCACGAGTGTATCGATGATCCACCATCTTGGGAAGGAATTGCGGCGGTATCGTGATGATATGCGCCCCAGCCAATGCCGCGTTCTGAATGTCCATCACCGCTCGGATACTCCCGACGATGATCCGCGCGGGAGATTTCCATTCGTCCAACCAGTTGCGGACGTTACGGATCACCACCGCGGGATCGTTGCCCTCGTCAGCCACCCGGCCGGCGAAGATACTCACGTAGGTCGCCCCGGCTTTGGCCGCCAAAATCGCCTGGTTAAACGAAAGAATCGCCGTCGCGTTCACTGCGATTCCCTCCTGACTCAGCCGATGTATCACGCCGAGGCACGATTCACCGAACTCGTTTACGATCGGGATCTTAATCACGATATTGCGCGCCCACGTCGCGAACACCCGCCCCTGCTCCAACATCATTTCGTGGTGATTCGAAGTCACCTCGACACTCAGCGGCCGGTCGCCCAATACCTTACAGATTCGCAACGCGCCCGCCTCCATGTCGGCAACCCCGTCCTTAAACATAATCGACGGATTCGTCGTCACCCCGTCCACTATGCCCTGCCCTAACCAAGTTTCAATCTGCTTCAGATCCGCTGAATCAATAAATATTTGCATCACACTCCTCCGCTGCAGGATCTCTGTCACCGCGTTTGCTCGACTCGACGGTTGGTTCCTTAGGCTGTAGCAGTCACCGCGGAAGGCATCGAGCGCTCAATCACCTTCAAATCTGCCTTTACCATCATCTCGATCAGCTGCTTGAAGCCAACACTCCGATTCCAGCCCAACTTCTGCTGGGCTTTAGCGGAATCGCCGCGGAGGTGATCTACTTCAGCCGGACGGATCAGCTTCGGATCTATCTCCACATATTTTTGCCAATCCAAACCTGCGGCAGAAAAAGCCACTTCCAAAAGCTCGCGCACACTGTGTGTTTCTCCCGTCGCGAGGACGAACTCTTCCGCAGCAGGTTGCTGCAGCATCATCCACATCCCTCGGACGTAATCTCCCGCAAAACCCCAATCGCGCTCGGCATCCAAGTTGCCCATGGAAAGCTTGGTTGTCAGTCCACACTTGATTCGCGCAACCTGATGAGTAACTTTTCTGGTAACGAATTCCAAGCCGCGACGCGGGGACTCGTGGTTGAAACTAATCGCGGAGCAAGCGAAGAGACCGTAGCTCTCACGATAGTTTACAGTCAGGTGATGGCCAAGCACCTTGGACGCGCCGTAGGGACTGCGTGGGTAGAACCGCGTGCTCTCGTTCTGCGGTGATTCGCTGACTTTGCCAAACATCTCCGAGCTCGAAGCCTGCAGGAATTTCGCACGCGGCTGATGCGTTCGAATCGCTTCCAGTATCCGCACAACGCCGAGACCGGTTACATCTCCTGTTAGTACAGGCTGCGTATACGACACCGGAACGAAACTTTGCGCCGCAAGGTTATAAACCTCGTCGGGCTGCACTGCCTGTATCACAGAGTCTAGTGAAGACTGGTCCGTGAGATCCCCTTCGACCAGGTTGATCCTGTCTATGCACAGTTGAATGCGGTCGAACTTCTCCAGGCTGCTTCGGCGCACCAGGCCATGGACTTCGTAGCCTTTCTCGAGCAGGAATTCCGCAAGATACGAACCGTCCTGGCCGGTTACACCTGTGATTAGCGCGCGCGTCATAGTCATCCTTTGAATTTATTCAAAGCTGTTGTTTTCTCTAACTCACTATCATTTCCGTTTTGCGGCTTCCGCTTGGGCGGACAATGTTTGGCTGGTTTTTTCTTGCACGAAAAGCCGGCCGGACCACTTTCATGACGTCTTCACGACACAGTATTGCTTGCTAACACGGCCGCCTTCCGGCTCGTGCTCGAGGAATTGAAGATCTCCATTGAAAGCACGTTCGGTCGAGTTCGTGAACTTGACGTCCACAATGCGCACATCTTGTCTCGAAAAAAGCTCTCTGATTTTACCTTCGGGAAAGCAATTCATCTCCATGTTCAGAGCTCCTATGCTCGTACCTCTCAGTAACCGCTTCAAGTGCCTACGCACTCCAAGGAAGGCCTCGACTCTTAGCAGTATTCCCCGCTTGTCACGGTCCGCAATTTGAAAAACGAACATGCCGCCTGGTTTCAGAACCCGTATGAACTCAAGAAGGTATTTCCGCACATAGCGCATCGGAATGTGCTGCAGAGTAATGCTGGTGTAGATGAATCCGAAATATCCATACGGGAATTGCTGTAAGTCGTCGGCTTCGTTCAACGAAAAGGTGCAGCGAGAGTTGTTTTTATGGAACTCCTTCGCCAACCGAATCATGGTAGCCGAGATATCAACACCCTGGCATTGATCAAAGTATTGAGAGAGAGCACGGGTGAGACGCCCGACCCCACAACCAAAATCAAGCGCTACGTCGGTCTTAACGGGAGCCAGACCTAGCGATCGCAAGTATTCCATGATCTTGCTGATTTCTCGTTCACCGGTCGCGAAGAATTCCTCCTGCGTCCAGCGTCCGTGGCGCCTTTTGAGATCCGTGCAAATTGCCCATAGAGGATCCGACTGCGCAAAGCCTTCCCAATTCTCTTGGATTCTGTTCAGAGAGGTCATTCTCTTCCTCAATTGCCTAACTGTGTGAAATCAATGCAAGCTGAGTGTTCATCTATGTTTCGCTGCTTCCGCATAGCTAAAACTGCCTGTCTGGCTGCTTTTCGCCCGTGAGAAACCGCCAGCCATTTTCTTCGTGAGCCTCTAGTCTCTGACGTTTGGTGGGACTTATATGTCTACGTCCGATTTGGAGCCCAAGCGAGCCAGCCGTTTAGTATTCTCATCTTGAATTATGCTGCGACTTGATCGCTTTCTTAGCACAGAGTCATAGACTTCCAGGTGTAGCTTCGCTATTCGCTCCCAGGTGCACCCCCGCCCATATTGCACTGCTTTCACGACCATTTTCGACCTTTCCTCAGGACTCCCTATGAGAGAGCAGACCGCAGCAAGGGCTTCTTCGGCGCTCTGGCAGAACTTCACCACGCTTGCCAGATCACGCGGGGTGTGCGGACCTCTCGTGGTGATCACGGCCAAGCCGCCTTGGAGCATAGCTTTTAAAGTTGCTCTTCTTTCCGATGCGCCATCTGGATAGGGAAGGTAGGCGATGGATGACACCGCGAGCATCTTTGCAATCTGCTCTTCACCGAGATCATGATTCCAAATGATTGGCAGCGTCGCAGATTGTGAGCGCAATCTTTCATGAAAATCTGCGTACTTAGGAGGAACTTTTCCAATAATGCGCACCGTCAACGGCAGTCCTGCCGACTTGATGAGCATGCTCAACTCTAGGACTTGCTCCAATCCTTTCCGAGGCGCAATTAGGCCGAAATACACGACCTCACTTAGTGCGCGTGACCCGTTGTTTGAGACTACGCCGATGTTGCTCCCAACGGGAATCACCGAACTGGCCCGGGCGATCCAAGGAGCCCACCTCATGGCAAACCGACGCTCAAAACGGCTCGTGAAAATGATGTGTTCCGCTCGGACAGTGAATGGAAATAGGGAAAGTTTTCTCAAAATGTGCCTTTGACTCGCCTCGTGAATCGTCACTACACAACTTTGCAGCAGGGATAGTCCTTGCGGGCCCAATTTGGCCCCAAATCCAACAGTGGGATACTCGATGTGCACAATGTCGAATTTCTGTTCTTGGAAGCGACGGCTTACTTTGAAGACTCCGCGCAAGCTCCAGTCCCCGGAAGTAATCACGTGCGTTTCTATTCCGCTGACATTCAGAGCATTGCCAAGGCACATCGTGTAGTCGCCCACCCCGCATCCGCCGGGTGGACAGGGACCGGTAACCAAGGCCACCTTCACGCAGGTCCTCCAAATAATTCAGACGGCGGCGTCCTTCGTGTCAAGTCTTGTGGTAGTTGGTCGAAGGGGCTTCTCAAAGATCTCCAGGAGCTGCTTGACGGAGGTCTCATATTGGAAACTCTGAGCCTGCCGGATTCCTTTCGCCCGTAGTGCACCTCGCAGTTGGTCGTCCGTTAACACTCGGAGGATCGCCGTCGCGAAGCTCTCGCCGCTTGTGGGCGGTTCGAGGATGGCAGCCTCTCCCAGAACTTCGGGCATGGGAGGAGCATCGGAGGCGATCACCGACGCGCCACAGGCCATGGCTTCCACTGGGGGCAGGCCAAAACCCTCATATAAAGTCGGAAACAGAAATACTTGGGCGCCAGAGTAAATGAGCGGCATGTCCTCATCCGGGATGTATCCTAGGAAGCGGATGTCGTTTTCCGTCAGTCCCGCCATTCGAATCTCTCGGAACAGAGGTGAGCTCTTCCAGCCACTCGCCCCTACGACCAAAAGGGGACAATCGAGCTGATGGCGGCTCTTGAGAATTCGAAGGGCCTCAACGAGAAGCTTCAGATTCTTTCTGGGTTCTACCGTGCCCACGGTGGCCATATAACGCGGCGGCACTGTGTACTTACGCGATATATACTCCGCTGCCTTTACCTGGTCTTCGGGCCGGTACCGCCCAGCCACCCCGGGGTAAACAAGCTTTGTCTTCTCTCTGGGCACTCCCAGCGTTCGAATCAGTTCGTCCTGCGTGGAGCGAGAGATCACTACAATGTAGTCCGCCTCGATTATCGCTTTCCGGGAACACATGGTCTGAACAAGTCGAACGTAACGAGTCATCGTTTCGGGATGGCGGAGCCAAACCAGGTCATGAACCGTGACGATCCTCAACACCCCAGCCGGCATTCCCGGCGGAAGAATAGCTTGCGTCGACCAGTAAACATCGAGCGAGTCTCGTCGCGCCAAACGAGCGCCACGACCAAGAACCCAGAAGGAACCAGGACACCACCTAAATGCGCGATCAATTTGCTGTTGAAAGGCTCCTTCAGGGAACTGCGATTCGAGCCTCCTGTTCGAATACAGCAGATAATCGTGTTGCGGAGCAACTATGGGAAGTAACTCGACCAATCCCTGAACATAGTTCCCTATTCCCGTGCGCTGCTTGTTCAAAGGCCGTGCGTCAATTCCAACTCTCATATAGACAGGGCTCCCCAAGAATCTATGAACTCAACGCAACGTTGGAGTAACCACCATGACTTGGGACAGCTCGGCTTGCGAAGCCAAGAGCGCAAAAAAAGAGCAATACGCATGAAGGCTCTCCCACGATCATGAGGTTGTCGAATAGTCCGTGTATGCAAAATACCAAAAGCGCCAGCAGTGCCGCCAAGACAGCGCGATCAGTTTTATTTTTCCATGCGTACTGTAGCAGATATACGAACGGACCAAAAAAGAGAACGAATCCCACTACGCCATTCTCAGCGAGGATTTGCAGATAGGCATTGTGTGCAGCGACGTTTGCTTCGTCAACGAAATCGAACATCATGATCTGAAGGTTTCTGCTGCCTATGCCAATCAGGGGATGCTGCGCAAAGGCCATAATCGCACCGGTCCACGCCATCATGCGGCCCTCAGTAGTAGTTACGGGATCCTCTGACCTGTCCAGTAGCTGCGTGGGATAGAGAGAAAACAGCGACAAGAACAGTGCAATAGGTAACACAAAGAAGAAAGTGCGCACAAAAACTTTGGACTCAAAAACAAGAAAAATGAGGGCAACCGCCAGCCCGAGCATGGCTCCCCGGCTCCCACTCAGAATTAACCCGATGATTCCGGCAGTCGAAAACAGCAAGCATAACTTTCGACGGTATCCCCGCGCCGCTAAGGCTAGCAACATGCTCGTAACCGCTGAACAAAAATATCCATATTCGTTTGGCCAGGACAAAAATGCGCGTGCGCGGGGAATCCACGCCAGTTCAAGCCGGTGTGGGAACATCCATTCCCAAAGAGAACCAAAGTTACCTATCAAAAGCTGGTATGCGGCATACAGGCAGAGGGGTACCAGTGTGCCACCAAGAGCGAGAATCACGGATTCACGATCTTTAAGGGAACAGATGGCGTAGGCCAGGATCAGCCCGATGAACCATCTGATGACATACGCCCAGAACCAAGTGGGATTCAATGACCGCCAAGCCCCAGAAAGCGTGAAAAATGCAAAGTATGGGATGAACATCAAAATCATCTTGGGGACGCGCAGGGGAAGTTTTGCCAACGGGAATACTAGACCGAGTAGTGCGAAATCCAAGTAAACCCATTGACCTTGTACTTGTCGGTGAAAGTCGAATGGAAGCAATGTGACCATAAACGGAACAGCCACATAGAGGTCCGCCTGGTACAGCGTTATACATACGATGGTGGCGAAAATGGTGAGTCCAGCACCCGGGCTAACGATACCCACGAGTGCTACAAGCGCCAGGCCAGTGACGAGTAGTGGTATGGTAAGTGACTTGTACCAATCAGCGACGCCAGGCTGTTCTATTTTCGCGACGGATTGTGAACTAACGATCATCGTATTACTTTAGATCTAATTTATATAGATAGCTATCACTCATGCAAAGCTAGCGAAGCTTTAGGCGACGCGAGAGTTGAGTCTGGGGACGAATCTGGGCTCATCGCGAGTGGCTACAAGGATGGACCCGGTTCCATCCGCCAGATAGACGCGAACTTAGCCAGCATACCGCTGCGGTATAGATAGACAAGAAAAGCGGAGAGGCATGCCGTTCCGACCAGAAGCGGCGAGACCAACCTCCCTCCAGTCAGAATTACGAACAGGACAGCCACGAAGGCAAGCGACGTTCGAGCCCAGCCGAGCGGTTTTGGAACTGCACCAAAGGCCCTGCGAAGCCAGAACACGTTCTGCGCTAATAGCGCAAACTCAGTTACGATAGTGAGGACCGAAGCGGCCCTCCAGGAGAACATTGGTATAAGCACCAGATTTCCGATGACGTTCACGGCCAGACAGACCGCTGAGGTCACGACAAACACCTTCTCGTACCCATGGGCCAGAAGCTTGATGTTCAAGGCGTAGTTGATGTACCGCAGGATGACGGCCCAGATGAGTATTTTCAGGGCCGCGGCAGACTCGACGAAGCGAGCGCCGAGCAGCCTGGGAATGAGAGCATCGGCGAAAACCATTGTCGTCAGCACAATAACGAACGCCGCGCTCAGTAACAAGCCCATTGCTTTCTCAAATCTCTCCAGCTGCCCAGCCTCTTCGGCGTCTCTCCGCGAGAGTGTAGGCAGCAAGCTGTAGAGGACGCCATAAGGCAAGAGCTGGACCATGCCGATCGAGCGGTATGCGGCTCCGTAGATGCCTGTAGCATAGTCTCCCGCAAGTTTGGAAAGCAGCACGACGTCGAGCCGGTCGTAAAGATTCCCGATGAAGCCATAGATGTTAAAGATGGCGCTCTTCTTGACCAACTGCCATGCCGTCAGCCGACGCCGCCGCTCCGTTCGGAATTTCAGAGCAAACACCAGACCGGCAACTGCTGCTGTAATGGCCGCAGCGAGCTCCGCGGCGATAGCCGCGCGAAGCCCGCCACCCCGCACCAGCAAGATGCCAGCGCCTGTTGCGAGTGTCAGACCAAAGACCAACTCGATGACAAGGAACCCCACGTAGCGGCCTATCCCGCGGAGAACTCCCTGAACGGCTTCACTCAGTGATCGGGGAAGCAGCGTGAGTGACATGCAAGCAGTGGCGACAAGCACCAATCGCGGATAGCCGAGGAGCCATAGAATGCCAAGCCCTATACCCGCTAGGGGGACCATGCACGCGAGGCGCAGCCACATCAATTGCGCTCCCAGTCCCCATCCCATCTGCTCGTCTTTTGCCGCCTCCCGAGTCAGATAGTCAATATATCCCGCCCCGGAAGCCACGGCGAGCATTTCGACCATCGCCAACAGCAGAGCATAGACGCCGAAACGCGCGGGACCGAGCACGCGCGCCACGGCAATCACAAAAACCAGCCGCAGTAGCCCTCGCACCACCTGCGCCGCCGTGAGCAGTGCGGCGTGGGAAATCTTAGCCCCGCCCGACGAGAGAGATAGTCGACTCGTTTCAGCCGCACCCACGCTCAACGCTTTACCCCACTTGTAGACAGTATATGCAGCAAGGTCGCACGCGAAAGAATCTTTGAACCTGAAATCTTAGAACCTTGGGCCGTTTGCCGTACAACCACTCCCTATTCAATGTTTGCTGTGCTTAACTTTTCGAGGCGGCAGCGTAGATTTTGAGCGTGTCCTGCGCCGCGAGTTTCCAAGAAAACCGCGCGGCGTGCTTAATCCCACGATCGATCAATTCTTGCCTCAGCGCCTCATCGCTGAAGGCGCGCTGAAGGGCCTGAGCAAAAAGCTTTGGATTGGTGACATCCGCGAAAAGCGCTGCGGTTCCCCCCGCCTCTGGCAAAGATGAATTCTGGGCACTTACAACCGGGGTACCGCAGGCCATGGCTTCGATTACCGTTAGCCCGAATCCTTCTGCCAGGGATGGACAGGCATATACACGGGCTTCCGAGTAGAGCGCCGGCAGATCCTCATCGGCGACGAAGCCGGTCAGCACCACTCGCTTCTCTATTCCGAGCTCAGCGGAAAGCGTCCTTAGCTCGTGTTCAGCTTCACCAATCGGTCCCGCGATCACTAATTGAGAACGGATTCCACTCTGCACGAGTTGTTGAAATGCATGAAACAGTCCTGCGTGGTTTTTTCTTTCGCGATAGATCCCCACATACAGGACGTAGCGATCCGAAATACCGTATTTCTCCCTGACGCGCTTGAGCGATTCGGCGTCAGTTACGGGTTGAAATCGCGAATCTATTCCGACCGGTACGACGAAGATTTTCTCTGGACTTCCCTTTAAGTGTCGAACGATATCATTCTTCGTGCACTCGGAGATTGTGATCACGGCATCCGACAACCGTACAGCCAGAGGCATCATACAACCGTAGTAAAGACGCCCGAGACGTGATTTCAATTCGTCCTTTCTTACCATGTAAATGACGTCATGAATGGTAACCACCAACGGACACGTCCGTACGACCGGCACGACGAAATGGGGCGAATGAAACAAATCGACCCTGTGCTTCGCCAATAGAGCCGGGATCGCAAACTGCTCTCGAATCGAGTAATAAGGTATGTTCACTGGCAAAACCTTGCTCTTGGCGCCGTTCAACTTGAGCAAATGCTCGGAACCCTGGGGAATGATCAGCACGTACTCATGCTCCGGCGCTTCTTGGACGAGTGCCTCAACGATATTGCGCATGTAGCGTCCAATGCCGGAACTCTCTATCTTTCTCAGGTCCAAAGCGATACGCATCACAGGATCAGTTCTTCCGACGCCATTCGAATGTCATCGTATTGCCAGCTTATTAAAGAGGTGTCGGGTCTTCCGCTCCGGGTAATCCGGCATCCAAGTCGGCCTTATCGATTTCCACTGCCACCGATCGCATAATAAGGTCCAGCGAAATCACAAAGCGCGACCCCTTCTTCTTGCGCACCAGGATGCCGTCGAGTCCTTGCAGAGGCCCGTTCCTGACACGCACCCGCTGGCCAACACTGAGATACCGGTATGGCTCAGCATTCATTCCACGAATGAGCCCTTGACGGAGTGTTTCGATTTCTTGGTCCGGCAAAGCAGCGGGCTGGCCGCTAAATCCGACAAGCCTGACAACGCCGGGAACTTGCAACACTTGTAGCCGATCGCGCAACGCCAGGTGCACAAAAACGTAGCCCGGGAAGAGAGGTAGTTGAAGTTGCACGCGCCGATCCTTCCATCGACGCACAGAAGCGTACAGCGGCAGATACGCTTCGACCGTTCGCTGGCACAGCTGCTCCAGCACACGCTTTTCATGATTTGCGCAAGTCTGCGCAGCGTACCATCGGGGCTGGACGAACTCAGCCGGTGCGGTCGTGATTTGCGCGAAGGATGGGCTGCTACTCATCGTCGTTAACAACTGGCTTCGCCCCTAAGTCAAGCGGCGAGACAGCTCCGCCCCGTCACTTACAGGGCAATTTGTGACATAACCCATTTAATTACAATACATTACGGACGGAGACGCCGAATCTATTCCTTTTCGTCGCCCTGCCCGGCCTGGGTACCCACCTCGTTCAAAACTCGGTAATCCTCGTCAACAGTTCCGGCGCCATTCTTCGTGATCCGCGGCGCGAAGGCCTTCAGATCAACCCAAACCTTCGTTGCAAACTGTTTTCCGGGTTCCTCAGGATCGATGGCATTCCAGCTCGACGAACCCAGCACGAAAAGCACTCCCAGACACGAGCCAAGAAATGTTCCCAGGAGCATGATCAACAGCCGCGGAGGAAATGCCTTCTTGTCCGGAATGTTGGCCATATCGAGCACCTTCACCGTCGGAATCTCCTTCGCTTCCTGGACTTTCGCCATTTCGTATTCTTTAGTGAGGGTTTCAAGAACTGTTTCTTGAATCTTTGTGCGGCGGTACAAATCGGCGTACGCGACACCAAGGAGGGGGAGTTTGCGTATAGAAGGATAGAGGGAGTCGCTCGGCTCGCGGGAGACCTCCGTCATGCTCTCTCCTTTCCCGCCCATTTTGTCAAGTTGACGCTTTAACTCGTCTATGCGGGCCTTCACAGATCGCACGCGCACGTTATTGTCGGTATAAATTTGCTTGAGGCCTTGAAGCTCAGATTCCGCAGCGATGAGCTGGCCCTGGAGCGTCGCCGCAGCTTCAACCATGGCCTTGCCTTGTTCCTTGACATCGATAGCCGTGTTCTTGCTGGCAAACTGGCTGAAATTCTTTTCTGCAGCTTCCAAATCCTGGCTGACAGCCTGCAATCGCTCTTCAAGAAAAATCCGTTCGCGGCGAGCGGAGGACGTGCTCAATTCGGCCACCAGGCGGTTCAGTTCTTCGACGTAGGCCTGCCCCATGGCGGCGGCCCTCTGCGGGTTCTTGTCCGTCACCGTAATCGCGATAATTTGACTCTTTCGATCGACGGAGATGCCGGTGTGATCCGCCAAATCCTTCCGCGCATCTTCCATGCGACGGTCCCCATATAGCTTTTTCAGGTCAAACTGCTGGATGAGTTTGTCTTGAACGGTGCGACTGCCCAGGACGCCGACGAAAACGTCGCTCGTGCTCTTTAGACCCAAGAAATCGTTCGCAATACCGCCAATCCCGCCAGCGGCGCCGGACATCGCGGCGGCGGCCGCCGCCAGACCCGAACTGGATTGATTGTCAGGTGGCATTAAACGCGCCGTGGATTCATATCGTGCGGGTATGAGAAAAGCCGCGAGGGTGCTGGTCAGCAGGGCATAGATCGAAACCCGGAACAGCAGCAGCCGTCGCCCCCAAAGCAGACTGAGCGACGCGACGACTCTCTGGCTTGATTCTCGAGTTTCTGGTTCCGGGGAGGGGTCGAGGAATTGTTTCTCAGGCAACTCGGGCACAGGCTGACGAACTGGAGCGCTGCTCGAGAAACTCATGGCCGACCGCCGATCCCGGACGCGCTTCCCGCCGCACTCGTGCTAGAACGCCGGAATAGTTTTTCCGGCTGGAACAGAATTTCCACCGTACCCGTCACAGGTCTTTCAGCGTTTGGCTGAATCACAGGAAAGAGCCAGCGTTCGTATTGCACTGAAGCGGAGAGACTGAGATTTGACCGAACCCAGTAATCTCCGCGCACACCCACGTCAGTCAGCGTGCCCCCCCCTGGCATGAGTTGCTGACTGACTTTTTGGTGCCGAAAATTAAACTGCAATCGATTGCGTGCGCCAAACCAGTAGTTTGCCCATGCTTGTGCACCCTGCCCGTCTCGGCCAATCCAACTCCCCAGCAGATATCCGTTGTTTGTATAACCATTGCGCCATGTCCCATTAGAGTAATAAAAGCCGTGGCCGACACTACCTCCTATTGGGTTATCCGTATAGACGCCTTCGACTCGAAGGTCCAATTTGGGAATCAGTGGAAAATGAGAAAAATAAAGTCCGGCGCGCCACGCGGAGCGGTCAGCGTAAGCGATCGGTGAAAATTGGTCGTAAGCTAGGCCATCGGCGTAAAATGTCAACCAGTTTCGCAGGCCCGGAAGACGATAGCTGAGGTCCAGTCCAGACGTTCGTTTCCCTGGTTTATCTGGGGTACCGGCGAGTGAATTCCCCGTTGTGAACAGGCTGGTTATTAACGCATGTGAAGTGAAGGCATAGCCTTCTCCCCCGAAGATCGTTGTTCGGAAGATGCCGAATTCGAAGTTGGGAGTAGGCTTAAAGCTGAGTTTCTGGCCATGAATGAATGGCTGATTGGCGAGCGCTTGCCCCCATTGTCCATTGAGACCCGAGGGGCTAAAAATAAATTCGTACCCCGCCAACTGGCCCAGGAAGAACTCCGTTCGCACCGGTCCCAGCCACCCGAGAATGCTCGGCAACTTAAGTGGGGTTGTACGGCTCACTCGGAACATGTTAATTGGCTGCGCATTGTTACTGAGCGTCAGGGAACCGCCGTCACCGGGTCCCCATGAGAGGCTCTGCCTCCCGAATGTGATCTGATAGTTCGACAACATCAGTCCGACATACGCTTCAAGAAAATCGAACTGCCTGACCGGCGGTTTAGGAGTTCCAGGCTGTAGCGGTAGATGAGGGCCGTCCTGTTCCATGTCCGCATACATCTGGATAGCTTCGCGTGCCGCCATGGGCAGCGCCGGAATACTTGGTGCGGTTTGCACTTCTGCACGCACGTACGCAACCCAAGGGCCACTAGTCGCATAGCTTGAGAAGCCATTGATCGTGTTCCAGCCGCCGCTATAAGGACGCCCGAAGTCATTGAATTGCGTCTGCCCGAAATTGTAGCCGTCAGTGAGCGGCATTCCCGAGATGTGTTCCGTACGCGAATAAATAGATTCCAAACGGAACGCACCGCCGTCGTCGCCGTCCCCCTTAGCCTCGCTCTCCGTATGGAACTCGCGTTCCAGCGCATCAACAAGCTTCTGCGCTTCGTTGTTTTCTACTCCAGTAAGCTTTTCTTCTGCTTCGCTTAGCTGCCGCATGCACTCGCGCCGAGTCCAAGGACGTAGCCCCGCAAAACCGCTATCAATCAAACCTAGTCCGGCCAAACGGTCGAGAGCCGGATAGACCCAGCTGTCGAGTGGAACATAAGGGGAGCCGAGATTCTGCGGGCCAGCGGATTCGAACTCTTTAGCAATTGCACTCAGAGATTTCCAAGCCTCGCCGCCGAGTCCTGGGTCGTGATTTCGAGTATAGATATTTTGCGCGATGAGATTGCCCATGATGCTGCCGACGAAGACGTCAGAGGGAAAATGCTGGCGAGCGTGAATTCGCGAATAGTCAACGAGAGACGCTAGTCCGTAGACCGCGATTTTCATGAATGGATTGGGATACTCGTGGGCGATGACACCTGCCACCGACCAGGCAGCGGCCGCGTGTTCCGATGGGAACGATGTGCCGCCTTGAAAGAACGTCCCGGTCCCGTTTCCTTGGTAAGGCCGTTCGCGCCCCAGGGAATATTTTAACGACTCAACCATTACGAGGCTGTTGAGCGCGGCTTCGCCGGCGAGGAATCCGGTCTCGCTCCAGTGTTCATTGTGCTTGACGTGGCCGAGCAGCCACATTCCGCCAGCGCCCCCGATGAGCGCTCCGATGCCAGCGTTGGAAATTGTGGTGTAGTGACTAATCGTTGTAGGGTTGTGCGACAAATGTCTGCTGTATTGCGCGTCTGTCACGAAAAGGCCCGCCGTAATTCCGCTCAGTGGTACTAACCACTGCGTATCCGAGAATTGAAGCTTTGCAGGACTGGTCCAGATCTGCTCCTGGTCTTGCAAGAATTCCTTTGCTAGCCCCTTGATGCCCCGTGGTGGCGACGAGGGGTATTCTGAGAGGGGATCGTTGGCGAATTTTTTTTCGGGACTTAGCTCCTTTACATCCGCGGCCGAGCTGCTCTCCTTTGGATCCCCCGTGCTTCGCTCATCCGCTTGCCGAGGCACACACCTCGACACTCTCGCCGTCAGCGTAAGGCTCGACGCCGCCAAGCCAAACGCCAGCAGGAGGAAAGAGCTTCGCGCTATGAAAATCATCGTCATGGATGGATGTACGCCACCGCTAAAGCCACAGATGAAACCATTGACGCGGATTGCATGATCAGGGCCCAGTTACGCCCACCGATCTTTGGCGCTTTTTCGGGTACAACGATAGTGTCTCCTGCGCGCAAGGTCGCGCTCATCGGATCGCCACCCCACCAGCCATCGCTGTTGTTTTTCGCGGCAATCACGGAACCATCAGCGCGGATCACAAATACCGCCTTCTTATCCGCGAGCTGGGTCACGCCGCCCGCTTGGCTGAGATACCACTTGGCGCTATGCCCTGGCCGGTATCCGATCGCAGTTGGATTGAACACTTGGCCGTTCACCATAACGTAGCCCGCTTTTTTAGGAACAAAAAGAACGTCGCCATCGCGAACCTGC
>Ga0210395_10000256_pt1 | contig 41921 bp, 59 predicted proteins | sample IncBWH4OmetaG_FD_150861 | JGI IMG/M metagenome (GOLD analysis project Ga0210395, IMG submission 150861) | Forest soil microbial communities from Barre Woods Harvard Forest LTER site, Petersham, Massachusetts, United States - Inc-BW-H-4-O ...
GTCGGCGGCGGGGGCGGCGGCGGCGGCGGCGGCGGCGGCGGCGTCGGCGGCGGCGGCGGCGGCGGCGGCGGCGGCGTAGGCGGCGGCGGCGTAGGCGGCGGCGTAGGCGGCGTAGGCGGCGGATCGCAATCTCCACCAATCTATTTTTTCCGTTTTTCCGTCAACAACCGATTGGTATGCGTTCGCCACATCCTGAATCGCTTTTTTCTGGCGATCTGTTTTTGCATATCGGAGCACGCCCCACTTTTTATCCACCATGAGATACACGGCAAATTGCGGCCACACGCCGGAAAGATCGGCGCCCACTGGAATCGCGGATAGAAATTGCTCGGGCCATTTCAGGGAATCTCCATTCGTCATTCCCTCGAAAATGCCGTCCTCAATTCGCGCGAGCAGCCGCGGGATACCTAATTCCGATTCATATGCAGCATGATTCCCGCTGTGTATCGTGCAGCCCACCGCGCAGCCCTTGCCGCGCTCCCAATAGGTGCCGTGGATAATTTCATCCGCTTCGCGATGCGCCCTGACGCGCGAAAGATATTTTTCTTTCACCGCGGGATCTCCGTGAAATGCGCGCATTATTTACCCCTTTCAGATAGGGCGGCGAGGAATTTCATTTCTCGCCTGGCTTCCTCAGCCCGGGCTGCAATTTCTCTTCCCGCTCATTCATCACCGCGAGCTGATATGCGATCTCTAATTGCGCGAGTGTTTGAACGTCAAGCAATCCTCCGCTAGAAGTTTTACTTTCCATAAGCAGAGAATCCGCCATTCGCGCGAGTACGTCGCTTTTCATCTAATCGCCTTTGGCTGGGGCTGATGTGGACAATCGAAATTCAATCCACCATCCCGCACCCATTGAACGGGTTTGATTTCGATTTTCATTCCCCCGCGCATCAAATCGGCTAACTCTTCAAAAATATCCGCGTCCAAGTGTTCGCCAATCACCGCCGCATAGCAATAACAGCCGCACGGTTTCTTGCCTACAAAGGCCAGCGTTTCGCCGCCGTCCGTAACGGCCGTTGTTTCGCTCATTCTTTCACCGCCGGAAGGGTTTTCAGAAATTCCAGAATCTTAATTCGCGTGCGGCCGTAAACAGGCTTACCTGTCCGCGCGCGCAAAAGAGTGTGTGCGGATATTCCAATCTTCTGTGCGGCCTGCGTATCGGATTTTGTTTTTAGCGCGCACCAATCGCGCAAGCGCATCGCCGCTTCCGGCGTGAGCGGTCCATTCACGATCTCAAATTCAGGCGCCGCCACGCTTACAATTCCCGAAGGTGTTTGTTTGCCTCTCTTCACGTTCGCCACCTTAGACGCACTCTTAATGCTTGTCAAGTAGTATTTTGGTTTTTTTTCGGGATTCGCTATTTGTTCGATTAACCGTGCTTCCTAGCCGCGCCGGCTGTAAAGGCCGGCTACGCTTTGCGCGGCGTCGGGGGTTTACCGCGGCGGTGGAAGCGCTCCACCACATCCGGGCGGATCGCGTTAGGATGTTTCAATTCGGGACCGCGCCCGATTCGTGCTTCTGCCGCGGCACTGGCTTCGCGATCTAACCGCTTTGCTTTCTGGTTTTGATTGTGTTCGGAGCAGTGTGAGGTGCCCGCGCGGGGTGCGCGCGGAACATAACGGGTGCTTCTAACGGGTACTTCACGGGTCAATAAGGATACATCTCGATTTTTTGCGCCGTTTGCAGGGGTTAGTGCGCCGTTTGCAGGGGTTTCTTTGCGCCGTTTGCAGGGGTGCGCCGTTTGCAGGGGTGCAGAATGTGCAGGGGTATCGGTACCTGTTTCTGATGCTTCAAAGAGGGGCATGTAGAGGGAAGAGAGTTTGCCGGGCGTCCGCTTGATCACCAATTCCCCGATCTCCACCAGATCGGTTAGGGCGTCATACACGGCGCGTTCGGAAAGCAGGGTGTACCGCGAAATCAGGTCCACGGAAGGCCAGCAATACCAGCCGGCCAGATATTCTTTCGTCTCTTCGTGGAAGCTTAATTGATCCGCGATGCAGAATAAAACCAAACGGGACGCAAGGCGGGATTTGGAATACTTGAGTGTCCAGGTTATCGCAGCAATCGCCATTCGCGCCAGATTTCTGCTGCGCCCTCGCGCGGGTGCTGGCGCACAGCCGCGCGGGGCAGCAGCGGGTATCCGCCAAAAGCGGATGCGGACGGCGATACTTTTACGCCAAAGCAGTGGCTAGTGTCAAGTGGCTAGTGGCGAGTTGTTTTCACAGCCACAACTTTTGCAAGGCGCGGTGGCTTGATTCTGGGCATCCGAATTTCGATGCGCTCCATTTTTCCAGGCTTTCCCATGAAAGATTTCGGTTTCTTTCGTCCGGTAAACCTCATGGAAATCGCTTCGTGCGTATTGATGAAATCAATCATCATCTGATACATCACACCAGCGTTTTCCATTCCAGATTTGATCTCAAGCACTTTTGTTTTCATCTTTTCCCTCCAAAGGAAATCTTTACGCTGCCGGCGGTGGTTCTGGCACAAGAATGGGATTGCCCTGAATCGCTGCTGGATTTGCGGGCGCTCCCGCATTGGCGGGACCAGCGGCAGGCGCTGGCGCGGGCGCCAATTCCATCTTCCCGATCTCGATAAACCGGCGGATGAACGCGCGTAACTGCGGAGTAACCGGAATCGAATTCAGAATGGGCGAAGCCTGAAACACTCCGATCAATCCCTCTTCGCCCAATTCCGTGAGGAAGAACAAAAGCGATTGCCCGGGGCGATCCGCATCCGGCGGATCGAAATTTACCACCACCGTCATACATTCATCCGCCGCATCTTCCACATTTTGCGAGCGGACAATCACATTCCGGATTTGCGTTTCGATCATGTCCTGCCAGGGCTGGCGGCCGTTGTCTGCCGCCGCTGCGGTGCCTGGTGGCGGTGCCACCACAGCAGGCTGAGCCACCGGATTGGGTTGCACCTGCGCCGGTGGCTGCGGCTGGGGCACAGGACGCGGCGCAAGCACGGGCTGCGGAGCCCCGCCGCGCGCGGACGCAATACGCGCCTGCGCTTCGGAAGCCATTGCGTAATTTTTCATTCCGTCTGAAATTGTACCCAACACCTGCGGCAGCGCGCGCACCAGCTCGAGTCCGATATTGCTTGAGCCCGCAGCTTTTCCAAATCCAAGCGTATTCATCGCCGCAACCATTTTTGAAAATGTTTCGATGGGATCCGTGGGACTTACGGGTGTGAGTGCGCGGGTCAAGAGAATTTCAAAAACTCTTTCCAGCATCGCTTCCGATTTTGACGCCGGCGCGCCGCCGGGCTGCGCTGCAAGAGTTGTGGCAGCGGAAGTGAATGCCTGGCGCTGAATATCCATTGCACCCCGCGCGCCGTCAATCACCAAACTGGTGGCGGATTGCGCGCCCGCCGGATTATCGCGGCGCTCGATAAAATCCATCATGCGATTCATCACCTGCGCTAAGTCGCTAGTGTCGCCGCGATTTGAATTTGGCGCGCTATCTGCTGAATTTTGCGGCGGCTCGCTCTTGGGATCGCGTGGCTTTCCCTCATACGGATCATCAAAATCGTAGATGCGATCCGGCCCATCCTTGACAACAATTTGAAAAATTCCTCCTCCATACAAGCGCATAATAAATTCAGGAGAAAATTGCATGATTGGAGAGCCATTGATTGTGATTCCGTCTGCTAATTCATTTCCTTCAAACTTTTCTAGCCATTTCGCCTTCGATCCCGGCTCACCTTCATAGCGTTTGAGATATACCACGTGGTTTCGGCGCTCTTCCAACGTGAGTGATTCCCAATAATCCCAAAAGCTAGGTTTCTTTCCACTCGGCCATGATGCCCATCTCGTTTCTGGATTGTAAGGATTTGATTTTACTGAGGGGATAGATTCTGTGATGGTCGTTTGTTTTACGGCGGTGCCGATAGGTGGCGGCGCAACTTTCGTCATGGAAACCTCAAATTTTTCCGGTTTGCGCTATCAGTCGCACCGTGTGACGCCCCTATTCCTATCTTAAATTCATGTTCGTAGTCAAGCGTACTGTGCGTAGATACTTCGTAGCGCGCCAGTAGCCGTTACCGTAGATACCTACCCTCTTGACGGCGATGCGCGGAATGGCGCATTTGTTACGCGCGAGCGGATTTCCGCTGCGTCTATCAGCGCAAAAGATTTCCAGCTTACGCGCGGCACACATCGTGTGCCATTCGGGCGGTAGGACTGCAGCCGCCGCCCCAAAGATTCCCCGCATATAGAATGCGGGGCGCGGACAGGGTGCGAATCGCTGCAGCCCTGCCGCACTTAAAAAAGTGGAATGCACTGGCTAACCGAAAACTCGGATCCACTCACGCAGCCGCCTGTGACTTTGATGGGCGCGCCATTTGCGCCGGATCAGGTTTCGCGCTGGGCTCTCGCGGAAGGCGATGCGGGCGTGCAGCAAACTATCGCGTTGATGTACCGCATGGTGGACGATGCTGTGAAAGATCCGGTTGTAAACCGCACTGCCGTTGAACTGCTTCGCGGGGTGCCTGAATGGAATCCGCAAGCGGATGCTCAGGCCATCTTCGATTTCGTACACCAGAATTTTCGATTCGTGAATGATCCGATCGGGCCTTCGGGTGGCACGCAAGCGCTGCGGCCTGTTCGCGAGCTATTGAAATTGCGGGCAGGAAATTGCGCGAATTTCAGTATTCTTGTTGCTTCACTTGCCGGCACGGTGGGATACCGCGTGAGATTCGTTACCGTGGCGCACGATTCCGCGGATCCAAATCAATTCAGCCACATCTATCCCGAAATCGAAGTGGGAGGACAGTGGATCGCCTGCGATGCCGCCAGGCCAGGCGCACAGCTCGGGCGCAGGCCGGAAGTTTCTTACCGCGCGCCGCAGGTGTGGGAATCCGGATCGGGCGGCGTGGATTTTCCGATCTCGGGAATGCGCAAAGTGCTGAATGGTCTTGCGTGCTGCCCCGCAGATGAAGGGCGCGCGTTCGCGAATTCACTGCCCATGAATTACCGCGCGGCAATGGCCGGATACCAGATGCGCACGCCCCATCGCAGCAGCCAGCGCGGGCGCGGCATGGGAGACGTTACGGATTCCACTTTAGCGCAGGATATTCAGGCCAGCACCACGGGAGTTGCGCAGATCATCGCTGCGGGAAATCCCAATTCGTATGTGTATGGCAGCTTGACATCCGGCACGGGGCAGGTTGCGCCGCTTTATCTGCCGGGCGGACTGAATAACACAAATCCTTTCGGGACAAGTTTAGTTTCGCCGCTTGGATCGGCAACAATTTCGCCCATGCTGATGCTTTTGGGAATCGGTCTTTTTGCGGTATTGTTAATCAAAAAGTAAAAGATTCAAGTAGTAAAAAGTTTTCAGGACACAACAAAACCAATGGCTACCATGCAGACGGACACGCGCAGCATCGTGGGCATCCGAAAACGCCCCAGCACTCCGGGGCTTGCTCGATTTTCCAGTTTCGCTTCGCCGCGCGGGCCTGCGGAAGTGCCGCCTAGGCAATATCAGACGCGCGTTTCATTGGGCGCGATGCAGGTGCCTGCATTTGATGCGGCTGGCGGAAGTGCTCCGGGCCCAATTGGGCCAGACTACAATCCGTATTGGGGAACAGAACATAATGAGATCGCGGATGGCGTGGGTGCCGTAACTCCGCAGCCGGTAGTGGCTCCGGTACTTTCGCCTGCGGGATCTCCATCCACACAGCCGGTGGCAACTCCACAGCCCGCGCAAAATTGGCAGCCCGCGCAGCCGCCATATCCCCGGCAGTGGTACATCCCTTCCGGCGCGTCGCAGGGACCGGCGGGAAATCCCGCGCCTGTATCGAGCCAGCCTGCCACGAATCTGGTGGCCACTTCTCCATCGCTTACCACCGCGGCGGCAACCCCCGCGGCTCCCGCCACCACCACGCAGGGATTGACCGCGGCGGAGATCGCCGCCGGCGCCGTGGCGTTGAACGCATCGGGGCAGCCGCTGAATTCCGCCGGGCAGGTGATTACCATGCCCGCGAGCGTGGTTACTTCCACAGGCACGTTGACGGCAACTCAAATCGCGGCGGGCGCCGTGGGATTGAATGCCGCGGGGCAACCCGTGGACGTGAATGGAAACGTGATCAGTTCCTGGTCGGAAATCGAAGCCTGGATGGGGGAGCAAACAATTATTTCAGGGATCCCGAATTTTATTTTTCCGGTTGCTGCTGGCGTTTTACTGTTCATGTTCATGGGACGGAAGCGCTAAACAAAAAATGCCTTATTTTGCCGCAAATCGAAAATACAAGCCGCCCGTTCTAATGAACGGGCCCGGGCTGGTGCGGATGCCTGTGATCATGCTTGGGCGCCTGCCTGCCGGTAGGCATGGAATACACGGCATGGGTGATGATTCCGTGGATTTGACGGATCTGCCGATCAGCGTGCCTTCGGATTTAGGCTTAAATATTTCTCCGGATCTTTCTCCTGCGTTCACGTCCGCAGGCCCATCGCTCACGCAATTGGGATTGGAGCCCACGGGCGGCAGCGGATATTACGATCCCACCACAGGAACTTTTTACGATGCGAATGGCGTGCCGATCGCAGGGCAGCCGTCGCTGGGCGTGAACCCGGGCACTTACATTTCGCCCACGGGCACGGATACTGTTCCGAATGAAACGGGGATCAACGCGCAGGGCTTGCCCGTGAATTCAAAGGGCCAGGTGCTTACGCAGAGCGGCAGCGTGGCGTCCGCCGCGCAGATCGCGCAACTGGCCACGGTGGCGGTTACGGCGGGCACCCAGATCGCGCAGCTTTCGGCAGCGCAGCGCGCGTCCGCGCCGCCCGGAGCGGTGGGAATTAATTCGAGCGGGCAGTACGTGAATGCTCTGGGGCAGCCGATAAATTCTCTGGGGCAGCCTGTTGCCACGCTCACTTCCACACTTACGGCGTATGCGCCGTATTTGATTATCGGAGTGATTGCTGTGGTGGCGCTGAGAGCAATCGGAAAAAGATAATGGCAACCCTTCAAACGGGCACAAACAGCAACACCGGAATGCGCCGATCCCTCTCAGGCTATGCCATGCCTACCGGCAGGCAGGGGAAGGTGATCGCATTTCCTGCCTACCGGCAGGCAGGCGCGCCGCGAATGCGCGGGCTCGGTGCAGCCACCCCAAACGCAGCGGATTTGTCTGCGCTGCAATCGGATTACGCGCAGGCGCAGGCGAATTTGCAGCAGCTCTCAAATTCAGCGGCGTCCAATGCGGCGGTGGCGGCGGCGATCAACGTAAATCTTGCGGCCGCACAGCAGCAGGCCACGCAACTTGCGCAAACAATAAATTCCTTAGTCACGATTTGGAATGCCATCAAGGCGGCGTTGAATCCTCTTTACGCTGTTCAATGGGCTTCGCAACTCGCGACGGCGGAATCTCAGCTCCAAGTTTTAGAGGCAAGCATCGCGGCGATGCAATCGCAGGTGGCGTCTATTCAAGGCCAACAGGTGAGCATCACATCCGGATCCGCCACGCAATACAGCGCGCTTGCCGCGCAGGCTTACGCGAATGGCGATCAGGCCACCGGCGATTATTACGCCGCGCTGGCGCAGGCCGCGCAAACCACGGCCATGAATCAATCGCAGCCGCCATCGGCAACGGCGGGATTTCTCGGATGGATTGAAGATAACGCTTTGTGGATCGGGCTGGCGGTGGCGGCGATTGTGGTTTTGCCGCCGCTGGTAAAAAAGCTGTAACCCATGCCCTACATGATGCCACGGCGTGGGATGGAAGGCATCACGCTTTCGGGGGTAGAAGCGGGATTAGGAATCGGTTTGATGGCTCTGGGGAGCATGAATTTGATCATCGGGTCCGTGAGCACGAAGCGTAAAGGGAAAACGGGCGGCGTGTTGCTCGATATCGGAATGATGATCGCGGGCTTTGCTCTTTATAGCTATAGCGGAGAATCGTTGAGCAGCCTGGCGACTGAAGTTGAAAATTCCGCCGTCGTAGGGGCAGTCCTCTAATGGCTTACTTGCCACAACCCGGGCAGAGACAAGCATACCGGATCGCCGGCATGGGAGTTTCGCCGCGCTACCACCTACCTTCGCGGATGCGGCGGCAGTTGCGCGGCCTGCCTGCCGGTAGGCATGGACTTGGGAATGGCGTGATCACTCCGCAGGAAGCGGAAGCGCAGGTGGTTACGCCATCGCAATACACCGGCGCGAAAATGACACAGGCGGAAGTGGACGCGATCATTCAATCCGCCACGCAGGGATATCTGCCGTTCGGTCCCGCGGATTGGCAACCCGGATGGAATTGTAATGGACGCCCCAGCGTGGGCGCGGCGCAAATCCTGCAAATCGGCGGCGGCCTGGGATTAGGTTTCGCCGGCGCAGAGGGCAGTGCAATCGCCGCCACGATAGGCGTTTCCGCTTCAATTATCGGACTTGCCTTTGCAGGCATCGGCGCGATCATCGGGCTTTTCATCGCGATTTTCGAGCATCACGCGCAGGCCGTGGCTAAGGAAGAAAATGTTTTGTGCCAGGCCGTGCCCGCGCTGAATAACACGTTGAACGCGCTTTCAACTGCAGTGCAGAACGGCACGATCTCTTACGCCACAGGAATCGCGACGCTGCCGCAGATTCAGCAGGAATTCGCCAGCGCTGTGGCTTCGATCATCAAGGATGATCAGTCACACTGCAACGCGGCCTGCGTGTGGACGATGTGCCTGGCCGCAATTGTTCTGGTGTGGACCTCGGAGTGGCAGGCGGCGATTGCGGCGGAGACTCCCGCGCCAGCCGCGGCAAGCACGGCGCCGGCGAATGCGAGCGGAAATACGGCGGTAACGGTTACGCCCACAGGCGCGGCCGTCGCGAGCACACCCGCAGCGGCGGTGAGCACAACGCCTGATTGGCTGCTGCCCGTGGCAGCCGTGGGATTGATTGCGATTTTATTTTTGAAATGACATGGCGAGAAAATTTACAAAGGCGCAGAAGATCAAGGGCTACAGAAAAGCCCTGAAAAATCCGCGCACGCCCAAGCACTTCAAAGTGTGGATGCGCAAGGAATTGGCGAGACTAACGTAATGCCCGAATACGAAACACAACACGTTGCGACTGTTCCGCCGGGCTGGCAGGTGCGGACGGTCCGCGCGCGTTCGCATGAAGTGCGGATCGCGTTTCCGCCTGGCGCCCGCAAGCGGGGAAGCGGGCGTGTTGTGGAAGTGTTGCATCCTCGCGGAGAAAATCCAGTCTGCAACGCCCGGAAAAACCCGATGGAGTTGCTGGTGATGGGCGCAAATCCGCTGCGGGCGAAGAATCCGATAGACAATTTCACGCAAACGGAAAAAATGTATTTGGGGCAACTCGGATTCAAGTGGAGCGAAATCAAAACCGCTGCGGACGTTCGCCGCGCTAAAGCCGCGCTGAAAAAGTATTGCGCCCTGAAGGGGCAGTGCGCTTCCGGGCATCGCCGGCGCAACCCCGAATCAATCGTGATGGGCGGGGAGCCTTCGGAAGTGGCGCAGGAAATCTATGCGGGCTTCCATGCGGACGAAGCGGATAAAACAATTCGCCGCCCGGAACCCCACATGCCTTCCGGCGATTATGCGCAGCTCGGCACGCTCTACGCTTTGGCAATCAAGCCGATGCCTGGTGCGCAAGATCGCGCGGTGAAAGCATTCATGCCCACTGGCGCAGAGCCCATCCGCGTGGTGGTGGATAACTCAAGGCGCAAGATTTATTTCGCTGGCGGCGATCAGTCTCTTTCAGCGGAAGATTTAAAAATGTTTGGCGCCGCCGATACAAATATCTGCCAGATCGGGGAAGCGCGATACATCACCTATCTGGCCAGGAAGTATCACACGGAAGTTTCGGAAAAAGACCGCGGCAAAGTGGTGGAGTGGGTCCACCGATTTGGCGAAGATGGCGGCTATCCGCCTGCGGTTTTTTATGATCGCACAACGAAGCGGATTTTGTTGCAGGGCGGAAGCTACGAAGTGCAGGACAGGGGGATCGTAAATTAATGCGCGGATTGGCCACAGCACGGAAAGAAAACAGATCGGCGGGCGTGCAGCGGGTAACAGATTTTTCTCTCGCGGGAATGCTGCAATACCGCCGGGACGTAATGCGCGACCGCAAATTTCTGGTGGTAGGAAAATTGTGGGCATTCACCATCGGGCCTTCAGATGGCGCGGCCTACGAAAAGGCGGGGCGCAAACATGATCCGCAGGCGGGCTCGAATCAGCCGGCGCGTGCAAACCAGTTGATGATTGAATGGCCGGAAGAGCAGGCGCCGGTGGTAGCGCGCGGGCCGATGGGCGAATTTTTCTTCCCCTTCGGAATCAATGAGCCGCCGCGGATTAAGGATACTTACATCAACGTGATTCAGGATCCAAACAAGCCCGCGCCGGAAGTGGCGCAGGATCTGGCGGATCTCGCGGATGGATTCGTTGCAGGCCGCGACGGCAGTAAGTTTCTGGTTTTCCAGCCGGTGACAAGCATGATTCTGCGCATCGTGAAAACCCTGCAGGGTTTCAAGGGTTACACGGACACGGCGAGCGGGACGCATCCCGCGCTTTTGCTTAACCCTGTCTCCCATGAAGCCCACATTGTGGGCGGGAATCTGTACTAATTTTTTGGTGAAATTTAAGTGGCGAGAAAACCGAAATGGACGCCCCGCAGATTCATTGCGAATCAAAGGCTCTTCGCGCGGCTAATCCGCGAAGGGAAAAAGAATTTGGCTGCTTCACGGAGAAACAATCGTGGGCATGATAAGAATTTGGAATCCCATGCGGCGCACAGCAACGGGTCAGCCGCGGGAAATCTACACCCGGAGGGGAGGCGAACTCAGAATGGCAAGGCATCACAAACGGCATCACTACGGGCGGCGTAAAAACCCGTTCGGTATTGACCGGCAGGTTATGACATCAGTCGCTTACGGTGTGGCGGGCGCTGTTGCGGTTCCCACGCTCAACGCGAAGCTCCTGCCCAGCATGAATTCCGGCGTCAGCGGATATCTGGCGAAGGCTGCGCTATCGTTCGGCTTGAAGTTCGCGGGCGATATGATCAGCAAGAATGCTGGGGATGGTCTTTTCGTCGGCGGCTTGATTGCAACCGGCATGGCGATCGTAAAGGACACTCTGGGTGCGCAGCTCGGGCTTTCGGCATATTGGCCCAGCGCTTTCCCGATTCCAACGATTTCCAATCCCTGGGGCATGACGGCCGGAAATCCCTACGCGCAATTTAACCCCGCGCCCATCGCATCCGCGGCGGGCAACACGGGCGGCGTGAGCGGATTGTCACGGCGAGGCCGGTCCGGGCGAGCGTACTAACTCTCCCGTGTTTCTTTTTTAGGGCGCGCGGAGCTGCAGCGAATCGCACTCCGTCGCGCACGCGCATTCTATATGCGCTAAACATTTTTTCCGGAGGCCGGATAGGCCACCGCAACATCACCAGGGGAGGTGATTTCAGATGTTGCACACAGAAAGGATTTCAAAGAGCGCGCGATTCTCCCGCTTGCGGAAGATGAGCGCGCTTGAAGTTTGCCGGCCACACATCACGAATACGCGGCGCCTTCGGAACATCGTTGCCAACGTGCTGGACGTTCGCGTTCAGCCGCAATACGATTTCTGGCGCGTGCCGTTGAACACCGCGACGGTGGCCACCGTTTTGTTTTCGATCGGCCAGGGCGGCCAGTACACCCCGCCCACCGGCACGGCGATCACAAAGACGGCGTGGCACACCAGCATGGTGACAGGCCAACAGCAACTGGATGCGCCAAAGAAATTGCTGGTGAAGAACATCAGCATCATGGGCGATCCATCGAACGCACCCGTGGACGTGATTGCAGCGAGCGTGAACTATCTAACCACGTTCAACATGCTGCAAAAGATTTACTGGCAGGGGCACTTGCAAAAGCTGCCTGCCGGCGCGGGCGTGTTCGTTTCCGGCGGAGAAATCGCATCCGCCACGGGTCCCACCAATGCCGGCGGTAGCTGGCAGGGCGCGGCCAATAACGGGTATCCCACAGCGCAGAATTATCAAACGCTGTGCGATCTCGATGGCGGCGTGGCCGATGCGCAGGGCAATACCGTTCCGCCGATCACCGGCGTCCTGATCGAACAGGGCCAGGTGTTCAACGTGACGGTGGATCCCACGCAGACTTCAACCCCGGGCACTGGTTTCACCACCAGCAACCTGGCGAAGTTGACGGACGGCATTCTTTCCAACGGATTGACCTTCTGGGCTTACCTGGAAGGCATTTCGATGGTGGCCGTGAACTAGCTTCAAGCTGTTTTCTCTCAGGGGGCGTCTACGGACGCCCCTCAAGAGACTGAAACACAAAATTGATTTCTGCGGCTGTGTCCAGCCGCCAAAAGAGAGAGCAGACATGACACAAGCAGCGGCGTCACAACAGATTTTGAAGATTCCCCGGTCAATCGTGCTGGATGTGACGGTGTTGAATGCCGCTGTCCACCAGCCGCAAAACCTGCAGATCCCGAATGACGCGGATTTTGAATGGTGGTGGCTTTCCATCTTTCGGACGGTGAACACGCTGAAAATCCTTATGACCGAAACCGGCGTGGGAAATCGCGCGTTCATCTATTCGGGCTCGCCCAATTTGAACACCGCATTTGACGGCATCCTGGTGGATAACTGGGCAGGCATCGTGCAAAACAACGGGGCCTTCCCGATCGCCGTGCCTTACGTGATGCCCGCGAACAGGCAATATCAATTCCAGTTCACGGATTCCACTGGCGCTTCCGGATCGAACCCGATTGAAATTGCGCTGCACGGCTATGGGCTTTTGGCCGTCGCGCCGCCGTCAACGAGCGGACAGTAAGAGATTCGCTGGCGAGTTATTGCTCGCCTAGTCTGGGATACGAAACGGCCAGCAAAATGAGTAGATGCTCTGTTCCGTGGGAGTCGGGACGGCCGCTGATAGGTTCACAGGCTCGCCAGCGATAAAGATTTAAGAAAGAAAAAACATGATCACAGTCAGCACATCAACACTTGTCCGGTACTGGAATAACGCGATCAATTCTTTCTGGAATATGGTCCCGAAGGGATTGTGGCAGAAACAGGTTTATCGCCACGGCGTTGCGGATCCGGCCACCGGCCTGCAGGGTTACGCGCCCTGCTGGGGTTACATGGAGTCCCCCACGCTTTCCGCGGGCGATTCAGACGATGCCACTCTCGAGTTGCAGGAAGGATTTTGTTTAATGGGCGTGGTGGGCGCTTCGCTTGTGGCGAATCACACGCCGGCGGGAAACGATTTCGCCACACAGCTTTATGATGTGGTGGGCCAGCGCAGGCTAATGACGAAACCGATCCTGAACGGGAATTATTGCGGACGCCGCGGCACCGCTCTTTTTCAGGATGAAGCCTACGAATTTGAAGGCACCGTGCCTGGCTGCCAGGTGCGGTTGACAAATCTTTTGACGGTTCCGGCGATGGTCCAGTTGGCGTTGTTTGGATTTGTACCTTCACCAGGGATGTAATTCATCCTGGTTTTGAGAAATTAAAGAATTCTAGAAAGTTTGAAAACTATGAGTAACACAATGAGCGCACCCCTTCCCGCAATCGGGGCAGGGAAGGGATTATCAAAGGAAGGCCGCCTATGGCTGCCGCCGTGGATTTATCCACCGGCGGAAGCGGAGCCTTTCGATTGGCAGGGAAGTGTGGGGCTCCCCGCCGCCGCCGCAACGGCGGTGGTTTTGAGTTTTCTTGTTCCGCGCGGGCGAAATGGAATCATCCGCGCATACGCGAATCAGGTGGCGGGCGGGCTCTTCACGGATGGATCGGGCGCGGTTGTTTTTGCGATCACTCATGATAATCAGCCGTACCGTTACTATAACAATATCCTTTTCAGCTTGGGAAACATCAATAACCCCACGTATCACCCGTTTGGATTGCGTGTGTTCGATGGGCAGACAATTCAATTCACAGTCAAGAATGTGGGCCTTGTTCCTGCGGCAATCACAGTGAATGCCCGCATGATGGGCTGGTACTACCCGAAGGATAAGGAAGATCCGAATCTCTGGATGGTTCAATAACCATTCTTTTTGGAAGGATTGTATGACTTCGATGAAAACAAAATTTCTAGCCATCCTGGCGTTGCTTTTCGCAACGGCTTGCGCGCCCATACACGTCACGGCGCAGCAGCCGGTATCCTTCGCGACGGTCCAGGCGAAGGTGATGAACGCAGTAACCGCGGCGCAGGCCACACCCAGCGGCGCGAGCGCCACATCCTGCACTCCACCCGTGGCGGCAAACACAGCCTGCCAGGTGCCCAGCGTGGGTCAGGGCTTCCACACGGTTACATGGACCACCACCGGATCTTCCGGTTTTGTGCGGCTGCGATTGGAAGGCAGCGGAGACGGTTCCACATGGTTTCCGATTTCAGCAGACAGCACAGTGGCGATTTCCAATACGATAGCTGGCGGATCGGTTTACGCCTTCGGATATTTTGCGGCCATCCGCGTGAATTTGCTCACATTCACTAGTGGCGGCGGAGCTACGCTAACCGCAAATTATTCCGGCAGTTCCGGTTTCGGCCCCTTGCAGGGCGTATTCAATGCAGGGCAGCAGATTACAAATATCGCATGGAGCCAATCGCCACTTCCGAATAACACCGTTACTGAAGTTGTTCTCAACACTTCTTTTGCGAACACGTATGGGCAGCTTGTGTATCAGGTTTCCGGTGAAACGGCTGGATCAAGCATTTCAGTATCATCCACAGACGTGGCCGGAAATTTTGTCACTATAGCCGTAACCCCCAGCCTCACAGGTTCTGCTGGCGGTACAATAAATCTTCCGCCATTTGCCACTTCGTTAATTGCCGTTGATTTCACTTCCCCCAGCGGCGCGGGGAATGCTACGGTAAGCGCGGCGATTGTTTTTTCCGCCCCTCCGGTGAGTAGTGGTTATTCCGCCACGCCAGTTACCACAGATACGGCCTTCATGCTGAAGTCTGTGCAGGAAAGTTTTCTGCATTCCATCACAGTAAACAAGGCCGGGGTTACTTCTACTATAGCGGTGTGGACCGGAGCTACCGTGGTGGCGAGTAATTGCTCGGGTGGAACGCTCATCGGCACGATTGACACCACCGCATTGCGCCAGGTGTTTTTTGATATCAGCGGCACTGGCGTCTGCATTCAAACCACGGGCGGCACGCCCGCGGACATCACCATTACATATCGTTAGCCTATAAGGGGGCATTGATGCGCAAACTACGAATTGCTGCAGCCCTCTTGGCTGCTATTTTTTTCTTTTCTTCGGGCACGCGCGCGCAGAGCCCCGCCACCGTTACCGCCACCGTCACAGACGCAAACGGCACGCCCTGTTCTAATGGCACTGTGATTGTCTCGATCGCGCCCACCGGCACAAGCCCCACCGTGGGCGGTCAGCCGATCAGCGGCACCACCACCGCCGGGCTGGATATCACCGGCACGTTTTCGATGTCGCTTTACAAGAATACAGATATTTCCCCGGCGGGCACGCATTGGACCTTCCAGGTGAATTGCAATTCCGGCCTTCCCGCGCCGGTGGGCACGGGCGGACAGACGGCGATTCCCGCGCCGCAGAGCATCACCACCAATCCCACAAGTTTAAGCGCGACGATTTCAGCGGCGCTGCCTTTGCTCACGAACATTCACGGATCGGGCAGCCCCGCATTTAGCGCAATCACTACTGGGATCAATACCACCGCCACTATGACGGTGGGTACGGGCGCCACGCTTACATTCAGCGGCGCGGGCGTGATCAACGCGAGCGAATGCAACGGCGGCGCCTGCGGCGGCGTGCCGGGCACTCCCGTAAATGCGGTGCAGTTCAATTCTCCGCTGGGCACCTTTGCCGGGGATTCTCAATTTCTTTATGTAGGATCATCGCACCTTTTGACGGTGGGCGCGCCGATATCCTCGCTATCCGCGTTTGCACAGGGGTTTCTGGATCTCGCTGGTTCTAACGTAAATTTCAATACTCTTTATCCCGCCGGCGTCACAGGCGGGAGCACGGGCGGAGTAAGCATTATTTCCGATGTAACTCCGGGGAATGGAGATACAGCAATTGCAGGGCTGTTGGTTGTCGCGGTAAATGAGACAACGGGAAGCACAGGATCTGCGGACTCTATTGGAGTATCTATTTCCGCAGTGGCGGACCCGCCAACCGGAAAGACGGTGGACCGTATCTTTGGCGAAGAGGAAGTTGTTAGCGATAATAATACGCTCGGAACAAACGGAGGAAACGTCTTAGGTCTTGAAGGGCATGTGGTACATTTGGCGCACGGATCAACTGGACTCGTTACGCTTATGGCGGGAATGGAAGTAGGATCGCAATTTAATCAAGCTGGGTCAACTACCAATTTCGATCCTACTTCCATTCCCGCCATAAGCGTAACGAGTCCAGTCAATCCAATTACAAACCCTGCACTATATACTGTAACTAACTTCAATGTTATTTCCGCGCCGGATATGAGCGTGCTGGGCACGCATTCGGCTGCCCTCTTAGTAGCTCCGTATTCGCTGCCCAATGCAAACCACGTCGCTATCAATGTGCAGGGCGCGCTTTCCGAATTTACGGCGGGCATTGATTCGCAAGCTGCTGTGACGATTACGCAGCATTCCGGTACGCAATCCGTGCCGGTTTTGGTTGTAACTGGTAAGGCGCAATTTTCTACTCTCGCCATAAATTCAGGGGTTTGCACGGATGGCAGCTCGCAACTTACCACCAGCGGCTGCACATTCGGCAGCGGGACCGTAACCAGCGTAAGTTTCACGGGCGGCCTTATTTCCGTGGCGAATCCCACCACCACGCCGGCATTCACTGTGGCAGGCACCAGTGGGGGCGTCCCCTATTTTGCGAGCTCTTCCACATGGGCATCCTCTGCGGCGCTGCCTTCCGGTGATTTTGTGTTGGGCGGCGGCGCGGGATCCGCGCCCACTGCCACATTTTCAATTGTGCCCGTGGCGAATGGCGGCAACGGAACGGCAAGCCCCGGACTTGTGGCCGGAACAAACATCACGATCACCGGAAGCTGGCCAAATCAGACAATCAACTCTTCTGGCGGCGGCAGCGGGACGATCAACGCGGCGGCGCAGTACAGCGATGCTTATTATTCAGCCTCCGGATCCGCCACCACAATTTCCGGTGTAGCGCCGCCCACCGCCGTTACTGGATTGACTTACGTTTACACTTCCACCGGCACTACCCCAGCATGGGCGATTCAGGGAGTATCCGCCACGGCCGCGCAGACCAGCACCTACACATTCAACGGCGCGGGCGCGAGTGGCACGGGTTCATCCGCGGATCAGGGGTTTGTGATTCTGGCGAATCCATCCGCCGCGCGCGTTTACACGATCCCGCAGGCCAGCACCACCGGATTCGCGAATGCGCCATTCTGGGAAGTCTATAACGAAAATTCCAGCTTCGCCGTCACGCTTACGCCCACCACCAGCACAATCAATGGCAACGCCACCGCACTGGTGCCGCCTTTGTTCGATGCTTTGATTTACACCGCAAGCGGGGGCACAAATTATTTGGGCGTGGTGTTCCCCACAATCGGCGCATTTCCGAATTGTACGGACTCCGGAGGCAATCACCTTAATTTCACTTCCGCCACCGGCGTATTTTCTTGTGGCACCACCGCCAGTGTGGCGGGCACCGTAACCAGCGTGAGTTTCACGGGCGGCCTGATTTCTGTTGCGAGCCCCACCACCACGCCGGCATTCACCGTGGCGGGCACCAGCGGCGGCGTGGTGTGCTTCACCGCCGCTGCCACATGGGGATCGTCTGGCGCACTAACGGCAAATGTGCTTACAAAGGGCGGCGGCGCGGGCGTCTGCCCCAGCAATTCATCCATCACAGATAACGGCACTACCATCACCACATCCGAACCCATCGCCACCACCAGCACGCTGGCGGCAGGGTCAAGCCCGCCCACCTGCACACCCGGCACGGCGGGTGCGATTTGTTTGAACGAAGGAACGGCTCCCACCCCCGCATCCGCGGTGGACCAGATTTATGCGGATTCGACCTTCCACACATTTGGAATTCTTGTGAATGGCGGCAGTGCGGGAATTGTAGTTGAGGGTTTGCCCGGATCAATCCAGAAAACGGGGCAAACCGCGCTAATTTCCACGGCAACGCTCTGCGCATCTTCCGCAGGCGCGTGTGCGCCGGCGGGTGAATACCATGTTCACCTTGCGATGGAGCAGGCGGGCACCGCGTGTTCTGCGAACACCACCAACGGCGTGGCGGTGCAGCTTACCTGGACGGATAAGAACGGTGTAACTCACTCTGCCGTAACAATTCCGCTTCTCACTAGCGCCAGCCTGATCGCCACCAGCGGCACAATGGCGTGGCCTGCCTCGGGCGTCACCGCTTATGCAAGCGCGGATTTCAATTTGTTTACAAATGGCTCTATTATCCAATACGCCACCACCTACAGCAATTGCACCACAGGCGGCACCGCGGCATACGACCTGGCAATCACAGTGACGGCGGTAGGTAGAGGCCAATGATCCCCCGTATCCTCTTGAGTCTGGCGCTGATTTTTGCGCCCACGCAGAAAATCGCCGGGCCTGTTAAGATCGCCGGGCCTGTCACGGTTGCCGCGCCCGCAGCCGCGACGGTTATCACCTTTACATTTCAGCAGGAAATAGTTTGTGTGAATCCGAGTTTTACCACAGCATGTACATTTTCAGTGACAACCCACGCGGGAAGCATGGGTGTTTTCATTGGCAGGGTTGGCGGCACAGGAAACCATATTTCATCCATCAGCGCCGGAGCTGGATCGTGGACGCTGAACCCATCAGTAAATGGAAATAGTTGCGAATATACGCAGCCCGGAAACAACCTGGATTGCGCCCAAATCATAAATGAAAGTTCGTTTACTGGAACAATCACAGTGACGTATAGCGGCGGTGCGCCTATCGGTCTTTATTGCGAGTATTCTTATACTGGCGGAACGCCATCACTCAAATCAGCTAACTCCGCTGACCTTGGAACGGGCACATCTATTGTAGGGCTGGCGGTGAGTCTAGGCGGATCAAGTAACATTATTATTCAGGGGCTTGGTGAAAACGGAGTTACCTGCACAGGTATTTCAGGCGGCGGGTTTGGCAGTCCCGCATGGTCTGACTTCAGCATCAGCAATTCCAACGCATTTGCAGGAGCGGGATCGGCGGTTAACACTGCAAACGGCGGCGCACCTACATGGGCATGTTCGTCAACCCATGCGGTTGGGCAGGTGATGGTTTACGGAGGGACGCCGTGAGGCGCGTTCTATCTTTATTTCTTTTGGTGCTGGCTGCAGGGCTCCCAGCGATCGCGCAGAATAATTCCGGGCTCTTGGCACGCGCGCGGGCATTGCAGTCGCGAATTTCTACCACGGTACAAAAATACACGTTTGAGGATACCCAGACAGGCACGATTTACTGGGAAAAAATCATCCACGAAAAGGATTATGCTGCCCGGCAATCTTTACGCACGCAGCGGGAATCGGCGCGAGACGCGATAGAAAAGAAATACGATTCTGAATTGAAAGCGGAATTGCGAGATCTAACCGCGCTGCAGCCCATGCCTACCGGCAGGCAGGCCGCGCTTGATCGTGAAACTTTCACCGCGGCGGCCGCTTCATCGGACAGGCGCACAATCCTGAATGCCGCTCACCTGGCGCAAGTTTATCTGGCGAATCTAATTGAGAAGTTGGGCCAATGAAGCATATTTTCTGTTTTCTTTTGTTGTTGTGCGCTCTGCCAGCCCGTGCGCAGACAAACCCCCTCAGCTACACCGCCGCTCTTCCTGGCGGCACCACCTGCGGAGCGGGCAACAATACCACCACCGCAAATTGCAGCGGGTATAATGCGCCGCCAACCCTGGGCGCGGCGGGCACCAGCACAACTGATCCCGATTTTGGAAATAAGTCTCTGCGCATCACCAGCCGCACCAGCTACTGCGGCGAAGTGGCAAACCGCTCTTACTCAAGCGCGCAGGATGGCTCCGCGCGTGTGTTTAATGACGCATCCCCGCCCACAGCCGTGCTGGTGTATGACGCAGAGGGCGGCGCGTGGTTTGTGCAGCCCGTAAACCTTACGGCCATGACTAGCAATCCGGCGTCTTGTGTTCCGATCGTGGGTTTCGGCGGTCCCTGCGGCGGCGTGCAGCCGATTTTTGCGGCCACAAATCCTAATCTGGTTTACTGCACGGATGTGGATGGCGTCCACTTCGATTCTTATAATTGGGTCACTCTCACAAAAACGCAGTTGCTGAATATCTCCACCGGAATTCCAGGGTGCAGCATCACATCCGCGTACCTGAATTACGGGGACGCAAATGATGCGTGGTTTTTATTTTCAAATAACAGCCAGGATCTGGGCACGGAAGTGTGCGCGTGGAATCAATCGAATTCAAATACATCCGTGTTGAATGTGCCCGCCGCTACTTCTAAATTAAACAGCGCGGCGCCCGTTGCCTTGGATAACCTTACGGCCGGGAATCTTACGGGCTGCGTGATCCACTCCATTCAGCCGCCGGCGGCGGGCGGCACATATTTCCAGGTAAGTTTTGATAGTTGCTCGAGCCCGCCCAGCCCGCCCACGTCTGATTTCGCCTATATCTACTGGCAGGTTGCAACTAATCACGTTATCTACACGAAAGATTCATCTGTAATCGGCGGACACAAATTCCTGGGCCTGAATGCGCTGGGCACCGGCAGCGGGTCCTGTTCGCCCTACGTTGACAACGCAATGGAATACTGGCTGTTTTCAAATTTCGGCGGAGATCCCGGCAATTGGGCGGGCATCACGCCCTGCACGCCGCAGGCGCTTTACAATTTTTCAGATAACCACATGAGCAATCTGAATGACGCGAATGATGCTTTTGTGGATACCTACCCCTACTTGAGTTTTCAGCTAACCAGCACCGCGCCCCTGGCGGGCACCGCCTATGAATTTGAATTGGACATGATCACACCTTCCCCGGCTTTGACGAATCTAAACGGATCGAGCTTCCGCACGTTCCCCGCGTCCGTCACAGCCTGGCGTGGCGGCCACAGTTACAATAGCGCGGTGAATGTGCAATGCGGCTGGATGGCTTACACGGGCGCGCAGATTTCGGGAGACGGCAAGTTTATCGCCTATACGAGTAACTACATGGGCGGCACCGGCACGGGATCAGGCGCTTGCTCGGGCACCCCCACGCAGAGCACGGACCTTTTTATTCTGGCGCTACCCGTGGCGGCCAGCAGCTCCACGCCCATAGTTCCGCCCGGGCGCCTTCCGCTCTTCACGTATCATGTGGAAAACATTTTAAGGAATCTGCTTGACAGTGCGCGGCTTCGGTAGTAGGTTCCGCGCACATAGAGTGCGCGGGTGGACAGGGTGCAAAGTGCTGCAGCCCTGCCGCACTTAAAAAACGCGCGCAGAAGAGAGGAAAAGTAGAATGAAAAGAATCCTTTTTATTTGCGGAGTAATCTTGGCTGCGGTTGGCATAAGTTATGCCGGCTGGAATGCCTACGAAAACCACGTGGCGCTGGCATCATCGTCTGTCACGCAATTGCCTGCTGGGTACATCCAGCCATCGGCCAGCTTCCTGCGCGAGCTGGATAATGTGGTGGCGGAGCAAACGAAATTCCAGGCGGATGTGGCGCACCTGAATTCGCGCGTTCCGCAGGGGTACACGATTGATCTGGCGCTGCGCGGGTTCAAGCCGCCCACCGCGCCGCCTGCGCCAGTAACTCCGCCTGCGAATGCGCCGGCCACCCCGGCAGCGCCAGCGAAAAAATAACCCCGGAAAGGATTAAAGATGCACTTTGATCCCTCAATTAACTTAGGAAACCTAATCACCATCGGTGCTGGCCTTATTGCGGCCGTTTTTGCATGGAGGGATATGGATTGGCGGGTAAGGAATCTAGAGACGTGGCGCAGAGAGCAGATCGAAGGATTGAAGGCCCGCGCGGTGCTGGATGAACGGTTTCAAAATGCTGTGTCGGATTTCAAGCTGGCGATCGCTACGCTAAACACAAAAGTAGAGGACATGAAGCGATGAAAAAATTAAGCTGGTTGATTCTTTTGTTTTGCATCGCGGGCTGCACTAAAGCCGTGGTGGTTACACCCCCGCCACCGATCAACCCGGATTTCACGATAGACACTAATTTCCAGTATAACTTCGCGGACTTCGCGCCCTGCGTGGGCGCCGTCACCACAAGCTGCGTGAAATCGTTTGCCTGGGGCTTTGTAACGGGCGTGCCTGTAAAGACCGTGCCGATCACTGCGTTTTTCACCGCTGCGGGCGCGCCGATCACGTGCCCCGCCACACTGCCATCGCCGCCGGATCTAACCTGTGTGCAGCCCGCGAATGCGCAGGGATTCTCCACACTGGTGGATTTCGGAAATTCCACGCTGCCCGTGGGTGGCACGGGGGATACAATCTGGTGGCAGGCCACTGGCGTGGACGTGAACGGCAACACTATCACCGCCACCGCCGTGCTGGGCAATACGTTGGTGGTGGCACTGGGCTTCGGCCAGGCGCCGCAGTGGAGTTACCACTAATCCATGCGAGTCAAAAGAATAAAGGTGTGCAGGTTTTGCGGGACACCCCGGGATAAATGGGCGTCTGATCGCGGATGCTGTAAACAGGGGCGCAGCCAAATCCTTTCTTCTATCGGTAATTTTGAGCGGCAAGACCACAATGCAGAAATAGCCAAAAAATTCATCTGCGCGAATCCTGCGCGTTTGGCTGACTGGATACGGCGTCAACATGCAGTGAAAATGGGACGTACATATCCTTCCCCGGCGATGCGAAGGGCGGTAGCCTAATGCCATTCAAGCTGGAAGTCGGGATCCCTGCGGAAGATGGCAAGATTCAGATTATGCACACGTTTTTCGGGCGGACGCGCGGGGAATGCCTGAAACTCCGGGACGCCCACACGGATATCTGCCCAAACTTCGGCCCAGCCGTGAAGGCCGGAGACGTGACGGAAGATTTTGAGGAAATTGACGAATCTGAATGGCCGTCCGCATCCGATGATGAGGACGATGAAGAGGATGAAGAGGAAGAATCTTAATGGAATACCCGACATCATTGCCTGTGTCCGATGATAAGATTTTAGAAACCGCGGTTGCTGAAATCGGGACAATTGCCCTAAGAGGAAAGTCGAAAGGATCCGGATACATTTATTTTGCCAATGAAGTGCGGGCGGTGCTTGAAAAATTCTCAAACGAAAGAGAATTAGGTAAGCGTAAGGGGTAGCCGTGGCTTCGGCAAACATCACGCAAGAGATCGCGGACGCCGCCACATCGGCAGGCGTGGATCCCAATCTGGCTATAGAGATCGCGCTAACCGAATCGGGGATGAATCCGAATGCTCCGGATGGTGAGGCGGGAGAAATCGGGATCTTCCAGGTGGAGCCCTCATCCGCGCCTGGCGTGAATCTTCGGATCCTCGCGAATAACATTGCCGCCGGCGTGGGCTATCTCGCGCAGATGCTCGCGCAGTTTGGCGATCCCATGCAGGCCGTGGCGGCTTACAATTGCGGTCCCGGCTGCGTAACAAAAGCTATTGCCGCGGGCGGCGCGAATTGGCTTAATTTTGTGCCGGCCAGCACGCAGACCTACGTGCAGAATGTGTTTGCCGCGCTGCCGCAATACACCACGTCCTTAGGGCCAGCATCCACCGTGGCAGACGTGGCGGGGGACACAGAGGACGCGATGAACACGGTGGCGGATTCCTTTACGGCCGTCCAATCGGTTGCTTCCGGTATTGACTGGTCTAATCCGGCCACGTGGGCACTCGCTGCGGGGATTGGCCTGGTTGGGTTCTTTCTTATAAAGGATATTCTTGCCGATGCGTGACACTCACACACCTGCGCAACTTGAAATCTTTCGCTTGATTGGGCGAGCGTATAAACTGCGCATCCCGCATGATGGCAGTCAGCCGGAATTAGTTCCATTTTTTTCTGAAGATTCGCCTTACAGTGTCCCGGTGAAAGCATCGGATTTTCAGCCCTTAATTGATGAAGGCTCTTTGCACAAAATCACAGAACACGGCGAGCCACCAATAGCAGAGCGGGAAGGGCTTATGAGCTACCGTTTGGGATGGCGTGAATTGGAATTAGACGGTGAACACGCAGATTATTATTGTATGACGGTATGAAGATGGATCCAAACACCACATTGATGCAAAAGATTCAGGCGCAGTGGGGCGCCGCGATCGCGGGCGTGTGTAAAACCTCGAGCGTGCCGCCGGCGTTCATCGCCGCCTTGATCGCAAACGAAAGCGAAGGGAACGCGGATGCAAAACGATTCGAGCCTCTTGTCGCAGGAAACCTTGCGGCTGTTGTTTGCGGCAAAGCGGCGGCTTTCGATGTGCCGGGATCTCGGCGTGCTCTCGGGGCGCAGGACCTGCTGGCCTATCTTAAATCTGCCGGCGGAGCTAACAATACCGATATCATCGCCAACGCTTTCATCGGCCTGGGCGATCTGGCGACATCCTGGGGGCTCACGCAGATAATGGGGTTCCACGCGCTTATGTGGGAAGTGTCGCTCTCGCTGATCTGGGGCGCGGCAAACGCGCCCGGGCAACTGGCGTTCACATTGAATATGCTCGCCTTTTGCGCACAGCAGAATCAGATTGATCTCACGATGCCTGATCAGGTTTCCGCTTCTGAATTTTTCACCTGGTGGAATTGCGGCAGAATCAACGGAAAAACCTACGATCCCATGTATGTCCCCAATGGGCTGGACCGGATGCGCATCTACTCACAATTGGGCGCGGCAAGCAGCGCCCCTACGGGCATCATTCAATGATTGCCGGCCAACCCACAACCGGGCAACTGCATCCGCACCTTTGGGCTTTGGCGGACTACACCGCGTTTTATTTCGGCATGATGCTCTTCGTGCTTCGCCGGGCGGATCTCGCGATGCACGCGAAAAACAATGCGCTGCTATCCAAACGCCAGTATTTTTCCCTGAATTGGGTGGTGCTTCTGATTCGCGCGATGTTTCAAAGCCCGATTCTTTATGCGTGGCAGCACTACACTTTCGCGCAAATTCTCGGATGGGTGGGCGTGAGCTGGGCTCCGCCCATCACTATTCCAAATATCCCGATCGTGGCCGCGCTGCTTGGGTATTTCAGCTACACCCTAATGGATTGGTTGATCGCCAAGCGCGCGCCCGCATGGGTGCAGGAACAGATTCCGTCTCTTCCCTCTTTCAATGGAAGTCAGTTTGTTCCGGCGGCGAAGCCATGAGCCGGGCCGAAAGATTTGAAACCGTTGGCGTGATCGCCGTTCTGGGCGCGAGCACAGCAACTTCATTTCATGCGCCATGGTGGGCTTGTGTCCTGGGTGGAATTGCTGGTGGATTTCTTGGATTTTTGATTAGCCGTCCGCGCCCAATGGAGGGGCGCAAAAATGAATCGTAACCGATTTCCGCACGCAGCTCTTTTTTGCTTTGCTCTTTGCTTCGTCATCCTGCTGGTGGGCGCAGCCATTCACGCGCAGGCCACTCCCGCGCCGGCGCCGGCGGGAGGGGTTGACTGGACCGCCTTTGCCATGACGGTGATCAAGATCGCCGCATTCGTCGCGCTGGTGTTGCAGGGCTTGAAATCCTACTTCCCCGCGATCTTGCAGGGCGTGGTGGCGAAAATCGTGTCCGTTGTCTTAGCCATCGCCCTGGCTTACGCTGCGGCTCCCGCCGGGAACGTGTTGACCGTCCAATTCGCGCTGGTGACGATCTCCGCGGCCTTGGGCGCCAACGGAATTTACTGGTTTGGCAAAATTTTCGGCGGCAGCTCGGGCAATCCGCCAATCTCTTCGCCGCCGGCAGCGCCAGTTCCGCCCGCAATTAAGAATTGATGCAGGCGATCCGTTGGATTCGCGATACCTTGCGCTGGCTCTGGCGCGCGCGGAGCCTGTTTAATCTTTTGACGTGGGCATGGATCGGCGTTGCGCTGGCAGTGATGGTGTACATCGCTATCGAGATACACTATTTTCACGTTTACGGGTGGCATTGATGGACATGATGATTCCTTCACCGGAAGATGTTTTGGAAGCCGCGCAGCGTTACGCCCGGGCGGCGGCAAGAATAGCAGGGGAAAATATCCCATCCATCCTCTTTGGACGTAAAGCGGAACTCCTGCGCATCTATGAAGGCGCTTTAGTGGATGCTTACATCACTGCTTTCGCGGAAGCAATCGGCGCCGCTGCCGGCGATGGAAAGATCAACCCCCTGCCCTGGCTGGATGAACCTGAAAACCCGAATAATCCAGTAGCGTTACACCAGTATCGCGAAAGAATTTCATCCGCTATTTTTCGCAGGGAGCCATGAAACAAATCGCGACGTTTACGGCCGGAAGAGCCATGAGCTTCTATCATAATAGACGTGAAGCCCGTGCGTTACGGCAGGCAAAACGATTCAGCCGCTCGCACAAAGCCTTGCTGGGCGAAGTAGCGACGGAAAAACTTTTCTGGATGCGCCCCACAAACGCCACGGAAGGGCAGATCAGGGAATTCATCAAAAAATATGAAGCCGCTACTTCCGATTTGGAGCGGAATATGCTGGTGGGCGAATTGTGGAACGGCTCCGCTATTTTCGTTGGCTATACCCTTCCCCATTCGCGCGAATTGCTTGGCGAAGAGGGAAAGCCCAGCTCGCTCGGACCGCTGCGGCCGGGCGATGTCTGCCTCACGGAAGAGGATATGAATAAGAATTTCGGGGAGCGGTGACGCCATGAGTAAGCACAAATGGCAGACGAAATACGGCACCTGCCCGCGCCCGCAGCGCAGGCGCAATTTCGCGGACGCGGAAGAGTACGATCCGGAAAAAATCTGCCGGAAAAATCCGCTGCTGGGTCCGCCGCCCTGCTTTTTTTTCGATAAGTGCCGGGCGCAAGCCGATCGGTGTAAGCAGGGCAAAGCCGTGTGCGCAGAATGCGCGGCTAATCTGCCCGGACAAGAGCTGCCGTTGAAGGATCCCCGCGCGCCCGTGCCTTATGCCAGCGCGGCGGATATCATCCACGCCATGCACATGGATTCCATTCCCGCTCGAGCGGGTGCGCCTGCGCGCTTCCTTATGGGCGGCCGCGCCTAAGACCGCGACGGCGCGCAACGCGAAGCCGGCCCTGCCTGCCGGTAGGCATGGCTTCACAGCCGGCGCGCCTAGCAAGATTTCGCGGACAGGGTGCGGTGTGCAGCAGCCCTGCCGCGCTTAAAAAAGTGTTCGATTTTGCACAGACTGGTTTTTAGGGCCATGTATTAGAATGAAGCTCCGCAGGGGGATTCATGTTTATGTCCAAGAAAGAAGAGGCGATCGCTCTACGCTTTCTGGAAGTGTTGGAGAGTATCGCCTGCAGTCTGAAAAAAATAGCAGGGCAGCACAAACCAGCGGTATCTGCCACGCTGGTATTTCAAAACTCAGAAGGGGAACCAATGGACCTCTCAGCACACGTAAATGATGTGCCTGGAATAGCGATATTTCAGGAATTTGATGGCCCGGGCGGCACGGGAAATCCCGTTCCGGCGATCGGGCCGGTTTCATTCGTAAGTGATACGCCGGCGGTTGCGACGGTGGATCCTGCCACGGGGCAGCTCACCTATATTTCCGCGGGCACCGCGAAGATCACCGGCACGGATGCGGGCAATGGCTTGACGGCTTCCGCCACGCTCACGTTGAACGCATCGGTTGCGCCCGCACAAAGCGCCACCCTCACTCTGCAGCCCGGCGTGCCTTCATCGCCGGCCGCCGCAAAGGCGATGGATCTGCGCCGCCGCCAATAGCCTCAACAAGTTGCTTTCCTCTCCGGAAGCCTCGCGAAAGCGGGGCTTCTGCCTTTTTGGGCATCAAAAAACTCTATTAAAGGCGATTTGCGGGGCTTCTGTGTGGGATGGTCTAACCATTCGGATGGGTGGTAGATCGTAGCAGGCTGGCTATAGGACAAGCGGGAATTAGGTATTGTGGCGCTGCCGCGAGTACCTTCCGGGCCAATTCCACAGCTTCCACCACCAGGCGCGCAGGCGCGTCCGCCCGGGCGGGCGGGACATCCACTTTGCAAATTCGCGAATGGATTCCGATTGCGGTATTTCATGCCCATCCACCACCAGACGGTACTTTGTAAAATCCATTTCACCCCAATATCCCTGGCCGCACTGGGCAACCAGCATGATCTCCCAGATGTCCTGATCCGACATCGGGCGCCCTACGCTATTGAAGAGTTGGACTCGCATTTTTCAGATCCTTTTCCAGAATGTGAAGACCTTTCGGAGAAATGCCCACAAAGCGCCAGCCGGCTTTTTTGAAACAGTAGCCCGGATTGCGGCTGGTAATTTTTGTGGGATCCACATAAGTGAACACACGCCCCGCACCCCAGCGTGCCATCACCAGTGATTCAGCCTCAAGAATCAATTCAGAAGATAACCGCGGCGATTCATTCCGAAATTTTGAACATAACACACCCACCTGGGTATCCTTCCGGAAGCGCTGCCGCAGCCATACGAATAAAACTTCGCCCCTCGAATCGCGCAGCACCAGGCTTTCGCCATTGCCGCCGAATTGCGGCGCACCTATTTTGGTGCGCGAATAGTGGCGATCGGCCAGCGGCACTAGCTCGCGATCAAATTTGTGGGTTTCAATCAGATGATTGTGGAATGGGAGCAGCATAATCAGATTCCAGCGGGGCAAGCGAAGCGGTGGCCAATTCCAGGTTGCGGTATTCGCAGGGCGAATTGTGGACGATTTCATTTCGCGCCGGCGCTGATTTTGACATGCAGCCCACGCAGTAATAGCGCTTCTCTCCCTGAGGATTGATGCAGAGGATAAATTTCTCGCGCAATTGGTTTTGCGCCCATGTAAGTGCGTGGCGGATTTGCGCGGCATCAGGCATGGCGCGGGGAAGATCGCTGCCACTTCGCATCCGGAATCGCGCGGCGTGCGCGGCGATTGAATGGCTTGATTGCCTTCCCGCCTGGAATAATTTCACCCGGAACAAGAGTGCCAGGCACAATATTGGATGGAAGCATTCTCGGCGTCACCTGCTGCCATGCCACGCTGGCGGGAATTTGCAATTCTCCGATATATCCGCCGGGCAGAATCTGCAAAGGCGCGGTTACATGCCCGAGAAAATCGAATTTGCTGCCGGCTGGCGCGTTTTGATTCCAGTACGCTGGCAACACGAAATCAGAAGCATCCACGGGCTTGCCGTTGGAAAGCATGAAAAGATTTCCGGCCGCATCTTTTTTAGGATAATAGCCCAGAGAATCGTCCTCGCACACGTCGCACACTTCCTTCATGCGCAGTACGCTCGAGCCATCGGAAAGATCCTGCGTTTCGCAGGTCTGGATGTCCGGATCCCCCAGCATTTCCAGAAGTTCATGCGAAGCCGTCACGGTCCAGCTAGTGCCGTCCGCGATATCGTCCGCCACAAATGCAAAGCCGATGGGATCTCCGTTTTCGGTTGTCTCATGGTATCCCAGCGCGCCGGCCTGATCGGAATTATCCGCGAACACAAGCTGCCAGGTTCCGATGGGTACGGGGCTGCCCTTCGGAAGCCACACAAGAGACACCTTATTCAGATCGTAGGCAGGCCCGAAATCATTATCCACCTGCGCCTGCAGCGCCGCCATGCACGCCTGCACGTCCGCGTCCGATACCGCCGTTGATTCATTCGTGATCGCTATGGTAATCATGTTCTGTTCACAGGTTCTGCCGATGCCTTCGCGGCGGCATCAATCGCGGGATAAACCAATTCCAGAAATTCCTACGCGGTCAATCCCACGGCCGAAAGATTACGGCAGGCAACGTCAACCGTTGTCTTTCCGAAAAGGGACGCATTCACCGTAACCGTTGCGTCCTCGTAGCTGATGATTTCTTTCATTTTTTTCTCTGGCTACTTGGGAGCGGCACCCGGCATGCGCGGGAAAACGCCGCTCCCTTTCGCCTCTGTTCGCATCGAGTAATTGAATTCTAAACAGGCTGTTCTGCATCGACGTTTGCGATTGATTCATCCATGATCTCTTCTGCGTGATCATCATCGCCGCCGTGCTCGAAACTACAGCCAATATCGTGATCCTCTTCAGGTGTTGCGCCGCATTCGCTGCATACGCGCTCGCCTTCGCCCGCCGCCAATTGCGGAGATTCTTTCGGCATTTCTAATAAAACGATTTCGCGCCCTACTAATTTTTCGATTGCAAGTAGCGCAGCCTCTTCCGTGCAGGGATTCAGGGCATAGATGGATCCGGGACCAAGCATCCGCGAACGGGCGGGCGCGCCTTTCTTTCTAACTTTCGTGCCGCTGCGTACCCATTCTGAATTGATGTATTGCGGCTGCGAAACGATGGAATCGCGTTCTGGCAATTCAGGAACGTCCACCTGGAAAAGACATGCGGTGCCGAAATAGCGAGTGGTGACATAACCGATCTCGCGTTGATGGCCAAACAATTCAATAATGGCCCATCCTTCAAATTGTGCTGGCTGTTCCATTTTTTCTTTAGTGGATTTGAAGATCCTTATGCGCCGATGTTAGCGCGGAATTCCAATCGGAAATAAACTGGCGCTTTGACCGCTTGTGCGCCACCACTTGAATCTGCTGTCCAGCTCGCCCGATGCGCATTGCTGTGCGCGTGGCAGGCGCTGCCGGCGGCGGCGCGCCCGCGGCCGTCAATTCCTGCTGGAATGCCGCGATGGTGGAAAGAAAAATCTGCGATAGTCCCGTGACAATCGTAACCAGCGTGGGATCCGTCACGTTGATTGATTGCAGGAAGGCTTGAAAATTCGCCACCACATCGGACAATCCGGCCTGAATCTTTGACACTAAAGTGGCGCCCGCCGAATTCTGGTATTGATTCACGTCCGAAAGAATCTGGTCCAGCCCGGCGGTGATCACCGTCACGATGGGAGAAAGAAACGATAAGCCGGGAATCAGCGCCACCACGCTGCCGATGGCTTCCAATGCGATGGGGATCCACGATTTGATATCGTCCCACACGGTGCAGCCCGTGGCGAACATCGTAACTGACGCCACGCTCAAAAGATAAATCGCGCCCGCGGCCTTCCCCAAACGCGCGATGAATCCGCGCCTTCCGATTTGCTTTTCTTGCGAATTGATTGTGTCCGAAATCATTTTATTTTCCCTCTAAGAGAGGGGCACCGTCGCCGGGTGCCCCTTCGCACGTTTCTGGCACTTCGGAGGTTACTTCACATGCGCCGATTAAATAATTACTTCCCCGCATTGTCAAGCACTTTCTGCTTTTTCCGGCGGGACAAGCCACCGGCGCGCGACTTTGCAGACGCATTGCGGGACGATGGCATCGCCAAGCGCGGCAAGGCGGTCCACCCGGGAGGGTATCCCATGAGCCACTCTACCCACGTTGGGTTCAACTGCCCACCATTCTGCGCCACTTGCGCCGTCAAATCTTTTTGATTCTGGCTCGGAAAGAATTTCCCTGCCGTATTCTCCGAATCGTGGGCTCTGGGCCCCGTTGGCGTCGCAAATGTCTCCCGCGCCACCGCCGTTACCAGATCGTCCGCGCCGCTTCCTTCCCGATTCATCCGCGCATAATCCGGACCGGATGGCGCGCTCTTCGGAGTGGGCCACAATTTCACCGCCGCATTCAGGCTGTCCACCGCGCCCGGATGATTCCCCGCGCATTGCGAATCCTCGCTCAGGGGTGTCGGCCACATTTTCGCCACTCCGGTCAACGTCGCGCGTTCCTTCCCCTTCACCCCGCCATCCCTCTGGTATTGCCCGCGTTCGTTCGCGCGTGGGGTTGGAATCATTCCCCGTCGCGCAATCGTCGCCAGATTTGGGCGCAACGGCGCACCCGGATACGCGCTGCGATTCGATCCACTCTCGGGCCCCACTGGCGTAGGCCACAATGAAGATTCGGTTTCGCAGGTGGGGAGCTCCAACAGAAGCGGCCGATATGCGATCCCATTCACAATTGTAGCCGATGTCGGCCAGGCCTCCGAGAACAGTTCCCATTCCCCGGTTAAGCAGAGCTGCCACGTTCTCCACAAGCACGATCCGCGGTCGTACCACGCGAATGGCGCGCAGCATTTCCCGCCAGAGTCCTGAACGGGCGCCGGAAATGCCGGCGCGTTTTCCGGCGTTGCTGATATCCTGGCAGGGGAATCCGCCGGTAAGAATGCCTGTCTGGTGTTTTTCGTCACACCCAAAATCGTCTCGGACGCCAGCGAGACGCAGGCCGAAAGGGAAGCCGCCAATTCCCGCGAACAGGTGAACATGAGCGTACCCGCGGAAATCTTCGTCCGGAATATCTGTGATGGAGCGTTCATCCACTTTGCCTTCTGGCAGGAATCCCTGCGCGATTCTCTGCCTCAACACTTCCGCGCGATACGGATTGAATTCAGAATACAGGTGCATATTAAACCGAAATAAGATCGCGCTGCACTCCCTTTGTCCGCTTCGCTTGAAGATTCTGATAGTGCAAATCCACCAGGACGGCGGTGCGATTCAGTTCAATTGCCACGCGGCCAACAGTGCCGCTGCCGCCGAAAGGATCGAGCACCACGCAGCAGCGCGTGCGTCCACGCTGATTGCGGCATTTGCAGCCCGGCCGCCAGCCGTTTGCAAACTCAACGCCAGCCACCTGCAATTCGCCATTCATGGTAAATCCACATTACGAAATAGTAGAAACGCATCAAAATAGCCTCGGATTTTTCTTTTCCTTCTCCAATTTTGCGCGATTGGCAATTTGTTTTTTGGATGCGGCGGCAGCTTCATGTTCCTTACAGCGCCCGATCCGTCCATCAAAAACGTAGTGCATCGTTAGCCGTCCGCAGGTGTTGCACCAGGCGCTGCGGGCTTCCGTGTTTTTGGGGCTATGCTCGGGCATCGGCTTCCGCTTCATGCTCGCGAATTGTTTTCGCGTCCGGCCAAAACAACTGAATTTCTTGCATGGACAGCAGGCGATCATGGAAATTTTCCGGCGGGATATATTCCGTAGGGATCGGGAACGCCAGCATTTCTCCGCCGGGATTTAATCCCATTTCACAGCACAGCAGATGCGCGTGCGCGGGTCCATGCGCTTTCAGAATCACGGCGCCATTGAATTTCTCTGCCGCAAACGAACAATAAAATACCTGCAGCGGATCTTTCGATTCAGCGTTAAGCAGCTCCGCTCGGCGTTTTTGCAATTCAGCCGATATGCTCATGGGCGCTCCCAATTCCATAAGAGACGCGCGCCGCGCGCGGGGATGGGCTGCGGGAATTGCTCCACCACTTGAATCACCCAGATAAAGCGGCCCTTCACTAAAGGATTGCGATAGCACCGCGTCACCCGCACGATGCCAAGCACGGCAGAGCGCGGGATGGTTGCCCAATCAAATCCCAGCCGCTGACATTCAAGACGATCCGGCGCGCCCGCGCTGGCATGGATGGCGATATCGCCTTTGTAGTCGCATCCAAAACTGCGATTCAGTTCCGGTATTTTTATGCCGTTGTGGCCAAACACCAGACTCGCGGAAGGTTGATTAAGCGTGATCGCTTTCATCGGCTTATGATATCTCTCTGCGTGTTCCACGCTTTCACAATTTCTTCAATTGTGTTTTGGCCGCCCACCAGCACGCGGGTATCGTTGAATTCCATCATCACCTGCCGGGCTTCCTTCCGCGCCCACAGAATGGATTCCGCCGCCGCTTCGCTGATCATGGAACCACTTTCAAAGGTAAGGATTGTCCGCGCGGCGAAGATTTTTGAATTATCGTTTGGAATCACGCTTCCACCTTTTGAACCTGAAAGCCTGCCACGGCGAGATATCTGCCTTCCTCTTTTGTGAGGAAGCCCAGCTTCGCTAACTTATCGCACGCGGTGTAAAGATTCGTGGTGGGCTGCTTCCCGCCGCCGCGGCGCTCGATCTCTTTTTGCACCTGCGTGCCGGGGCGGGGCACGGCGAAATATCCATCGTGGATCAGCATTGCGACGCGGCCTTGCAACGAATCTTCGTCCACCGGAAGCACTTTCTTTTCAATTGAAATGTGCAGCTCCGGGCGGGTGGACATCAATTCCAGAATGCCCGGTTGATCGTTCATCGCGCGGCGCTTCATTTCAAAATACAATTCATCCAGTTGCGCGGAATCGAAATTATGCCAATCGCCGTTCGTCTTTGTTTTGACTTGGATGCCATTGCCGGCAGCAGATCTGCCGATGCGTGGTGGCGGATCCAGACTTGCATCAGGACGATGAACGGCATCCCAGTGCATGTCTACCAGTTCCTGGGAGGCGAAAGCGATATGGCAATGCTCACACTGCAATTCGGGGTGCGCAGGCAGATGGACGCCGTGCTCCGATTTCGCGTGGTCCACTTCGAGGGCAGAGGCATCGGGATGGCGCGCAGCGAGTTGCGCGCGGAGATCGACTACTTCATTTGTCAGACATCTAATGGTTTCGCACATTTCCTCATATTTCTTCATTCCAATTAGATACAAATCGTCGCGCGTTTTAACTGGAAATACTGCTGGCTCATCTCCACCTGTTGCGCCCGTAATTTCCATGTTTTCCTCTGCATCATCAGATTCATTCTCTTCATCTAAATCCGCGTAGGGAATCTCTGCTTTTTTGTTCTCAACCGGAGGGGTAAACGGAATTCCTGAATCTTCGGACACCGGATGGATTCCTACTAATCCAACACCAGAAACGAAATCGCCAACGGAATCAGTCTCTACTGTTCCAGACTTGGGTGCGCGGCCAAATTTCCGGCGCTCGATGTCTCCCGCGACTTCCACATCCTGATCGCCCGTGGCGATGGCCTGCGCATCTAGATCGCCCATCCAGCCGGGCTGCACGTAAGTCTTAATCAATCGGCCATCATAACGCACGAAAAATTCACCTTTTTTCAGCGTCATAATGTCTGAGCGATCGGGCAGCGCGCCATCCCCGGCATCAGGAATCATTTGCAGGACGCGCTTGATTTCGTTGTGCTCGCCCTGCACACCGAAAAGCCACACCGTCACCTGGCGAAGCATCACTTTCGCTACGCCGGCCATATCCTGCGAATCGAGATAAATCAGGTTTCCCAGCACCGCGCCTTCGCGCGCGATCCGCTCGCCAAACTGCGCCACCGGGGTGGTAAGCGTTTTCTGCGTCTGCGGCCAGAAGCGCTGCGCTTCAGGAAGGATGATCTTCACCTGGCGGCCGTGGCGATAGATTTCCCGCATGGCCGCCGCGATGATCAGGCTTTGCGTATCTTCGGAAAATTTGTGGATGTCCATCACGTTCAATCCGGGTGCCAGATGCAATTCGCCTATGTGGACGGACAAAGGATCGTTTTTCGGATTGATGAATTGCCGCGCGCGGGCGATCAATCCCTTTTCATTCGCGCGCTGGATGGATTCGATTTCGGGAAGCGTGATTTTCAGGAATTGCTGCAGCTCGTAATACATTCCTTTCCCGAAATCGGATGCTTCCTGCGCGATAGCTTTGCTGGCGTTTTCGTACACATCGCGCAGACTTTTTGGCCGCTCCCAGCCGGGGATCACGGTTTGTTCGCGCTTTTTGCCCGCGCGGCGTTCTTTCGCCGTTAGGGCAGGCCCGTATTTATATTTATTCGCGTGGGCTTCGCACAGGTGCATGATGAAGCGCCGGTGGATGAACATCGGGGTCTTAGTCTTAGCTTCTAAGATAGCCACCACGTATTGCCAGGGCGCCAATTCGGGATCCGCGATTTTCAGCGGGTCCTGAAAAAAAGGCGGAACCTGCGCGGACTGCATCCGAAAACTGGATTCGCCGCGCTTGCAGATGAACGCTAAAGCACAACCGCTCGAGCGGGAAATAATTCCTTCTATCGTGGTGGTTTTTCCGGAGCGCTGGGTTTGCCCGGTGATGCCGATGTGGCGATCGCCGGGAATATAAACCGGCTTGCCCGTGCCAACTTCGTAGCCAAGTTTGATCGTCGCGGTCATGGGCGTAGCCCCAATACTTTCAGAATGCGGCCCCACCATCCTGTTGCTGGCTCAAAATAGTTTTTTGGGAGGTTGTATTTTCTGGCAACTGCCTGTCGCCAGTACTGCGGAGTATCTTGTGCCCCGTGACTTGGATCCGTATAGAAATCTATATTCCCGCTGAAAGGACGCCAACTTAGAAACGGCTCAGCACCCTGCATAATGCTATGTCCCGCCCTGCGAACGCTCTGCCATTCAAACACATCGCGCGCATCGCCGCAGTGATGCCAGCGGAAAATGTCATACCACGGGGCAATTCCGTAGCTATTTCTAATTTCTATCAAGGTGCCATCGCGCGGCGCAGTTTGTATTGATTGCCATTCAGAAAACTGGGCGGCTTGCGCACCGCCCGTGAGGGTTTCGCTCCCAGCGCTCCGCCCGTGCGGAGTTGCACTTCGCGGAGAGTTTTCGCGCATATCGGATGCGCGGGCGGACAGGGTGCGATCCGCTGCAGCCCTGCCGCACTCCGAAAGAGAACCTGAAGCACTGTTCAATTTTTCATTCATCGTAATCCTCCTGCCAGTTTCGATTGGAGCGGGAGCCCCACTGGCAAGGCAACCCTACCATCCGCCGCGGCGGATGTCAAGTCTTTTCTGCGATTTTTCCTAATTCTTCTAGGACGCGAATCATTGCACTTTTCATCGCTTCTTCGATTTTCACTTTAATGAATTCAATCCTTCCCTGCGCCAAAAGCGTGGTTCCGTCCGCAAAATAAATCCGCACGCATTCGTGATTGCTTTCAGAAACATGCCGGTGCGATGGATCCCGGTCAATTTCCCGAAGATATCGAAAACCAGCAAGATTCACCTGCGCGGAAGATGGCATGTACCACAATTCATTTTCGTGTTGCCTGTCCCATACGTCCAGCGTGACGAAAACAGAAACATCAAAACTTGGCTCTACCTTCATTGGTCAACCCGCATGTAACAGCCGCTGCCTTTGTGTCCAGCGGTTGGCGCTTCGGATATGTAAGAGATTTCCACAATCGCATCCGGGCCTTCCACTTTTTCAGGAACGCCCTGCCGCAGACGCTTGAAGCATTCGTCTGTAATCCGAATCTGGATCACCGGCTTTGGGGTTTCCGCGCTCATGTTTCTAGTCACTCGTCACTGGCCACTCGAAACTTGTGTTGGATGGTGTGGCGAATCCACGGGCTTGCCTGTGGAAGCGTCCGCGTGGATCACCCACGCATTGGCATTATCCCCCGCGAATGCCGGCTCCACTGACGTGGGGAGAATCCAGACTTGCGACATCCGTGTGCTGGTAGTCACTTGCCCGCGCTGCATGTTCGTTACAAGTGAAACAATTTCTCCCGCGATTCCGGGTAGTGGCAAGTGGCTAGTGCCGAGTGGCTGGGAATAAATAGGCGGCGTAACCACCAGAAAAGTTTTGGTTTTTAGCCGATCAATAGAATTTGCAAGATTATCTGATGTGCTTTTTTGACAGGAATTGATTTGCATTTGCAATGCGGCAAGCGTAGTACTGAGGCCGCCGTTGGTTTCTCTTTCCACCGACAATTCGCGGATCGCGTCCATCGCGCGCTCATGTTCCTGCGCCGCGGTGTCTTGCGCCTTCCGCACCACTGCCACACCGCCAATCACCAGCGCAGCCGCGCAGATCGCCGCCAGGGTGTAAACCAGAATCAGCAGCCGCCTGGGACCGATGGGTATATTGGGCTCTGGTGTTCCCATTCCATATTCCGCTGCGTTTGGCATAAAGCCTCCAATTATTCGGACACCTGCAATTCAAATGCTTTTCAATCTTTCAGAAGTTTGTAATGCCCGCGGCCGCAGGGGCACACCATTGAAAGCCGCGCCTGCCCCGCCGGGTAATCGCCTTCCACGCGGACGCTGTTTTTAGCTCCGTGAGCGCGTTCGAGATCGCCGCCTTCGCCGCGCGTCCAGCCTTCGGTTTTGAATTGCGGCGCGGGCTTGGGAAATATTTCCGCACTCGCGAAACTCAATACCCGGCTACAGCCGCTGCACAAAACGCGCTGCGTACCCGGCGGATGCTGGATCCATTGCGTCATTTCCGATTGATTGGATGCCGCGGGCTTGTTCGCGGCCATGCTGTCCTGTGCCCGAGAGGTTTGCACCAAAAAGAGAAGCAGCAGCATCGTAGCTCCAATCACCACTACAGCCGCCAGCGCGAAAGGACGCACCCAGATAATCGAGCTCCACCAGAAAGCGATGTACACGCCCACGCAGAAAATCTGCCAGTTTTTAATCCGCCGCTCGCGCGCCGCTGAATAGGGCGCCTGCCCGGCCAGCGATTTTTTTTCAACCTGCATGGGGTGTGTGGGCATGGCTTATTTTGTGGCCGTGACGTTGCGATCCTTCAAGAGTGTAGCCAGCAGCAACGTAACCATCGAAGATTCGCCGCCGCCCGCGCCGCCATTCGCGACGATATCCGGAACCCACTTCACGCCCTGCGCGCTGGCCAGAGCCTTTGCTGTTTCGATGGTGGCGTAATTCCCGGCTTCCATCGAAGCGATTTTCAGTTTTACTACTTCCGCTTCCGCCGCGCCCACCGCTTTGGTTCTTTCGGCGGTTGCGTTTCCGGTTAGAGTGATCACGCTGGCTTCCGCCTGCGCCAATGCTGTTTTTGCGCTGGCTTCGCCGCCCGCTTTTTTCACGGCGGATTGCGCGTCAAAATCCGCGATGGACACGCGCCGCTCCGCTTCCACCACGCTGGCTTGAGTATCCGCCAGCGCCGTGGCCTTTTTCAGTTTTGTGCGTTCGTCCTCAGCCGCTTGCTGTGTTTGGTAGGTAACGCGCTGCTGATCCGCCACTTTGCGGTCCGTGAGGGTTTTCATCAACTCTTCCGGCGGCACGATGTCCCCGATCAACGTATCCACCGCGCCCACGTTGTATTGCTCGATCGCGGCCTTGATTGACGCGCGGGCCTCTTCCTGCCGCTGCTGACGCTCTTTCAAGAACGCAATCACATCCGAATTCTGCGCGGCATTGCGGAAATAATTTCCAATCACAGGCTCGAGCACCTGCGTAACCAGATTTTGCATGTTCCCGAAACGCGCGATCACCTTTGGAGCGTCCGCCGTGGGGATGTGGATGATCTGTGAAACATCCAGATTGAATTTGAAGCCGTCCGAAGAACGCACGGTGATGGTGGAAAGGTTTTTATCCAGTTGGTGAGCTTCGGATTTTCCGGTGGCCCAATTCAACACCACATTTGCGGTGGGCACCACTTCCACGGAATGCGTGTAGGGGTTGATCGGATATTTTCCGGGATTCAACACATCAATCCACACGCCGCGCTGGCCCTTCCTCACCAGATTTCCATGCTTGAATGCTTCGCCGGTTACATCTTCGCCGGGATCACCCACGTAAGCGATTACAACGCCTACATTGGCAATCGGCACGATGGTTAAGGGCTTCAATTCCACGGCGGCAAATTTCGGATGGATAAAATACCTGCCGCCCAGTAACACCTGCGTCTGCAGACCTTTGAAGCCGCCGGCATTCACGAATGCCTGCCCATCCTGAAACATGCTGTGCCCCTGCATTTCCGGTCCCGCGATATCGCCGGTGGGCAGGCTTTTCCCTTCCTTTGTGGTGACGATCCCCACGGCCGTGGAGGGAATTTCCGTGGCGTCCGCGTTTTCAACCGTGAACACTTCCGTGTTGATCCGGTAAGTGCCGGGAGGGATCACGGCGATTTGCGATCCGCGCTCGCCGCCTCCGGTGAGAAATGTACGGGTATTCTGAAAGGAATCGCATTCCACTTTTTTCGCCAGCACGCGCCCTTGAGGCAGCGGCGCGCCCGCGCGGGATTCCACCAGACCAATCCTGCCCTGCGGCACGATCAGGAACTTTTCCAGATTCACGCGGTATTGCCACGGCCAGAGAAAGAAATGCAGTCCCGGCGCCAGCGTATCCGCCTGCACGCCGGCTTCTCCATTCAGCGCGATGATCTGCCCTTCCGGCAGGCTTTTCGATCCAAACAAAACGAATTTCTTGTCCACAATGCCGATCGAATCTTGCGGGATTACCACCACGCCGAAAACACGCAGCACCAACTTGTAGGAAACGCCCAGAATCAACAAACCTAAAATCCACCAGAAGTGCTCTACCAGTAGCACGATTTTCATTTTATCCCCTTTTGAAAGTTGGAAACTTTTGCTCTATCCCGCTTGGCCCGATCCCGGTATGCTCCGAATTTCCGCCGGAAATTTCCAATTTGTATTCCGGTATAGATTCGCTGGTTAGCTTCGTATCCCCGCGCTTAACTTCCACCGGCGGCGCGGGTGGCGGCGTAAATTCAATCGTTGGAGTTGGAACGATTGATTTTTCTTCTACCCCAGCACTGGAAAGGCATGGCGGAAGATTTTGAGAAAACGACTGCGGTGTGTAAGGGGCTCCATATTCCAGCGCTGTGCCCACGCATTCGCTGCTGCAATATGGGTCCGTGCTTTCGTCTATGTAGTGCATGAAGCAGCCCGGAGACACCATTCGCTCGCACCCGTTGCGCGAGCATGGCATCATTTGCGAAACAATCCTCATGGAGATCGTGTGGCCGCCCGCTTGCCATGTATTATCTCGCGATAGGATACGAATCATAAAGTTAGTGTTGCATCATCCCTTCGGGCGGAGTTGGCACCACCATGTACGGGATCGGCTTGTGGCACAGCACATGGCAGATGAACATCATTCCCACGCCCTGCGCCGGCGTGGGCAGCACGTACTGCTCGATATCGTCCGCCACTTTGATTTCCGCATTGCAGTGCGGACACAGAAACCCCGTGAGTTTGACCGGGATGGTTCCTGGAGGAAACGGCAGCGGCTTTTTCTCAGTTGGATTTTCGTTATCCATTTTTAGAAATTCTTTCCCGGGCGGCCACGCCGTCAATTGCACCCAGCAAGCCATGAACAGAGCGGCTATCGTTGACGCCGGTGATTCCGTGCGTAAATCGAAAAGGCCGCCCGGGAATTCTTTATGCTACCCTCGCCTTATTCGCAGGATGGCTTTCGATTCTTTTTGGATCCGCCATTCTGGTAACGGCGCCCTCCACGCGGGCCAGCACTTCGCGGGATGGGACCGCCTGCAAATCCCACTCGCTTCTACATTCAGGGCAGACCGCCGGGATATAACTCTTCACTTTCCCATCCAGTCCGATTGCTCCATCCAGCCGCGTGTCAAACACCATCCTGCACCCGGGATTTCCGCAAACAAGATACCGATTCATATTTCCCCTTTTCTCGAAGTGCCGCAGGGCTGCAGCGATTCGCACCCTGTCGGCCCGCGCATTCTATATGCGCGGAATCGAATTATGTTTGCGGGGACGCTTCTTCAGAACGCAACGATGTTCCGTCCCTGACTTCCACCACCAGCGGGATTATGTCGCGTCCTAGAATTTCGATTGAACCCTTCGGCGGATAATGGTCCGCGTCTGCTATCGTTAGAAAAAAGCCGCTGCGTCCTGGGTCGCGCATCATGTGAAGCATTAGGCGTTGCGGGAGATTATTTTTCACAAGACCTACTTCTCCGCGATTTCCAAAATGTGAGCGCTCGCATTCGGCGCAGATTCCGTGCGAAACATTTTCCGGCGCGTTTATCCGGGCAGCGTATTCCGCTTCGTCCGGCCACTTCGTCTCATTCCAAATAATAACCCAGCCATTCGTGGCGAGACTGGGAGTGCGCACAACCGCGCGAATTGGCACGGCAAGGATTCGGCCACACCATGCGCACAGGGTTTTCACGCCGCAACGTCCTCCGTCACGGGCGCAGCGGCGAGCAACTCCAAAAGTTTTCGCGCTTGTGCCTGTCGGCACATCGCTCTTGCTTTTAGCCGGGCGGCGGCGTCGGCGGCGGCGGCGGCGTAGGCGGCGTAGGCGGCGTCGGCGGCGTCGGCGGCGTCGGCGGCATCGGCGGCGTAGGCGGCGTAGGCGGCGTCGGCGGCGTCGGCGGCATCGGCGGCGGCGGCGGCGGCGGCATCGGCGGCGGCGGCGGCGGCGGCGGCGGCGGCGTAGGCGGCGGCGGCGTAGGCGGCGGCGTAGGCGGC
>Ga0210395_10000260_pt1 | contig 41600 bp, 40 predicted proteins | sample IncBWH4OmetaG_FD_150861 | JGI IMG/M metagenome (GOLD analysis project Ga0210395, IMG submission 150861) | Forest soil microbial communities from Barre Woods Harvard Forest LTER site, Petersham, Massachusetts, United States - Inc-BW-H-4-O ...
CACCGGCGTGCCGATGGAGCCGCGCACCAACGTCGCCGAATACGACCCCGGCGCCGGCCGGTATACGCTTTATACCGGCAGCGGCCGCGGTGTGGCGAAAGTCCGGCTCGACCTCGCCCAGGTGCTCGGCGTCCCGCCGGAGCAAGTGCGCGTCCTGTGCCGGGACATGGGCGGCAATTTCGGCACCCGCAATCTCTTTTACCCGGAATACGCATTGCTCGCCTGGGCCGCGCGCCGGGTGGGCCGGCCGGTCAAATGGACCTGCGAGCGCCACGAATCCTTTCTCAGCGACTATCAAGGCCGCGATCTGACGGTCGAAGCCGAGCTCGCCCTTGACGAGCAGGGCAATTTCCTCGGACTCCGCGGCTCCAATCTGAGCAATCTCGGCGGCCACGCCGTCGCCTTCGGGCCATTGCAAAAAGGCCTCGGGCTGATGTCGAACGTCTACCGCGTGCCGGTCGGCTATTTCCGCGGGCGGGGCGCCGTCACCAACACGGTCTCGACAACCCCTTACCGCAGCGCCGGCCGGCCCGAGGCGATCTTTGTCATCGAGCGGCTGGTGGACTTGGCGGCCGACCGGCTCGGGCTCGACCCGGCGGCGCTGCGCCGACGGAACATGATCCCGCCCGCGGCGCAGCCTTATGCCAACCCGCTCGGCGTCACTTATGACAGCGGGCGTTACGAGGAAGCAATGCACACGGCGCTGGCGCTCGCCGGTTGGAGCGGGTTTGCGACCCGCCGCGCGGAGGCTCGGCAACGCGGCCGGTGGCGCGGCATCGGTGTGGCCAATTATGTCGAGATCACCTCGGGAGCGCCGCGCGAGCGCACCGAAATCACCGTACTTCCCGAAGGCAGGGTCGAGCTGGTCATGGGCACGATGTCCTCGGGCCAGGGCCACGAGACGAGTTTCGCGCAGCTCGTCACCGAATGGCTCGGCGTGCCGTTCGACAGTATCGTCTACATCGCCCACGACACCGCGCGGGTCGCGGCCGGCGGCGGCTCCCATTCCGGCCGCTCGATGAAATTGGCGGCGACGATCATCGGCCAGGCGACCGACGATATCATCGCCAAGGGCCGCAAGATCGCGAGCTTTCTGCTCGAAACCGGCGAGATCGACATCGAGTTCGAGCACGGCGGGTTCCGCGTCGCCGGCACTGATCGCGAGATCAGCCTGTTCGAGGTCGCGGCTGCGGCGACCGCGCGCACCGACCTGCCGGCGGCGTTGCAAGGGCCGCTTGCCGGCATTTCCGACCAGACCTTGCCGGTCGCGAGCTTTCCCTATGGCACGCAAATCTGTGAGGTCGAGGTCGATATCGAGACCGGTGCGGTCGAGATCGTCGGCTATGCCGCGGTCGACGACGTCGGCCGTGCGATCAACCCGATGATCCTGCACGGTCAAACGCATGGCGGCATCGCCCAGGGTGTGGGACAGGCGTTGCTCGAAAACTGCCATTACGACCGTGAGAGCGGGCAGCTGCTTTCGGCGAGCTTTATGGATTATGCGATGCCGCGCGCCGCGACCTTTCCGTTCTTGAAGACGGCGCTCAGCGAAGTGCCCGCACCCACCAACCGGCTCGGCGTCCGCTCCGGCGGCGAGGGCGGCACCACGCCGGCATTGGCGGCGGTGATCAACGCCATCGTCGATGCGGTCGCCGAGCTTGGCGTGCGCCATGTCGAAATGCCGGCGACCCCCGAGCGGGTATGGCGCGCCATCCAGGCGGCGCGTCGTGGCGCCGACCAAGCGCAGCCGGTATCGTAGTGGTCCGCTACGAACGCAATCTCAGCGTGCCCGGTACGGGATTGCTTCGCTTCGCTCGCAACGACAGAGCCCTTTGATCCAACGAACTTTTGATCCCGCACAGTGGGCGCTGATGGGATGAGCCAGGATATGAGTGACGAGGTACGGTCCGAAGACGATCCCGGACTTGCCGGCAAGGTGGCGATCGTCACCGGCGGCGGCGCGCCCGATTCCGGCATCGGCAACGGCCGGGCCGCGGCATTGCTGCTGGCGCGCTCGGGCGCCAAGGTGGTGGTTGTCGATATCCTGCGCGAGGCCGCCGAAGAGACCGCCTCGATGATCGCCGGCGAGGGCGGTGCGGCGATGCCGTTTGTCGCCGACGTTGCCGACGAAAGCCAGTGCAGGGCGCTGGTCGAGGCGGCGGTCAAAGAATTCGGCCGGCTCGACTTGCTTGACAACAATGTCGGCATCGGCGGGCGCGGCAGTGTCGTCGACACGCCGGTCGAGTTGTGGCATCGGGTCATGCGGGTCAATGTCGACAGCATGTTCTTTGTCTCGCGCTACGCGATCCCGGCAATGGTCGAGACCGCGGGCGGCGGCGCCATCGTCAACGTGTCGTCGATATCGGCATTGCGCCCGCGCGGGCTGACCGCCTATTCGACCTCAAAGGGTGCGGTGATCGCGCTGACCCGAGCGATGGCGGTCGATCACGGCCCGCAAAACGTCCGCGTCAATTGCGTGGCGCCGGGCCCGATCTACACCCCGCGGATGTATACCGGCCAGATGACCCCGGCCGGCCGCGAGGCGCGCCGCAAGGCCTCGGTGCTGGGCATCGAGGGGCTCGGCTGGGATATCGGGCATGCAGTGCGGTTTCTGCTGTCGGCGCAGGCGCGCTACATCACCGGGCAGACCTTGGTCGTCGATGGCGGCGCCAGCCTCGTGGGCCCCGCCCGTGCCCCCGGCACCTGACGCCGCGACGCTCTATTTGCCTCGGGGAGATGACGTAGGAGAGGGCGACGAGCGCACCGTCGCTGCAGTCGCCGATGCGGCGCCGGCGCTTGCGGCGTCACCGCTCGACACGGTGGTTGCGGCGTCGCGGCTGCGGCCGCCGGTTCAAGTTCGCGGCGGGGTGGTGCCCCCGTCACCAGCCAGTACGGAACCGTACTTTTTTGGTTTCGTTAACAGGTGATGGATCATGCAAGCAGGCTACGCACAGAGGCCGCTCAATGTTTCGAGAAAGCGGCATCCGCTACGACCGGTCGCGAGGCCGACAGGCTAAACGAATTAGGGGGCCAACTGGAGCTTTGGGCAGATGATTTGGAAACAGAGACGGGTCTGACGTGTCGAAATAGACGCTCCGACCTGCAGGATATAGATCCAGCGTAAAGCGCTATAACTCTTGTGCTATGTGAGCAGGCGCTCGTATTCATTCCGGACAGTGCGGTAGCACTCGCAACAAGCCGCTTCCAAGCCCGAAAGAGAGTCCGGGCTGAGCGACAACCGTTCGCTGTTGGCGCGGTCACGAGCCGTCAGCAACCAAGCCAGGTGCTCCGGCACCTGTGTCGATCGTTGCACGCCGCCGATAACGAGACCTGAACATGAAGCACCTGGACATCCCGAAGCAGCAGCCGCGAGAAATCGGTGCTCCGGCGCGCCTGCTGACGGAATGCATTTGCCGGCATCCGTAAGGCAGAACCGGGCATATGAACCATCGCTTCAAGGGGAGAGGTATCGGCCAGGACAGGCTCCAGGTGCGGTCTGAGGAGATCGAAGTCCTCCGGGACCAGCCCGAGGAGCAGCCGATACGACACAGGCAGCGTTGTCATCGGACGTGCTCCTCTCAAGAATTTCGGGCAAGGGCACGCGCATCTCTCAGCCGCCCACCCCAACGGGCTGTCGCGATTGCGAAATTGCGCAATCCGCGTGTGGTTTACCCCAAACCTAATCTAGGTGCGCTTTCGTATAGACATTGATCCACGGATTGTTACCATGGCTGCAACATAGGTCCATGAGAGGGGCCGGAATTGAGCCAGCCCAAACACATTCTCGTCGTCGACGACAATGACGACGTCCGCAACGTCATGATCGAAATGCTCCAGGATCGCGACTATCGCGTGACCGCCGTAGCCGACGGCGCCTCGATGCGCGACGTTCTGAAGATCGACGATGGTGTCGATTGCGTCGTCCTCGATGTTCTGTTGCCGGGAGAAGACGGTGTTTCGCTGGCACTCCAGCTGAAGGAATCCGGTGTTCCCGTCGTGATAATTTCCGGAGGCCTCGATGCCGTCGAGTACGCCGAAGAGAACAACCTGCAACTCCTCCAAAAACCATTCAACACGCATCAGCTTTACGCTGCCGTCAACTCGGCCCTCAGACACACTTAACGCAGTATCCGGCCGCCAAAATCAGCCGCCTACTGGCTCATTGGTTATATTGGTAAAGTAATGATCGCTCAGTCGGGGGACAAGGTAATAGAACCCTATTTGCCGCATCTAGTGTCTCGTCTAAAGCTAAGCATTCGCTCTCAAGGATAAATAACGCAAAAATCGGGCGAATTAAGATGCCGGTCAGCCTCGCTCGGGGGCCGAGGGCCGGTAGCGCTTAACATTGATTTCGCTCTCTCTCTTTGTCGCATCGTGTAGGCGTCGTGCCACGCCTGCATGTTCAACAGCGTCTCCATCCTCACCCCGAACGCCTTTTCGATCCGCAATGCCATTTCCGCCGACAACGCGGCGTTCCCGTGGATCAGGTCGGACAGCGTGGCGCGGCGTACGTCCAGCGCTTTCGCCGCCTCGCTCACCGACAAGCCGAGTTCGTCGAGAATTGCCTCGCGGATGAACATGCCGGGATGCGGCGGGGTCATCGCTATTCTGGCGGGCGCGCGGCTCATCAGTGATAGTCCTCCAAGTCGAGATCGCGGATTTCGTTCTGCCGAATGTCAAAGGTCAGCCGCCAATTGCCGCTGACTGAAATGCTCCACGTCCCGGCGCGGCCGCCCTGGAGTTGGTGGACGCGCCAGCCGGGCGGCCCGATAACGCCGCCGATGTCGGCCGCCGCCGCGATTAGCACCGCGAGGATGTTGCGCAGCCGAGGCACAAGATCGGTGCGGAGTTCCGGCTGTCGTCGTCTTCGATGAGGCGCAACAGGCCGCGGTGCCGGACGTCCGAATGTTCATGTTGCGTCTTGATGTACGCTGTCACCGTACATCGATCAAGTTGTGGGTGGCACGCGGACAGTGGCGGGGTCTGGCAGAAGGCGCAGGGCGGTGGCTGCTTTCGCCCGCGCCGCCGGTGAAACTGCCGGCGAGCTCAATGAGCGCCGCCTATTCCCGAGATTGCCATTGGAACGCAACCAAAGTGTCGCAGGAGTGTCATGCATGCCCCCTAGCATGCCCGCGCAATCGGCAAAAACGGAGCGGGGCAATGCCCATATTTTGGCGAAGTGCGGTGCTGGGCGCGGGGTTGCTGGCGGCCTCGGCGGGTCTCTCGGCGCGCGCTGATGGCGATTGGGGGGTTGGCGGCCAAGGCGTCAAGCACGTGCTGCTGATCAGCATCGACGGCATGCACGCGCTTGATTTCATCAACTGTTCGGCAGGTGTCAGCGGGGTCAACGGCGGCGCGCCTTATTGCCCGAATCTCGCCGAGCTCGGCGAGACGGGGGTGAATTATCTCGACACGTCCACATCGAAGCCGTCCGATTCGTTCCCCGGATTGATGGCGCTGATGACCGGCGGCTCGCCGCGCAGCGTCGGCGCATTTTATGACGTCGCCTACGACCGCTCGCTCGATCCGCCGGCGGCGACGACCGGCAACGGCGTCGCGGGAGCGCCGGGCCTGTGCACGCCCGGGGCGCCTCCGACAGGCACGACGACGGAATTCGACGAGGGCATCGACATCAACAAACTCGACCTCAACGGCGGGGCGCCATCGGGCCTCGACGGCGGCATCGCGTCCATCGATCCGAGCAAGCTCGAGCGCGATCCGGCGCATGGCTGCGCCCCGGTCTATCCGTGGAATTTCGTCCGCACGAACACGATTTTCGGCGTCGTGCACGCCGCCGGCGGCTACACCGCCTGGTCGGACAAGCATCCGTCCTACTTAGCGGTTTCGGGGCCGGGCAACGGGACCAACGTGGACGACTATTACGCGCCGGAAATCAATTCGATCCCGGTAGGATTGCCGACCGTGCCCGGTTGTAACCCGCTGCCGGATCAGACGGCGGTCGCCGCCTCGAACGCGTGGACCGACAGCTTTGCCAACATCGAGTGCTACGACAGCCTGAAGGTGCAGGCGATCCTCAACGAGATCGACGGCAAAGACCACACCGGCACAAAGCGAAAGCCGGTTCCGAACATCTTCGGGATGAACTTTCAAACGGTCAGCGTTGGTCAGAAGCTGATCGAAAAGTCCGTGGGGGTGACAGGCGGCTATCTCGACGGCCAAGGGCGGCCGACGCCCGCGCTGCTGGGTGAGATCGAATTCACCGACGCATCGATCGGCAAGATGGTAACCGCACTCAAGCATCGCGGTTTGTTCGACTCGACGCTGATCATCATCTCAGCCAAGCACGGCCAGAACCCGATCGACTCGGCGCGCTATCTGGGCATATCGACCACCCCTGGCGACCCGATAACGACCTCGCCCGCGACGATCCTCGAAAACCTGTTGCCGTTCTCCGAATCCCCGGCAAACGCCAACGGGATCGGGCCGACCGAAGACGACATCTCGCTCGTCTGGCTGTCGGATTCGACACAGACCACGAATGCCGTGGGCATGCTGGAGAGCCAGTCGCCGGCGACCAGCAACATCGCCGGGATCGGCGAGATTTTCTCCGGACCGGCGATCGGCCAATTGTTCAACCTGCCGGGGCTGGCGCCGAACGGCGACCCGCGCACGCCGGACATCGTCGTCACCCCGAATATCGGCGTGACCTATTCCGGCAGCGGCAAGAAGCTCGCCGAACACGGCGGCTTCTCGCATGACGACACGAACGTGATGATGCTGTTGTCAAATCCGGGCTATTCCGCGGCGACGGTGACGAGCCCGGTCGAGACCGCACAGATCGCGCCGACGATCCTCGCGGCGTTGGGCCTCGACTGGAACAAGCTGACCGCGGTGCAGCAGGAGGGCACCCAGGTGCTGCCGGGCCTCGGTCTCGACACCGGCAAATCGCGTTGGTGAGGGTCTAAAGGCATCGAGGCGCCCCATGACCGGGGCGCCTTGCCAGCCCGACGCGGTGGTCAGCCGTTGCGCAGGCGATCGACGAAATCGGCGAGGCCGGTCTGGCGGGCACGGCGCAGCCTTTCGGCGGTGACGACGGCCTGGGCCTCGGCAATGCTTTGCTCGACCGTGTCGTTGACGATCACATAGTCGTATTCGGGCCAGTGGCTCATTTCCTCTGCCGATTTCGCCATTCGCGCGGCAACGGTAGCGGCACTGTCCTGGGCGCGGGCGCGCAACCGTTTTTCGAGCGCGGCGAGGCTAGGCGGCAGGACAAAGACGGCAACGAGATCCGGCCGCACCTTCGTCGCGAGCTGCTGGCTTCCCTGCCAATCGAGATCACCGACGATGTCGGTTCCGGCGGCGAGCGCCTCGTCGATCGGCTGGCGCGGGGTGCCGTAGCAATGGCCGAACACCCGCGCGTGTTCGAGAAACTCGCCCTGCGCCGCCATCTCGTCAAACCGGGTCTGGTCGATGAACCAATAGTCGCGCCCGTCGACTTCGCCCGGCCGCGGCGGGCGGGTCGTCACCGATACCGACAGCGCCAGGCCGGGATCCTGCCCGACGAGCCGCCGCGCGATCGTCGTCTTGCCCGCGCCAGACGGCGAGGAGAAGACGAGCAGCAGCCCGCGCCGCCGGATCCGGGTGGAGGTCATTCGATGTTTTGCACCTGCTCGCGGAATTGCTCGATCACCGCCTTCAAGGCGAGCCCGGCGCGGGTCAGCTCGATATCGGCCGATTTCGAGCACAGGGTGTTGGCCTCGCGGTTCAATTCCTGGCACAGAAAGTCGAGCCGGCGGCCGACCGCTTCGCCCTCGTCGAGCAACTCGCCGGCCTGCTCGGCATGGGCCCGCAGCCGCTCGATTTCCTCGCGGATGTCGGCGCGCGCGGCGAGCAGCGCCACTTCCTGGGCCACCCTTTCTTCGGGCACCGCCGCGGCGCCGGCGCCGGTGAGGCTCGCCAGAACCGTCAGCAAACGCTGGCGGATCGCCGCCGGCTGGGCGGCCGCGCAATCGGCCGCGGCGGCGGCGAGGGCGGCCATTTCGTCGAGCTGGCCGCGCAGCAACATGCCGATGCGGGCGCCCTCTTCGGCGCGGGCCGCGGCCAGCCGGTCGAGTGCCCCCAACCAGCTGCGCAGGACCTCGCCGCAGCGCGCCTCGATCACGGTTTCGTCCTCGTCCTCGACGGTCTCGACGACGCCGCGCAATGCCAAAAGCCCGTCGAGCCGCGGTGGGGCTGCTTCGATCTCGCCGGTCAGCTCGTCGATCAGCGCCACCAGCTGAGCGAGCGCTTCGCGATTGATGCGCAGCACCGGCGGCGCCGTCCTGGTCACGGCAAGGTTGGCCGAAAAATTGCCGCGGCGAAAGCGCTGTGCCAGGCCGGCGCGCAACTCCGGCTCCAATCGGTCGAAACCCGCGCCGAGGCGCAGCCGCAGGTCGAGCGCGCGCCCGTTGACGCTTTTGATCTCCCACACCCAGGAGATGCCGTTGGCCTCGCCCTGTACCCGCGCGAAACCGGTCATGCTGGCCATGCCCACCCCGCCTCGCTCCTTTTTCCAAACCCGGCTTCTGGACCCTGCGGGCGTTATAGCGGCCATGTGCGGCGCCAACAACGCCGGCTGCACCGCTCGGGGCTAGCGCGCGGCAGCGCCCAGCGGGTCCGGCTCGATCAGCGCGCTGCGCCGGTATTGCGCAACATTGCGATTGTGTTCGGCGAGCGTCTTGGCAAAGACGTGCCCGCCGTTGCGGTCGGCGACAAAATAGAGGTCGTCGGTCGGCGCCGGCCGCGCCGCCGCGCGCAGCGCCGCCGTGCCCGGATTGTCGATCGGTCCCGGCGGCAGCCCTTTTGCCACATAGGTGTTGTACGGCGACGGCGTCTGCAAATCGACGCGGGTCAGCGGCCGGTCGAGCTTTTTGGTGCCGTCGTCGCTCAGCGCGTAGATCACGGTCGGGTCCGATTCGAGGCGCATGCCGAGGCGCAGCCGGTTGATGAACACGGCGGCGATGCGCGCCCGCTCGTCGGCGCGCGCGGCTTCGCGCTCGACCAGCGAGGCAAGGACCAGCAGCTGCTCGGGGTTTTCGAGCGGCAGATCGGGCCGTCGCTTGGCCCAGTCCAAATCGAGCGCGTGGGCCATCTCGCGCGCCATGCGCGCCAGCAGCTCCGCGCGCTTGTCGCCATAGCTGTAGAGGTAGGTGTCGGGCATCAGGCTGCCCTCCGGCGGCGGCGCGCCGACATTGCCGACAAGCGCCGGCGCCGCCTCTACGAGGGCGAGGACCTGCGCGCTCGTCAACCCTTCGGGGACGGTCAGCTTGTGCTCGACGGTTTTGCCGCCGGCGACGATCGCGATCGCCGCGAGCGCGCTGGTTTCGGCCGGGAACTCGTATTCCCCGGCCATCAGCGCGGAACCGTTCCCCGACAACAGCGCGGCGATCTCGAACGGCAAGGGATGGCGGATCACCCCCGCGCTCGCCAGCCTCTCGGCGATGCCGCCGAGCCCGGTATGCGGCGCGATCACGACGACGCGCGCCGCGGCCAGCGGCCCCGCCTCCGTTACCTCGCGGTAGACCCACCATCCGGCACCGCCCGCCACCGCGAGAACGGCCGAAACCGCCAGCAAAGCCCAGCCCAGCAGGCGAAGCGAACCGCGCATCGATCACCAACTTCCGACTGGCGCCGGCGGGGTCAGCCGCTCACGGCGGGCCGGTAAAGACGAGGGACGCGTTGGTGCCGCCAAAACCGAACGAGTTGGTCAGCGCGATGTCGACCCGACGCCCTTTGGCTTCCTTGGCGACGAGATCGATGTCGCAGGACGGCGACGGGTTGTCGAGATTGAGCGTCGGCGGGACGGCGTTGTCGCGAATAGCGAGGATCGAAAAGATTGCTTCGACGCTGCCGGCGGCGCCCAGCAGATGGCCGATCGCCGATTTTGTCGACGACATCGACAGCTCGTAGGCGTGCCGCCCGAACAGCCGCTTGACGGCGCCGAGCTCGATCTCGTCGCCGAGCGGGGTCGAGGTCCCGTGGGCGTTGATGTAGTCGATCGCTTCCGGGGGGATGCCGGCGCGGCGCAGCGCGTTGCGCATCGAGCGGAAGGCGCCGTTGCCGTCCTCGGCGGGTGCGGTCAGGTGATACGCGTCGCCCGACATGCCGTAGCCGATGATCTCAGCATGGATCCGGGCGCCGCGCCGCCGGGCGTGCTCCAGCTCTTCGAGCACCAGGATGCCGGCGCCCTCGCCCATCACGAAGCCGTCGCGCTCTTGGTCCCAGGGACGCGAGGCGCGCGGCGGATCGTCGTTGAACCCGGTGGATAACGCCCGCGCCGCGGCAAACCCGGCAAGGCCCAGCCGGCAGATCGCTGCCTCGGTACCGCCGCACACCATGACATCGGCATCGTCGAGCATGATCAGCCGCGCGGCGTCGCCGATTGCGTGGGCGCCGCTCGAACAGGCCGTGACCACGGCGTGGTTGGGACCGCTGAAGCCGTAGCGGATCGACACATGGCCGGAGGCGAGGTTGATCAGATTGGCCGGGATGAAAAACGGCGTCACCCGGCGCGGGCCGCGTTCGTGAAGGGTTAAGGCGCCCTCGGTGATCCCGCTGAGGCCTCCGATGCCGGAGCCGATCATGACCCCGGTTCGTTCGCGCTCGTCCTCGTCTTCCGGCATCCAGCCGGCGTCCTCGACCGCCTGGGCGGCGGCGGCCAGCGCAAAAACGATAAACCCGTCCATCTTGCGCTGGTCCTTGGGCGCGACCCAGTCATCGGCGTTGAAGAGGCCCGCGGCGGTGTCGCCGCGCGGCACCTGCGCGGCGATGCGTGCCGGCAAATCGGACACATCGAAGGACTGGATCGCGCCGATCCCGGAAACACCCGACAGCAGGCGCTGCCAGTTGCGCTCGAGCCCGATGCCGAGGGGCGTCACCAGCCCCATGCCGGTCACGACGACGCGGCGCATTGCCTTCTCATCGACGGCCCGACGGATCGGGGGTCACCGAAACTCCGGTCGAAGGAACTCCGGCCGCCGGCCGGATCGCGCGGCCGGATTTGGGAACCAGATGCGGGAAACAAGATGGAATCGGGCGGCTCAGCTGTGCGATTCGATAAAGCTGACCGCGTCCCTGACGGTCACGATCTTCTCGGCGGCGTCGTCGGGGATTTCGCAGCCGAACTCCTCCTCAAAGGCCATGACCAACTCGACCGTGTCGAGACTGTCGGCGCCGAGATCGTCGATGAAGCTGGCGTTCTCGGTCACCTTTGATTCATCGACGCCCAAATGCTCGACGACGATCTTTTTGACCCGCTCGGCGACATCGCTCATCGGTTATTCCCCTCAGTGGCTGGCGTGAGATTGGTTGCGACACATAAAGCCGGGCGCCATCCGCCGTCATCCTGTCGTCGTCGGGGGCCGCGATCAAGGCGTCGGTCACATAGCATAGTTTTCTCGACGGTGCCAATTCGGCTGATCGGTATGCCACGCGCGGGGCTATAGCATGGCCATGCCGCCGTTGACGTGCAAGGTTTGTCCGGTGACATAGGCGGCCTCCTCGCTCGCCAGATAGACGATCGCGGCGGCGACGTCGGCCGGGGCGCCGAAGCGCCCAGCGGGAATCGCCGCGCCGAGCCGGGCGCGCTGTTCCGCCGACAGCTTTTCGGTCATCGCCGTCTCGACGAACCCCGGGGCGACGCAGTTGACGGTGACACCGCGCCCCGCGACCTCGGCGGCGATTGATTTTGACATGCCGATCATCGCCGCCTTGGCCGCGGCGTAGTTCGCCTGGCCGGGGTTGCCGGTCAGCGCCACGACCGAGGTCACGCCGATGATCCTGCCGTGCCGCCGCCGCACCATGCCGCGCAATGCGGCACGGGTCAGCCGAAAGGCCGCGGTCAGATCGACCTCGATTACGGCTTGCCAGTCTTCGTCCTTCATCCGCAAGACCAGCCCGTCGCGGGTCAGACCGGCATTGTTGACGAGGATGTCGAGATGCCCCATCGCGGCCTCGGCCTGTTTGACGAGACGATCTGCGGCCTCGCGCTCCGAGAGGTCGGCAATCGCGATATGCGTGCGTTCGCCGAGTTCGCCCGCGAGCGCCGCCAGTGCCGCGCCGCGGGTTCCGGAGAGCATGATTTCTGCCCCCTGGGAGTGCAGCGCCTTGGCAACCGCCCCGCCGATGCCGCCCGAGGCGCCAGTCACCAGCGCCGTCCGACCGGTCAGCTCAAACATCTCGGTGTTCTAGGCATGGCGGCTCCCGGCGCGCCAACCCATCGCGATCGTCTTGGCCAGGCGTGTTCCGCCCATCCACCCCATGCAGCAGTCGATGACGTAGGTCACTGGGCCAAGCCGGTGAAGACGGGGCCTTTCCCCGGCGCCGACGGCTAGGTGCATGCGCCCCTGCGTCTTGCCAACGCGGCTAAAGCGCGCCGATCAGCGCCTCGACTTCAGCCGGGGCGCCGACCGAACGTGTGGCGAGGGCGGGGGCGATACGCCTGACCAGCCCGGCGAGGACACGCCCCGCGCCGATCTCGACGACCTCCTCGACCCCGGCTTTGGCAAGAAACATCACGCTCTCGCGCCAGCGCACCATCGCGGTTACCTGCCGGACCAGCAGGCATTTGATTTCGGCGGGGTTTTTGACCGGGCGGGCGGTGACATTGGCGACCAGCGGCGCCCGCGGCGGGCGCAGCGCAACGTTGGCGAGCGCAACGGCCATCGCATCGGCGGCGGGGATCAGCAATGGCGAATGAAACGGCGCGCTGACCGGCAACATGACCGAGCGGCGCGCCCCGTGCCCGCGGGCGATCGCGATCGCGCGCTCGACCGCGCCGCGGTGGCCGCTGACCACGACTTGCCCCGGCGCGTTGTCGTTGGCCACAGCGCAAATCTCGTCGTGCTCGATCCCGGCGCGCGTCGCCTCGGCGGCGACCAACCGCGCCGCTTCTGCGTCGAGCCCGATCAGCGCCGCCATCGCCCCCGCGCCGACCGGCACCGCCCGCTGCATCGCCCGCCCGCGCAGTTTCAACAGCCGCGCCGCATCGCCGGGTGCCAGCGCTCCCGCCGCCGCCAATGCCGAATATTCGCCGAGCGAGTGCCCGGCGACAAAGGCGACATGCCGCGCGATGTCGAGGCCGCCTTCGGTTTCGAGCACGCGAATGACCGCGAGGCTCGCCGCCATCAGCGCGGGCTGGGCATTCTCGGTCAAGGTCAGCTCGCTCTCCGGCCCGTCGAACATCAGCCGCGACAGCGGTTGCGACAAAGCGTCGTCGACTTCGTCGAACAGTCGGCGGGCGGCAGGAAAGCCGTCGGCGAGGCTGCGCCCCATGCCGACCGCCTGCGAGCCCTGACCCGGGAATACGAATGCGCGTTTCATCGCGGACACACCCCCCTGAACCTCAAAAAGCCGTCTTTGTCCCCACCCCGGTGGCGCATCTTGTCGCGCCGAAAGGTTTCTGTATAGTGCATCGGCTCCCTTGCCGGCGGCGGCCGGCTCCGCCCGATTGGCGGCAACGCTCCGGGCTTTCATTATCCGAAAGGGATTAATTCGGTATGCCTCTCTACGAGAATGTGTTTATCGCGCGGCAGGACATCTCCGGCGCGCAGGCTGATGCCCTGGCCGACGGCTTTGTCCAGCTGATCGCCGACAATGGCGGCGAGGTCAAGAAGCGCGAGTACTGGGGCCTGCGCAACCTCAGCTACCGCATGCGAAAGAATCGCAAGGGCCATTACGTGCTGATGAACCTGGAGGCACCACCCGCCGCGATCGCCGAACTCGAACGCACCATGCGGATCAACGAGGACGTGCTGCGCTATTTGACGATCCGCGTCGAGGCGCTCGAAGAAGGGCCGTCGGCGGTCATGCAAAACCGCGGCAGCCGCGACGACCGCGGTCGTCGCGGGGATCGCGACCGCGACCGTTACGGCGATGGCCGCGAGGGGCGCGATGGCCGCGACGGGGGCGAGCGCCCCGAACGCGCCGAACGCGCCGCACCCGAGGCGGCGGTGCCCGAAGCAACGGTGCCCGAAGCGGTGGAGCCCTAAATGGAAAGCCCATCGGCGGGCGGCCCGGGACGCGGCGCGGCGGCCCGGCGGCCGTTTTTCCGCCGGCGCAAATCGTGCCCATTCTCGGGTCCGAACGCGCCCAAGATCGATTACAAAGACATCAAGCTGTTGCAGCGCTTCGTCTCGGAGCGCGGCAAGATCGTGCCGAGCCGCATCACCGCGGTCTCGACCAAGCGGCAGCGCGAGCTCGCCCAGGCGATCAAGCGGGCGCGGTTTCTCGGTCTCTTGCCCTATATGGTGAGATAAGGGCCGACGGGTTTGGCCGCCGGCAGCAGAGCATCGTCGTGGGTCGGTTCGCAGCTCTCGGCGCGGGCGCGGCCTTGGGCGCGCTCGGCGCCGCGCTCTACCTGGCGGTGCTGACCGGCTCGCCCGGTGCGCTGATCCTCGCTTATCTCGCCCAGTTGCCGCTCTTTGCCGCCGGCCTGTGGCTGGGCGTCGCCTCGGCGTCCGCGGCGGCAATCGCCGCGACGGCCGCTTTGCTGGCGGCCGGCGGGCTGCTCGCCGCGGGGTTGTTCGCCGGCCTCTACGCCGCACCGATCGTGCTCCTGGTGCGGCAGGCGCTGCTGGCCCGCACTCGGCCCGACGGGGCGCTCGAATGGTATCCGCCGGGGTTGCTGGCGACATGGCTGACCGGGCTTGGTCTCGTGGCGCTCGCCGCTGCGGTGCTGTTTCTCGGCGGCCCGGGCGGCATCGAAACAATACTGCGCGAGACCCTGGCGCCGGTGATCGACCGTTTTGTCGACGAGAGCGGATCGAGCCGCGAGGCGTTGACCGATCTTCTGGCGTTGGTCACCCCCGGGGCGATCGCCGCTTCCTGGATGGTGATGACGGCGAGCAACGCCATCCTGGCGCAAGGTGTATTGGCGCGGTTCGGGACGGCGTGGCGGCCATCGCCGGACCTTGCGGCGCTGACCCTGCCGATGTGGCTGTCGGGGCTTCTGGCCGCCGCCGCCATGCTGGCGATCCCCGGCGGCGCCGCGCGCTTTTTTGGCGTCAATATGCTGATCGTGCTGTCGGTGCCGTTTTGCCTCGCGGGTCTGGCGGTATTGCACAGCGCGGCGCGCCGGTTGGCGCGGCCGCAGATCCCGCTCGTCGCATTCTATGTGTTGGCCAGTCTGTTCGGCTGGCCGTTGCTGGTGGTTATCGCGTTGGGGGTGCTCGACGCGCCGCTTGGGTTGCGGCGGCGTTTCGCCCCGCCCGGGTCGATTGGAGGAAGAACCGATGATTGAACTGATCTTGCTCGAAAGGGTCGAAAAGCTCGGCCAAATGGGACAACGCGTCAAAGTCAAGCCCGGCTTTGCCCGCAATTATCTGCTGCCGCAAAAAAAGGCGCTGCGCGCGACCAAGGAGAACCTCGCCTATTTCGAGACCCAGCGCGCCCAGCTCGAAGCCAACAATCTAGAGCGCCGGTCCGAAGCCGCCGAGATCGGCGCCAAGCTCGAAGGCCTGACCGTGGTTCTGGTGCGCCAGGCAGGCGAAAGCGGTCAACTCTACGGTTCGGTCTCGGCGCGCGACATCGCCGACGCCGTCACCGCGGCGGGCTTTACGATCGAGCGCCGGCAGGTGGTGCTCGAACGGCCGATCAAGAATCTCGGCCTGCACCCGCTGCGCGTCGTATTGCATCCGGAGGTGTCGGCCACAGTCACGGCCAATGTCGCGCAATCGGCCGAGGAGGCGGCGATGCAGGCGCGCGGCATCGATCCGCTGCGCCGCGCCGACGATGACGAGATCGACGACGAGCTCCCCGCCCCGATCCCCGCCGCACCTGCCGAGGCGAACCCGCAATAACATCGAACCCCTTGTTTGTGCACCGCGACGTGACCGATATTACGAAGAGCTTACCTGTGCGGTCTCGTCGCGATGCTACTTGCGCGTTTGTTCGAGCGGATCGTCACCAAGGGCCGGCTGCGCGTCGTCGACGCGAGCGGCACCCCCCATGATTTCGCCGGAGCGCCCGGGCCGAGTGCGGCGATCCGCCTGCACGACCGGGCCCTGCACCGCAAGCTGGTTGTTCGGCCGCGCCTCTATCTCCCGGAGGCTTATGTCGACGGCAGCCTGACGATCGAGGAGGGCGGCCTTTACGACCTGATCGATTTGTTGCAGCTCAACATCGAGGCCATGCCCGAGGGCGTGCTGTCGCGGTTGCTCAACGGGTCGTACAAGTTTTTGCGCCGCGTCCATCAATTCAACCCGCTGACCCGCGCCCGGCAGAATGTCGCCCACCATTACGATCTGTCCGATCAGCTCTACGACCTCTTTCTCGACCGCGACCGGCAATATTCATGCGCCTATTTCCGGGGCGAAAACGAAGATCTCGAACAGGCTCAGCACGACAAAAAACGGCACATCGCGGCCAAGCTGATGATCGAGCCGGGGCAGAAGGTGCTCGACATCGGTTGCGGCTGGGGCGGGCTGGCGCTCTATCTCGCCGGCGAGTGCGGCGCCGACGTGACCGGCCTCACCTTGTCGGTCGAGCAGCACAAGGTGGCGACCCGGCGCGCCATCGCGGCCGGCCTGTCCGATCGCGTCCGCTTTTATCTGCGCGATTATCGCGAGGAAGAGGGGCACTACGACCGCATCGTTTCGGTCGGCATGTTCGAGCATGTCGGCGTCAATCATTACGCCGCGTTTTTCGCCAAGGTGAAGTCGCTGTTGGCGGCGGACGGGGTGGCGCTCTTGCACTCGATCGGCCGCATGGACGGGCCGGGCTCGACAGCGCCCTGGATCCGCAAATACATCTTTCCCGGCGGCTACGTGCCCGCTCTGTCCGAGGTCGTGCCGGTCGTCGAGCGGCAGCGGCTGTGGATTACCGACATCGAGATCCTGCGATTGCATTACGCCCGCACCCTGCGCGCCTGGCGGCGCCGTTTCGAGCAGAACCGCGATCGCATCAAGGCGATCTACGACGAGCGCTTCTGCCGGATGTGGGAGATGTATCTGGTGGGCTCGGAAATAGCATTCCGGCGCGGCGGGCACATGGTGTTCCAGATGCAGCTCGCCAAGACGATCGACGCGGTGCCGTTCGTTCGCGACTACATGCTCGATCGGGAGCGCGAGCCCGACACCGCCGCCGAACGCGCCGCCTGACGACCCCCGCGTTCCACAGGGTGTGCATCCTTCTGCGCGGGGCGGTCCGGCCCGGCTGGTGGTAGCCTTGGGTCATGGAAACAACGACGGCTTCGCGGGTCACGCCATTGCGCGACACCGACCTCGCGCTGATCCGCACCCCGCCCTTCAACACCGACGCCGAACAGGCGCTGCTCGGTGCGATCCTGATCAACAACGGCGCCTATGCCAGGGTCGCGGAATTTCTGCTGCCCGAGCATTTCGGCAACGCCGTCCACGGCCGGATTTACGCCGCGATCGGCAAGCTCGTCGAGCGCGGGCAGATCGCCAACCCGGTCACCTTGAAAAACCTGTTCGACCAGGACGGGGCGCTCGCCGACATCGGCGGCGCGCAATACCTGGCGCGGCTCGCAGGTGCGGCGGTCACCGTCATCAACGCCGAGGATTACGCCCGCCACATCCACGACCTTTACCTGCGCCGCCAGCTGATCGTGATCGGCGAGGACGTCGTCAACGACGCCTTCCGCCAGGATCTCGACGACCGCGCGCCCGGCCAGATCGAGCGCGCCGAGAAAAAGCTGTTCGACCTCGCGACGTCGGGGCAAAGCGAGGGCGGCTTTCGCGCCTTCAGCCTGGCGCTGGCCAACGCCATCGACATGGCCGAGTCGGCGTTCAAGAAGGGCGGCAAGACTGTCGGCGTCGCCACCGGCTTTGTCGACCTCGACAAAAAGCTCGGCGGACTGCACCCGTCCGATCTGGTGATCCTCGCCGGCCGGCCGTCGATGGGCAAGACCGCGCTCGCCACCAACATCGCCTTTAGCGCCGTGCGCGCGTACAAGCCGGGGCCCGGCCCCGACGGCCGCACGGTCGCCGAGGACGGCGCGGTCGTCGGCTTTTTCTCGCTCGAAATGTCGGCCGAGCAGCTCGCCGCGCGCATCCTTGCCGAGGAATCGGGGGTCAGCTCCGACCGCATCCGCCGCGGCGATGTCAGCCGCGAGGATTTCGACCGCTTTCTGCACGCGAGCCATCATCTGCAGGCACTGAAATTGTTTATCGACGACACCCCGGCATTGAGCGTCTCGGCGCTGCGCACCCGCGCGCGGCGGCTGATGCGCCAGCAGGGGCTGGGGTTGATCGTCGTCGACTACTTGCAATTGCTGCGCCCCTCGGTGCAGGTGCGCTCGCTCGAAAATCGGGTGCAGGAGATTTCCGACATCACCCGCGGGCTGAAGGCGCTCGCCAAGGAGCTGAACGTCCCGGTGCTGGCGCTGTCGCAATTGTCGCGCGCGGTCGAGGCGCGCGAGGACAAGCGCCCGATGCTCGCCGATCTGCGCGAATCGGGCTCGATCGAGCAGGACGCCGATGTCGTGATGTTCATCTTTCGCGAGGAATACTATTTATCGCGGGGGCAGCCGCTGCGCCGCCCCGACGAGAGCGACGACAAATACAACGACCGCTATGAGCGCTGGCAGAACCGCTACAACGAGGTCTACGGCACGGCCGAGATCCTTATCGCCAAGCAGCGGCATGGGCCGATCGGCACGATCCGGCTGCATTTCGAAGCCGAGACCACCAAGTTCGACAATTTCATCGGCCCCGAGTTCGTGCCCGAAGGGGCCTGAGCGGTCATCCCTCGCCCGCCGGGTCTCGCCGGGATGAGCGGCGCCGGCGTCCGCCAAATCTTTGCCCGGGTGCGCGGCGCCGACGCGGCGGAAGCGGTGTTGGCCCTGCTCGACGCCGCGGCGGCGGCCGTCTCCGCCTTTGAAATCGCACCGGAAGAGTGGCGCCTCGAAGCCTACTCGCAATCGCCGCTGCTGACCCCGGATCTGTCGGCGCGCCTGGCGCTCGCCGCCGCCGCATCTGGCGGCGAAGCGATTGAAATCGGCGAACAAAAGCTTCCCGACCGCGACTGGCTAGCCGATAACCAACTCACTTTTCCGCCATTGCAAATCGGCCGGTTCTTTGTCTACGGCTCGCATCACCGCGGCCCGGCGCCGGCCGGCGCCATCGGCATCATGCTCGACGCCGCGACCGCTTTCGGCACCGGCGAGCATCCTTCGACCCGCGGATGCCTGATGGCGCTCGCGGCACTGGCGCAGCGCAAACCGATCCGCCATCCGCTCGACATTGGCACCGGCACCGCGATTTTGGCGATCGCCGCCGCGAAATTGCTGCGCCGCCCGGTGCCGGCGAGCGACATCGACGCCGGCTCGGTCATGGTCGCTCGTCACAATGTCGCCCGCAACGGGGTCGCGAGCCTGGTGGAGGTCGGCCGCGCCTCCGGCTATCATGGCCGAAGGCTGCGCCGGCATGGCTACGATTTGATCCTCGCCAACATCCTGGCGCGGCCCTTGGCGGCGATGGCCGCCGATCTGGCGCGGCATCTGGCGCCCGGCGGGCATGCCGTGCTGTCGGGCTTGTTGCGACGGCAAGAGCCGATCGTGCTGAGGCCGCATCGCAGCCTCGGTTTGGCGCTCGAGCGGCGGATCGTCATCGACGGGTGGTCGACCCTAATTTTGCGTGCTGGAGCGGTCTCCCGAAATGAAGATGGGGGCCGGTAGCCCCCATCCAAATTCTCGAAATAACGATGGGGGCCGCGGCCCCCATCTATGAATCGGGATGTGAGTTGGGAATTGGACTATAGATTGGGCCGGGTCAAAAGCCCGTTCAACCGGCCTTGCGCCGACCAGAAATTGGTCGCTTCCACCGTGGGGGCGGGGCCGGCGCCACGGTCGCGCAGGTTCTCGCCCGCGATCACGGCGCGAATCTGCGAGCGGCAAACGCCGATATCGGCCAGCGAACGGTCGTCCAGGGCCATCAGTTCGGCGTAGGCGCGCTCGCGGCGCCGCCAGTCGGCGATGGCGCGGCCGGCAGACAGAAACAGGTTCAGGATGGACATCGCACACACTCCGTGCATCGTTTTTGCTGCACTGCACCTGATCTGGTATTGCGCCGCAGCACGTGCCAGCGAAGTTGTTGCAATTCAGCCATGTCGAGGTTCTGATTGAGTGCGTAGGCCGGATGAGGAGTAGGCGATGAATACCGATAAAGCGACCCCCGACCGGGACGAGCTTGCGCGGCTGTTGCGCGCGGCCGGCTCGGCCTATGACCCGGCCGGGGTCGAGGCGCTGATCGCCGGGGTATTAGGCGCGCCGGCCGAGATCGGGACGAGCTGGCACAATCTGGTCGCCGATCCGGTGCCGCCGGCCCTCGAAGAAGCGCTCGAAAAGCTGCGCGTACAGATGGCTGCCGGCTATCGCGACGGCTTGGCGCGCGAGGATTTCGCCCGGCTGTCGCGCGCCGACCGCACAGCGCGGCTGCGCCGCGAGCTCGCCGCGCGCGGTCTCGACGGCTTTATCGTGCCGCGCTCTGACGAGCATCAGGGCGAATATGTGCCGCCGCGCGGCCAGCGCCTCGCTTGGCTTACCGGGTTTACCGGCTCGGCCGGGCTTGCGGTCGTGTTGCGCGAGCGCGCCGCACTCTTCGTCGACGGCCGCTATACGTTGCAGGCCGCACAGCAGGCCGACGGCAATTTGTTCGAAATCCACCATTTGATCGACGAGCCGCCAGCGCGGTGGATCGGCGCCGCCCTCAAACCCGGCGCCGTGCTCGGCTACGACCCGTGGCTGCACACGCCGCACGAGGTCGAGCGCTTTGCCACCACCGCCGAAAAAGCCGGCGCCAGCCTTTGCCCGGTCGATGGCAACCCGCTGGATCGGGTCTGGACGGACCAGCCGGCCGCACCCTTGGCGCCGGTCGTGCCGCATGCCGACGGCTTTGCCGGCGAAAGCGCGCAATCGAAGCGCGAGCGGCTCGCCCGTGGCCTCGCCGAGGACGGGGTCGCGGCGGTGGTATTGACGATGCCCGAATCGGTCGCCTGGCTCCTCAACATCCGCGGCGGCGACGTGCCCCACACCCCGCTGCCGTTGTCGTTCGCGATCCTGCGTGACGACGCCAGCGTTTGCCTCTTTGTCGACCGTCGCAAGCTCGCGCCCGGCCTCGAACGCCATCTCGGCAATGCGGTGACGGTGTCGCCGTCCGAGCAATTGGGGCCGGCGCTCGATGCGCTCGCCGCCCAGTCGGCAGGCCAGAGCGGCGGGCGGGTGCAGGCCGACCCGGCGAGTGCCGCCGCCTGGATCTTCGACCGGCTCGAAGCCGCCGGGGCCAAGATCCACCGCGCCGCCGATCCGTGCGTGTTGCCAAAGGCGTGCAAGAACGCGGCCGAGGTCGCCGGCACCCGCGCCGCGCATCGCCGCGACGGGGCGGCGTTGACCCGCTTTTTGGCCTGGCTGGCGCGCGAGGCGCCCCAAGGGGACCTGTCCGAGATCGCCGCCAGCGATCGGCTGGAAGCCTTCCGCCGCGACGGCGAATATTTCCGCGATTTGAGCTTTCCGACAATTTCGGGCGCCGGGTCGAATGGTGCGATCGTCCATTACCGGGCAATGCCGGAAACCGAAAAACACCTGGAGCCCGGCTCCCTCTATCTGCTCGATTCGGGTGCGCAATATCTCGACGGCACGACCGACGTGACCCGCACCGTCGCGATTGGCGAGCCGACCGCGGAGATGCGCGACCGTTTTACCCGCGTGCTGAAGGGCCATATCGCGCTGGCATTGGCGCGTTTCCCGAAAGGCACCACCGGGACCCAGCTCGACGCCTTTGCTCGGCGTGGGCTCTGGCAGGCCGGGCTCGACTACGACCACGGCACCGGCCACGGGGTCGGCAGCTATCTCGGCGTGCATGAGGGGCCGCAGCGCATCTCAAAGGCGCCGAGCGCCCAACCCTTATTGCCGGGCATGATCATCTCGAACGAGCCCGGCTATTACAAAACCGGCGCCTACGGCATCCGCATCGAGAACCTGGTGCTGGTGCAGCACGCGGAGGCCAACGGCGGCGAGCGCGAGATGATGTGCTTCGAGACCCTGACCCTGGCGCCGATCGATCGCAATCTGGTCGAGCCGTCACTGCTCGACGACGAGGAGATCAACTGGCTCGACACCTACCACGCCGAGGTCCGCGCGACCCTGACCCCGCTAGTCGATCCCGACACCGGGCAATGGCTCGCCGCCGCGACCGAACCGATCAGGCGCCTCCCGCACCCCGCCGCGGTGCAGACCGTCACCTTCTCGGCCGAGACAGAGCGGCGACCCGGATAGCAGGTTAGAACGATTTCGCCGCGGTCGGTGTGCCTCGTCGCTGTGTCATCGATCACCCTTGCCCGGACTTGTTCCGGGCATCCACGTCTTTGCGACGTTTTGACTGCGCCCATGAAGCCGTGGACGGCCGGGCCAAGCCCGGCCGAGGGCCGAGTACTTCACCTCCCCGCGGCGGCGCGGCGGGCTTGCTGTGCCGCTTCCCAATTGCGCCCGTCGAAAAAGCTCGTTGGCCGCAATGCCGCCGGATCGACGCCGTCGAGGCAGCGGGCATTGACGCTGATCTTGTCCGGGTCGGAGCGCGGCACGTAAAACGGGTGCATCCCGCAATGGCGGCAAAAGGTGTGTCGCGCGGTGTTGGTGTTGAACTGATAGGTCGCAAGATCGTCGCCGCCCTGCACCAATTCGAAATCCTCGGGCGGCACGATCAGGTGTAGAATCCCCTTTTTCGTGCACACCGAACAATTGCATTCGAGCAAATCAGCCAAATCGGCTCGTACCCGAAACTTCACCCGCCCGCAATGGCAACTGCCTTCGTAGCTTTGGAGCATCGCCCACACCGACATCCTCTCATCTGCCGGCACTGTACCACGCCCCCACAGCCTTGGAGAGGGCTGGGGATCGCTTGCCAAAGATCCTGGAGGGAGCCGGGTGACGATGCGGCATTGCGCGGCATCGAGCTTTTGCCACCAGGCATGGTCGTAGTAGCCAAGATCAAAGACACAAAGCCTGTCCCCGCGAAAGCCGGGGTGGTGCCGGAGCGCTGCTGGCGCTCTCGTCGTCGATACTCGGCCGAGAACCCATTGATCGTCTCCTCGACGCCGGAGAGCTAGCCGACGCGGTCGAGCGCCTCCTTGGCGATCGGCGAGCCGGTGGTGGCATGGACGTCAAAGAACTTGCGCCGGACATGCGCCCAACACCCGGCTTTGGTGATCCGGTTGCCGGCAAACAACTCGTTAAAGCCGGGCTAAGTTGAGTGTCGCACTGCCCGTGACAGCTGCTCCCTCCCGCGCGAGCGGGTTCGTTGATCGGCACCTTTCGGTCTATGGCACTGCCTTAGCGCCAAATTTACTTCGCCGCCGTCGGGAGTTGCCCCTTATACCTCCCGTGTCAGCGACGCACGAGGCCTGAGCCCTCTGGACACGAACCTCCCGTAATAGCCAAACTCGCGTAACACAGAGGAGCTTCCCCGATGACGATCATCGATTCCCAGGTCCACGTGTATGAGGCGAACACGCCGAGGCGACCCTGGCACAGTGTGCCGAACTGGCCCGATCATGTTACGGGCGACGAGATGGTGGCGGCGATGGACAAGGTCGGCGTCGACGGCGTGATCTTCATCTCCGCCTTTTCGATGTACCAGTACGACGCCAGCTATGCGGTCGAAGTGCAACAGGCCCATCCCGGCCGGTTCGCCATCGTCAAGCCGGTCAACCCGGACGATCCGGCGGTGGCCGAAATCATCGCCGACTGGAAGAAGACGCCGGGCACGGTCGGCATCCGCATCATGCTGACGCGGGAGGCGAACCGCGCGCCGGACGACCCGGGCCTCGACCGTATCGCACGCGCGGCTGCGGCCCATGATTTTCCGGTCAACGTACTGTTTTGGGGCAACCTGGACGCGGGCACCGCGCTGATCGATCGGCATGCCGACACGCGATTCATCATCGACCATCTCGGCATCCTGCAGCCGCGCGTGCCGCCCGCGCCGCCGCAGCCCTGGGCCGACCTCCCGAAAGTGCTGGAACTCGCCAAGCGTCCGAACGCGGTGATCAAGGTCAGCGGCGCCTGCACGCTGTCCCGCGAGCCGTATCCTTTCCCGGATATTTGGGACCCGCTTGCCCGCGTGTTCGATGCCTGGGGTTTCGATCGCTGTTTGTGGGGCACGGACTGGACGCGCGCGTTCGCCGTCGTCAACTACGAGCAGGCGGTCGAGCCCTTTCTCAAGACTGACCGCCTGAGCGACGCCGAGCGGGCAATGCTGATGGGCGGCGCTTGTGCCAAGGCTTATGGCTGGTCGCCGAAGAAAGGTTAGATAGCCCCTTGTGGGTCTGTCGGGGTGAGCCGGAGGGTCTCGGCGGAAGAAAAAAGGTCATTCCGTTCCGCGCTGCAACCTCGGCGATTAACCCTGGATCTGTTAGACGCCTGAGCATGTAGTACCAGATCCATTTGTTGTGGGAGCGTCAGGCACAGTACAATCTTTCCCGCTTGCAGGGCGCGCGGGGAGCAAGACGAGGGGAGACAGCGTATGGCGGCGGACTACAGTATATGCCTTGGAACGGCCGGCTGGGGCGTATGGCACAGCCCGGATGCCGGAGAGTCGTGGACACGGCATCGCGCCCCGTTTCCGCTCAATAGCCGCATACAGGCGCTGGTCGCCCATCCCAAAGAGGCGCATACCGTTCTCGCGGGTGGCGATACCGGTTTGTTCGTGAGCCACAACGGAGGGGCGCGGTGGGAGCGCGTCGGCGCCAATGGGGCTCTGCCGACCATCTGGTCGCTGTCCGTCGACCCGGTCGATCCCGATATTCTCTTTGCCGGCACCCGCCCGGCTGCGGTCTATCGCTCGCGGGATGGCGGACTGCGGTGGGAGAAATTGCCGGTAGACCTCGCCCGCGAGTGCTCGATTGGCACACCCTTCGTAACCGGCGTCATCGTGGACCCCGACGATCATCGTATGGTCTGGGCAGGGGTGGAAATCGACGGCGTCTTCCGCAGCCTCGACGGTGGGGACACTTGGACGCACCTCGATGGGGGTTTGTACGACCCGGATATTCACGCCGTGACGATCGCGGCGACGCAGCCCAAGCGCGTATTTGCCAGCACGGCGCGCGAAATGTTTGTCAGCGACGATCTGGGCGAGACCTGGGAGCCCCTGGGCATCAAGCAGAAATGGCCGCTGCCCTATGCCCGCGGCATGGCGGTTAAGGCCGATGATCCTGGCGTGCTGTTCGCCGGGTGCGGCGAGACGACGACCGGCGAAAAGGGGCACGTGCTCCGCAGCACGAACTTCGGCGAGACTTGGGAGATCCTGCCGCTCCCGACCCAGCCCAATGCCACCGTGTGGGGCCTCGCCACCCATCCCGCCGACGCCAACCGCATCGTCGCGTTCAGCTTGTTCGGCGAGGTCTACGTCACCGAGGATGCCGGCACCTCCTGGCGCAAGATCGCGCGCGAATTCGGCGAGGTCCGAGCCGCAGTCTGGGTGCCAAATTAGAGCGGTTTCCGATTAAATTGCACCGCGCTCACCCCTCCCAAACCCTCTCCCATCAAGCGGGGAGGGCCTCTGTCAGCACTCCTATTTGTACTCCCGCCCCCTCGATGGGGGCGGGGTGGGGGTGATGCGTGCCGAGTGCGTCGACGCGATCGAAACCCACGCTAGCAAGCGTATTGCCGCAAGGCGATGCCGATTTTCGGGTCGGTGGCGAGCGATCAAGACTGGTTCACGAAATCGCTGCCGATCGGCGAGCCGCAAACAGTGGTGATCTGCGGGGCGCGCTGTGAATTACCAACTGCTCGCGCCCCGTGCGCGAATCTCGGACGAGGAGGTGTCGACCCGAAAACGATGCTCGGGGATTTCGGTGAAGAGATCGGCATAGCGCCGCGGCACGGGGAGGTCGGCGAGCGCGCGTAGGCGCCCCGCCGCGTCGAGGCGCACCGCGACCAGAAAGCTGCCCCCCGAACTGGCGATTTCCTCGAGTGCGGCGTGCATTCGAGCCTCGTCGTCGCCATAATATTTCGGCCCAAACAGCCGCTCTGCCGTATCCGCGCCGACCACAAACGTGGTCCCCGGAAACAACCGCGCCTTTTCGACAAAGGTGGGCGCTCGGGTGAGCTCGACCGGCCACTTCCAGGCGAATTGCGCGAGCCGGCGTCGCACCGTCTCGCCCAGGAGCGGCGGCTTGTCGACGTTGGTGACAGAGATTTCGAATGCCACGGGCTGCTGCCTGAGCTCCTCGGCGACCCGCGCCAGCAATACATGCCCTTCGTGCATCGGGTTGAACGAACCTGGGAACATCACCGACGGCTGCGGCGCCGACAGCATCATTTGGCCATCGGGCTGGACGGTGACGCGATCGAGTTCGCCCGCCAGGAGCCGATCGATCGGATCCACGGCCGCCCCGGCCGCCGCCACCGACTCCGCATAATGTTCGTCCGCATCGACGAGGCTCTGCGGCGAGGGTGCGGCAACCCCGCAGGCGCGGGCCAGCCACAGCACGATCGCGCGCGAAACGAGGTCTTCTTCGGCGGCTCGATCGCGTCGGCCCTTGGCCAGCACGCACGTGCAGTGCGCGATTTGGGCGGCGTTGGCGGATGCGATGTGAAAGCGATGCTCGCCTTTACGCGGGCGGTCGCTGACCAGTGCCGCCGTGGCGCCGAGGCCAACCAGATCGGCGCCCGCCGGCATCAGCCTGGCGGCGCGTGCCCGTGCGCTTTGCGCCATCGCGATTGCGGTGTCGGAGCTGCACGCCTGTGCCGGTGCGGCGCCGAGAAACGCCGCCAGCGCCTGTTCGTCGTAGGGAATTTGCGCCTCGATCAGCAGCCGAGAGCCGCCGGGAACACGCAGCAGCTCGCCGACCGCCCCGCTGCCGCCCCCGGTGATCGCGAGTGCTGCCTTGCGGCCGGACGCGTGCAACGCCGAGATCAATTGTGGCCACGCGGCATCCGACGAGCTCATGGTGCGTGTGTGCTCCGAAGCCGAAAATACCTCGCGAACGGTGAAAGACAGCTCGGACAGAGTCAAGAGAGTGCACCGGCGTGCCGGCAATGCTGCCGAGGCCAGTGATGCCCGGTCAGATGCCGCGCGGCGTGGCCCTAGCGGCGCGATCGCGACTGGGCGCGCCGGCCGGATGCGCTGTCCTGGGAATCGCACGCCGCCGCGACCCTTGCCGGCTGCTGCGCGAGCCGAGCCGTCCGGTCGATGCGCTGGCGCCTTCTCGATCCGATCTATGACCGGTTCAGCGAAGGGTTCGAGGCGGCCGACTTGAACTTGGCAAAACCCTTCTTGACGCCCTCGCCCATGCCCAATAAGTCAAAGCAGCCGGGGAGCGGCCGCTACGCGGATATCATGGACGATCTTAAAGACACGACCACTACGGAGGCCGTCGCGGCGGATTGGGCGAAAGTGAAGCTGCCGCCGCGCTTGACCGGCCTGCCGATGGCGGTTTGGATTACCGAAAACGACGGTTATCCGCACGATGTGCGGGTCAAGGTCAGCACTCTTCATGGCGGTCGCGGCTCCTGGCGCACCGCTCCGTCGATAGCGGTGCGACCGCAACCACATGAAATTGTGCCGGGCAGGTTGCCGGCCGCTGATGTGGCACTCGTCGGTCGCTGGATCGACCTCAACCGGGACGTGATCATTGATTATTGGAACGGTGTGATCGACTTCGATGAAGTCAAGCCGCGGCTGCAGCAGCTACAGCAAGCGTAGGGCGGAACAGCGCAGCGCATTCCGCCTTTTTCTGCGGTCGGGGATATTCGGTTCATGCCGGACTATCGCCGCAACCGGGTCCCTGGCGGGACCTTCTTTTTCACGGTCAATTTGCTGGACCGGCGTCGGTTCTGCTGGTGAGGCACGTCGATGCGCTCCGCGACGCCATTCGGCGGGTGCGAACCCGCGCGCCGTTTCGTGTCGATGCCTGGGTCGTGCTCCCCGACCACATGCATTGCCTGTGGAGCTTGCCGGAAGGCGACGCCGACTTCCCCGGCCGCTGGCGCGCGATCAAGATCGCGTTCGCCAAGTCGTTGCCGACCGTCGAACCGCGATCGGCGGCGATGACCAGCCGCGGCGAACGCGGTATTTCGCAGCGCTGCTATTGGGAGCACATAATCCGCGACCACCGAGACTTCGCCCGCCATTTCGATTACATCCATTTCAATCCGGTCAAGCGCGGTCTGGTCGAGCATCCAGCGGATTGGCTTTACTCGACGTTTCGCCGCTGCGTTGCCAGCGGAATGTATCCAAGCGACGGGGCGGGAGCTGTTGACGAACCGGCTCACGCCGGCGAGCGACCGTGACCGCCGAAGCCCACACCGATCAAAGGCGGAATGCGCTGCGCTGTTCCGCCCTACGCTTGCTATACACGGGGGACGCTAAGAGACTGGAGGCGAGCACATGCTAAGGCATTTGAGATTGTGGGCTGCGGTACTCGCTGGCTTCCCGATCGCGGCGATGGCGCAGACGCCGTCAGCGCCAATCACCAAATATGACGGCGCCTACGTATTTGTCTCATTGACGAAAGTAAACGAGACTTACTGGACGGATCGGACGAACCATCCCGGGCGATGTTCAAACATTCGCGTTGTGACATCACTCATAATCACGAATGGACACGCGCAGTATTCGAGCAGTCGCCTGTTTGGGAACCTAAACGAAGGTACGGTCGGAGCACATGGCGAGCTGACGATGCGATTGGAATCTACGCCATACCCTCGGGCAGCTGGGATCTCACCCGGCGTAGAGATCGTCACCTACGGCAGCATCGATGAAAACGGGACGGTCCGAGCGCGACGTACGGCAGAGTTGTGCAGATATGATTTGATATGGAAAAAGCAAATCCAATAGTAAGCAAGCGCGCGGCGGATGAGCGGAGCGTAATCCGCCGCGTCGCCCGACGGTTTGGCGGAATGCGCTTCGCTATCCCGCCCTACGTCCGCCGCGAAACACGACGAGGACGTCTACCGCCTTCACGCCCTGACCTGACGGCAGCACCATCAGCGGATTGCTGTCCGGCTCTGCCAAGTGTCCTTTCATGTGCATGGCGAGGTAGGACACGCGCACCAGGGTGTCCGCGAGCGCCTCGAGGTCCGCCGCCGGCCCGGTTCGAGGCCGGTGCGTCCGAAGCGCGGGTGGTTTGGCTCGCACTCAGCGCGAGCACGGCTTCCGGCACTCGGTCGATCACGCGCAGAAGGGCGCGGGCCGCACCCTGCGGCACGAGCTTCCCCTGTTCCCAACCGCGCACGGTCGCGACAGATATGCCGACCCGGCGCGCAAACTCGGCTTGTGACAGTCCGGCACGTCGGCGAACGCGCCGCACCCAAGCCGCCGCATCTTTGGCTCCTTCGGCATCGTCGGAGGCGGCCTGACGTTCGATCTCAGCCTCGGTGGTCGCATCGACCCGCGCCCAATCGGTTCGCGGATCGACCGGCTCCCAAGGGCCGGCAGAACGCCGCCGAGTGACGGCGCCCGTCGCATCGAGGCGTGCTTCAGTCCGCGCCATACCGCTCCCTCTCCCTGGCGTTTGCTTTGCGGGCGGAGATCACGCTCCACCCGTATGTTCGGATCGAGGAACGCCGGCAGGCTATCGGCAAAACCGAACCCGCGTTCTCGCACGAGCGATCATTTTTCGCATCATCCCACTCGAAGCGGATGTGGGAGCGTCCGCCAATAGCCCAGCCTGCCTGTCGGCGGGATTGTCACGCCTTAAGCGTTAGAGCCAGCCTGGCGTCGCTGCAAGCAGGGGCGATCAGGTTCGCCACGTCAAAATTGTACACGCGGGCGGTGTTGAGGCCCACGATTTTGGCCTGTTCGTCGTCCGGCACGCCCTCCAGGATCTCCGCCAGGATTTTGCGCGATTGGGGAAAGGTCGACTCGCTGTGCGGATAGTCCGAGCCCCACATCATGTTGTCCGTGCCGATCAAGTCGCGCAGGCGAATGCCGATGGCGTCCTCCTGGAAGCTTAGGACGACGTTGCGGCGGAAGAAGTCGGAGGGGAGCATGCCGTCCTTGAACCGGTAGATCGCCTCGCCGTGGCGCTCGCGGTAGGTGTAGTCCATAGTCGAGAGCAGGTGCGGCGCCCAGGCCAGCTCGAACTCCACGACGGCGAGCGTGAGGCCGCGATGACGCTCGAAGACGCCGGAGAAGATCACGTCGCACAGCGACAATGCCGGATAGAACGCCTTGGTCGCGCGGCTGCTGGCGTCGCGCAGTGTCCTGTCACCGGCCCCGCGGATCCTGCCCTGCCGCCGCGTCGCCGTGTGCAGGCTGAGCGGCATGTCGAGCGCCGCGGCGGCGGCCCAGAACCGCTCGTACTCGGCCTGGTCGTAGCGCCGTTCTTCGTGTGGGTACTCGGTGATCATCGCACCAGAGAGGCCGAGGCGGGCGGCGCGCTCCAGCTCCCTGATCGCGTCCCCGACGTCGTCGAGGTTGATCATCGCGATGCCCTTCAATCGGGCGGGATCGGCGCGGCAGAACTCGGCGAGCCAGTCGTTGTAGGCGCGAAAGATGGCGGACATCAGCTCCGGGTCCGCTACCTTGAAGTAAAAGAGCCCTTGGCTCGGATAGAGGACTTCACCGGCCACCCCATCGAGCGCCATGTCCTTGAGGTGCTGCTCCGGGTCGTACCCGCCGCGGTGCACGTCTTCGAAGCGCCCGTGGGCGGAGATCGTCTCGGGGGCCTCGAACCGCGCGCCGGCGTTCGAGATCAGGCCGATCCCGGAGAGGATCTGATCCGCCTCGACCACGATCTGGTCAGCGCCGCCGATCCGCTCGATCCGCGGCGCCCGATCCCGGAACGTCCTATCGATGCGGGTCTGCCACAGATCGGGCGGTTCGAACACGTGCGAGTCAGACGAGAGAATCAGGGGCAACATCGGCATCCCTTTGTCACATGATCTCGGGCAGCACCTTCGGCAACCAGCCCATCGCCGTCAAGGTTGGGTCAGACCACCGGTAGCATCGCCCAAGCTTTCTTAGGTCCAATCCGGCTACGGCCGTGGGCCGCATGCGGCGGGCTGCTGAACGGACCAGTGCATTTGGCGAGCGGTCGCGTCAACCCGAGCACGACGTCTTTCGCTGAGCAACATGCCCGGCGACCCGTCCGCGAGGGCCGAGCCCAGCGTCTGACGGGATAGCGATAATCCGACCGCTGCGCCAGCCCAGCTCGGGGCAAGGCGGCCTCGACATTGATCGAGAGAAACCGGTCGCCGTAAGCGTCCGGCAGTGGGTCGATCGGACGCCTCTCCTTTCCTCCGAACCTCAGCCCGGCTAGGGCTCCGGAATTCATCAGCGGAACCCCTGTTCGGCACCGCTCGCCACAACCCTCTCGAATCGGCTGCTCCGTCCCTACGTTCCAAATGCTCGGCTAATTGGAGCCGGGATCCTCTTTCGAGAGGAGCTATTCTGCCGCAGACTTGAAACCCCAAACGGGCCAGGCCGCGCCAGCCCGTAATCAGTAGCGGAGTGATCAATGCCCGCCAGCCGAGCCTATGGCATGGACCAGGAGTTTTATCGTTGGTCTGCGATAGTTACGCGGCCGGTTCTGCGATGGCCGGATAATGCCCGCGTGGCGCTCGCCGTCGTCGTCAATCTCGAGCATTGGGACTGGGAGGTGCCACCGGGCACGCCGGTCGCGGTATCCCCGCTCGGCGGACCAGAAGGCATATGGACCGGGAACCAACCGAACTTCCCCGATATCGGCGGCTACGGCAACCACGAATACGGCAACCGCGTCGGGGTCTTCCGCATCCTTGCCGTACTTGACAAATACGCCATCACGCCAACCCTGGCGCTCGACAAGGCGGTCGCCGACCACTACCCGTTTCTGGTCGAGGAGGGCCGCAAGCGCGACGCCGAATTCATCGCGCACGGTCTTTCGCGCCGGCGCGTCATCCATATCGAGATGTCCGAAGACGAGGAGCGGCAATACATTCGCACCTCGATCGAAGCGGTCGAACGCGCCACCGGCAAGCGCCCGATCGGCTGGTCCGGCCCGGATTTTCAGGAGACGCCGAACACCCCTAACCTCCTCGCCGCCGAGGGCATTCGCTACGTCTGCGACTGGGGCAACGACGAGCAGCCCTACCGGATGACCCCAAAGACGGGCGAGCTCTATTCGCTCGGGGTCAATGCGTACCTCGATGACAACTACATTCACCTGCACGGCCGTCGCACCATCAACGAGGTCAACCTGCTGTGGCGAGAGTGGTTCGACGGCCTTTATGCCGACGGTGCCAACGCCGGGCGCCTGATGGTGCTCCATCTGCACCCCTGGATCATGGGGCAGCCGTGGCGCATCCGGCATCTCGACGAAGTACTCAGCCACATTTGTGCGCATGCGGGCGTCTGGAAGGCGACCGGCGGCGAGATCATCGACTGGTTCAAGGCACAGGTGGGCTAGCGGCGCCGCGACTCACGGCTAAAGCCACCCGATTTTTGGCGGACGGAGAATACACATGACGCTTCCACCCGGCCGGTTCGACTATGCTCCGATTACCCAGCGACCCATTATTAAATGGCCCGGCAATGCACGGGTCGCGTTGTGGGTCGCGCCGAATATGGAATTCTTCGAGTATCTGCCGGAGGATCGACCCGCACAGCCGGATATCCCACACTACTCGCGTATGGATTACGGCAACCGCGTCGGCTTCTGGCGCATGCTCGGCGTGCTGAACAAGCACAAGGTTCGCGCCTGCTGTTGCCTCAACCTCGAGCTGCTCGATCACTTCCCGGAGATAAAAGATGCCATGATCGCTGCCGACTGGGACTACATGGCGCACGGGCTCTACAACAGCCGACCGATCTACAACTATAGCGAGGAACAGGAGCGCGCGTATTGGCAAGACTTCATCGCGCATCTGCGGGAGATGACCGGCAAGCGGCTGAAGGGACGGCTGGGCGGCGGCGCCGGTTACACCGTGCGGACCGACGATCTAATGGCCGAGGCGGGCTGTCTCTATCACACCTCATGGATCATCGACGACCAGCCTTGGCCGATCAACGTGCGCGGCGGCCAGAAATTTATCTATGTTCCCTACACCGGCCAGACCAACGACGCGGGCATGCTCGCGTGGAATCGCGAGGCCGACTACTTTCTGCAGATGGTCAAAGATCAGTTTGACACGTTGTATCGCGAAGGCGCGGAAAACGGGCGGGTGATGTGCCTGGCGCTGCACCCTCACAATATTGGTCGGCCGAATGCCGCGAAGCATCTCGACGAAGCTTTGTGCTACATCCTTGGCCACGATGCGGTCTGGAACACAACAGCCGACGACATCGCCGAGTATTATATCGCGAACTACTACGACCAGGTGTCATCCTGGATTGCGCAATGCAAAAGGCAGTCATAAGCAGCATGCAGCCGAGTGGGGTGTGTGCCGACTGTCCTCAACTCATCTGTGGGGGCACGAAGCTCGCGTCGCGCGCATCCTGGAGCAACCTGATGGATCTGAAGCTGGCAAGTAAGGTTGTACTGATCACCGGCTCGAGCCGGGGTATCGGCCTCGCGACAGCCAAAGCCTTTGCCGGCGAGGGCTGCCTGTTGATGCTTTCGGCGCGTTCGCCCAAGGAATTGGCCGAGGCCGAAGCGGCATTACGCGCGAGCGGCGTTGCGGTCGCTGCGCAGGTGGCGGATGTCAGCAAGCCGCGTGAAGCGGCCGAACTGATTCACGCCGCCATCGCGGCCTATGGCGGGATCGACGTACTGGTCAACAACGTTGGAGGTGGCGGAGGCGGCTCGCGCATCGCCGACAGCACCGATGATGATTGGCGAAGCACTGTAGAGCGCAACCTGATCCAGACGGTGCGGATGATGCGGCTGGCGCTCCCGCGTATGAAGGGCCGTGCGGGCGCTTCGGTCATCAATGTGGCATCGATTTCCGGCTGGTCGCCGCAGCTCGCAATGTCCGGACAGTACGGCGCGGCCAAGGCAGCGCTGATTTTCGATACCGAGCGCTGGGCGCTCGAATTTGTGCCATACGGCATTCGCGTGAACACGGTATCGCCAGGATCAATTCTGACCCCCGGCAATGGTTGGGATCGTTACCGCCTCGCCAACCCGGAATTCTTCGATGATTATGTCCGGTACGGTTTCCCAATGGGCCGTCTCGGCACCGTCGAGGAGGTCGCCGACGTCATCGTTTTCTTGGCATCGTCACGCGCCCATTGGATCAACGGCCGGAACATACCGGTCGATGGACTGGAACAACCGCACGCGCCCCTCGATCGCCGGCCATTCTAAGTCGCGCGGGTAGCGCTCTATCACCTGGCAAATGGCCTCATCAGCTCTCGCGCATCCGCCAGGTTCCCCAATCGTTCGAAGCTCGCCGATCCCGGGGGAGCCGCTGCCGCCGAGCATGCAGCCAAAGGTGTCGAGAATGTCGCGACGGGCCGATTCGACGGCACTCGCCGGCAAATCAGCATAGCCCGTGCGGCGAACATGCTGAGCCAGGCGCGAAGCAGGGTCGTCCGTCATCATCTCCTCCGTCCGGCCAGCTGATCGAGGAGCGGAACGAAGCAGCGGCATTCGTTTGCACCAGGAGCAGCAAGCGCCGGGCTTGATCCTCCCTCCAAGCTCGGCATAGTGCCTGACCAGCGGGGCATCGAGGCCGCGGGCCGGCACGGGGTTAACCGCTTTTGCGGAGGGCGATCGCCTCGGGACCCTGGTCTTGCAAACCCGGCCCGTCGGCCCGGCGTGGGAGCACCAGACATGCAAACCTACGATTACATTGTCGTCGGCGCCGGGTCGGCGGGTGCGGCCGTCGCGAACCGGCTGTCGGCAGACCCGAAGAACCAGGTGCTGTTGCTCGAAGCGGGGCGCGCGAGCCATCCCTGGTCTGCCATCCCGATCGGGATGGCCCGGCTGATCGCCAATCCTGCGGCCAACTGGCTTTATTCCGCCGAGCCCGAGGCGAGCACCAATGGGCGCAGAATCCCGGTGCCGCGCGGCAAATTGCTCGGCGGCTCCAGCTCGATCAACGGGATGGTGTTCGTGCGCGGCCAGGCCCAGGACTTCGATACCTGGGCGCAGATGGGCAACCGCGGCTGGAGCTACGCGGAGGTCCTGCCTTTCTTCAAGCGCATGGAAAGCTATGCCGGCGCCGGCGACGATGCCTTGCGCGGACGCGACGGCCCGCTGCGCGTCACCAACCCCAAACCGCGCGACCCGCTTTTCGCGACGATCATCGAGGCGGCGGCAGAGGTCGGCATCCGGCACAACCCGGATTACAACGGCGCCAGCCAAGAAGGCATCGCGATGAGCCAGGCGACGATCGCCGCCGGCCGCCGGATGAGCACGGCGCGCTGCTATCTGGACCCGATCCGCAAGCGCCGGAACCTGCATATCGCGACCGAGGCCTTGACCCTGGGACTGGTGCTCGACGGCATGCACTGCACCGGTGTGCGCTACTCCGTTGCCGGCGAAGTGCGCGAGGCCGGCGCGGCGCGCGAGGTCGTCGTCAGCGCCGGCACATTCAACTCGCCGCAATTGCTCGAACTGTCCGGCATCGGCCAGCCCGAACGCCTGCGCAATCTCGGCATCGAGGTCCGCCATGCGCTGCCCGGCGTCGGCGAAAACCTGCGCGACCATTATGTGCCGCGCACCCGCTGGTCGATCGGCAAAAAGGGCATCACCTTTAACGATCGGGGGCGCGGCCTCGGCCTGGTGCATCAGGCGACGCGCTACGCGCTCTTCCGGCAGGGCATGCTGGCTATGGCGGGGGCGCCGATCCGGGCGTTCGTGTGCTCGCGCGAGGGCCTGGAGGCGCCGGACCTGATGCTGGGCTGGATCCCGATGCTGACCGAACCCAGCCCGAGAGGGCCGAGAATTTCCCGCCAGTCGGGCGTGACCCTCTATGCCCACCCGATGCGCCCCGAGAGCAAAGGACGGGTTCACATCACCGCCGCCGACCCGCGCCGAGCGCCCGCGATCAACTTCAATTTCCTGTCGTCGCCGCCCGATGCGGAGCTGACGGTGCGTGCGGTCCGCATCGCCCGCGCGATCATGACCGCTCCCGCCATGGCTCACTTTCAAGTGAGTGAAGTCGTGCCCGGCGCCGATCTGACCACCGACAACGAAATCCTGGACTGGGTGAAAAAGGCGGCGGAAACCACCTACCACCCGGTGGGGACCTGCAAGATGGGGTCCGACCCGATGGCGGTCGTCGATGCCCAGCTTCGCGTCCATGGCATTGCGGGCCTGCGGGTCGCCGATGCCTCGATCATGCCGACCTTGACCTCGGGCAACACCAATGCGCCGTCGATCATGATCGGTGAAAAGGCGGCGGACATGGTGTTGAATGCCGCGTCGTAATCGACTCCGCTGATCCCCCACACGTAGTCCTTGCCATCTCAGCCATCCACCATTTCCCGAGCGACCGCCGCCGTCAAGCGCTGGCCAGTCCGCCGTCCTCGGCACCCCCGACCGGAGCGAGACCCTGCCAGGATGGGCAATCAGGGAGCCGACGCTGTGCCCATTTCCTACCTTTCAGCGATCAGTTAACCTGAGATCGGGGTTTGCCGGCCGTAGTGATCGACAGGCTGCGGCACCGAGAATTTCGGTTCTTCGCGAGACAGGGGCGTACATGCTCAACGAGCAGCAATTGCGGCAGCAGATCGAAGAAGTGCGGACCGGCCGCCGATCGCGACGGGCGTTCCTGCGCGAGATGATAGCGCTCGGCCTCAGCGCTCCGTTTGTGACCCAAATGCTCGCTCATAGCAGGGTCGCGATGGCTGCGTCAGATTTCAAGTACATGCCGGCAAGGGCCGGCGGCGGCGGGACGCTCAAGCTGCTGTGGTGGCAGGGCCCGACGCTACTCAACCCGCACTTCGCGATTGGCACCAAGGATCAGGACGGCTCGCGCATGTTTTATGAGCCGCTTGCAGGGTGGGACCCCGACGGCAATCTGGCGCCGATCCTTGCAGCCGAGATCCCCAATGTCGAGAGCGGCACGGTCGACAAAGACCTCAACTGGGTGGTCTGGAAATTGAAGCAGGGCGTCAAGTGGCACGACGGCCAACCATTTACCGCCGATGACTGCGTCTTCAACTGGCAATACGCCTCCGACCCGGCGACCGCGGCGACGACGTTCGGCAGCTATAAGGACATAAAGGTTTCGAAACTGGACGATCACACGATCAAGGTCGAGTTTCAGAAGCCGAAGCCGTTCTGGGCCGATGCGTTTGTCGGCCCCCGCGGGATGGTTATCCCGAAGCACCTGTTCGAGCAATACAGGGGTGGCAGCTCGCGCGAGGCTCCCGCAAACCTCGCGCCGGTCGGCACCGGCCCATACCTCTTTGTCGATTTCAAGCCGGGCGATCTGGTTCGCGGCAAGATCAACCCGAACTATCACATGCCCAACCGGCCCTATTTCGACGCAATCGAGATGAAGGGCGGCGGCGACGCGGTGTCGGCGGCGCGCGCGGTGTTGCAGACCGGCGAATACGATTTTGCCTGGAACATGCAGGTCGAGGACGCACTCTTGAGGCGCCTCGAGGAGGGCGGCAAGGGCCACGTCGAGATCTTCGCGGGTGGCAATATCGAACATATCGAGATCAACAACACCGACCCCTCCAAGGAGGTCGACGGCGAGCGGTCGAGTGTCAAGACGACCCATCCGTTTCTGACCGATCCGGCCGTGCGCCAGGCGCTGAGCTTGCTCGTCGATCGCCTCTCGGTCGAGAAATTCATCTATGGTCGCACCGGCAAAGCAACCGCTAATTTCATCAATAATCCCCGGCAGTTCGTGTCGAAGGATACCTCGTACGAATTCAATACCGCCAAGGCGACCGACATCCTCGACCAAGCCGGCTGGAAGCCCGGCTCGAGCGGAATTCGAGAAAAGAACGGTATCAAGCTGAGGCTTGTCTTTCAGACCTCGATCAATGCACCGCGTCAGAAGACCCAGGAAATCGTCAAGCAGGCTTGCCAGAAGGTCGGCATCGATGTCGAAATCAAGGCAGTCCCGGCCTCGGTATATTTCTCCTCGGATGTCGGTAATTCCGACACCTATGCCAAGTTCTACACCGACATCCAGATGTTCTCGACGACGATGAACCAGCCTGACCCGGGCGATTTCATGCGCCAATTCCTCTCGTCGGAGGTCGCCAGCAAGGACAATAAGTGGCAAGGCCGCAACATCACTCGCTGGCGAAACGACGATTACGACGCGCTCTACCATGCATCCGAATACGAGACCGACCCAGTCAAGCGCGCAGCGCTTTTCATCCAGATGAACGATCTGGTGATCAAGGGCGTGGTGATCATCCCAGTCGTCTACCGCCCGAGCGTGGCGGCGGTTGCGACCAAGCTGCACGTGCTGCTGTCGGGCTGGGACAGCTACATTTGGAATGTGTACGATTGGTATGCCGATGCGTGAGGTAAGCCAAACGGGCGGGGCGGCCAGCCGCCACGGCTCGTCCCCCGCGCGCTAGTGCTCGGTTATCTCGTCAGGCGCTTGTCTCTGACGCTGCCGAGCCTCTTGGGAATCAGCATCGTGTTATTCGGGTTGCTGGCGCTCGCCCCCGGCGACCCGTTCTCCGACCTCGCGACCGACCCTTCAATTCCGCCCTCGGTCGCCGCCGGCTTGCGCGCAAAATTCGGCCTCGATGATCCGATCCCGATCCGCTACCTGCATTGGCTCGTCGCCATGCTGCACGGCGATTGGGGATTTTCGTTCGCCAGCCGGATCAACGTCAGCACACTGATCGTGCAGCGCCTGCCGACCACGCTCGCGGTGATCGGCGCTTCACAAATCCTCGCCCTGTTGATCGCGGTGCCAATCGGCGTCTATGCCGGCGTCAAGCCGTATTCCCTTTTTGACCAAGTCGCCAGCAGCCTGGCATTGGTAGGCTTCTCGTTACCGACGTTCTTCACCGGCCTCGTCTTCATTCTGTTGTTCAGTGTTGAACTGCACTGGCTACCGTTCGTCTACCGGACAGATATCGGGGGCAGCGGGCCCTCCCTCTACTGGGCCTATGTACGCCAGGCGATTATGCCCGTCGCCGTGCTCGGCTTGTTTCAGGGGGCGGCCTGGACGCGGTTTGTGCGCGCCTCGGTGCTCGATGTGGTCCATCTCGATTACGTGATCACGGCGCGCGCCAAGGGGCTATCCGAGCGCGTCGTTGTGTTTAAGCACATCGTGCGCAATGCGCTGATCCCAGTGGTGACACTCGTCGCATTGCAGATGCCGATCGTCTTTGGTGGCGCGATCATCACCGAACAGATTTTTCGTGTTCCCGGCATTGGCTCGCTGCTGATCAGCGCGATACTAGCGAACGATACCCCGGTGATAATGGCGGTAACCTTTGTCTTCGCCTGCCTCGTCATCCTTTTTAATCTGATCGCCGACCTGCTCTATGGCTGGCTCGACCCCCGCATCTCCTACCGCTGAGCTCCCGGTGGCCGCCACCCCGTTGCCGACCCCGGCCCGTCGCGTGTCGCTGGGGCGCGAGGCGTGGCGACGCTTCCGGCGCCATCGCCTTGCCTTGACGAGCGCAGGCGTTCTTGCCGCGATGATCCTCATCCTGGTGCTGGGGCCACTGCTCTGGCCAGTACCGATAGACGAGATCGATTTCAGCGCGCAGATGGATGGGCCGAGCCTCGCGCATCCCCTCGGCACCGACGACCTCGGCCAAGACCTGCTCTCCCGCATGATCTATGGCGGCCGCATCTCGATGGCGGTCGGCATCGCGGCGATGCTGGTGGCCGTCATCGTCGGCGTTTTTATCGGCGCGGTGGCCGGTACGGCGCGCGGCAGCATCGACATGGGGCTGATGTGGCTGTGCGACCTGTTCCTGTCGTTACCGCAACTGCCGCTCCTGCTGCTGATCATCTATCTATTCCAGCCCACGCTGCGCAAATGGGTAGGACCGGAGGTCGGCACTTTCGTGCTGATCGTCGCGGTAATCGGCGGCTTCCGCTGGATGTCGATCGCGCGGCTGGTGCGCGCGCAATTCTTCTCGTTGCGCGAGAAAGAGTTCGTCGAAGCTGCCCGGGCGCTCGGTGCCTCGACGCTGCGTCAGGTCGTGCGCCACATCCTGCCGAACGCGGTCGGCCCGGTGATCGTCGCCGGCACTATCGAGGTCGCGAACGCGATCATCGCCGAGTCGACGCTGTCGTTTCTCGGCCTCGGTTTTCCGCCCGACATCCCGAGCTGGGGCCGCATTCTCTATGACGCGAAGGATTATCTCGACGTCGCGCCGCATTGGGCGCTGTTCGCCGGCGGCGCGATCTTTCTCGCGGTGATGTCGATCAACTACATCGGCGACGGGCTGCGTGATGCGCTCGACCCGCGCCAGGTCATCTGATCGTGGCCGAAGCGCTGCTCGACATCCGAGGGTTGAAAACGCATTTCAAGACGGATGACGGCATGGTGCGAGCGGTCGACGGCGTCGACCTGACCATAAGCCGCGGCGAGACCCTTAGCGTCGTCGGCGAAAGCGGTTGCGGCAAGACGGTCACCGCGATGACGATCTTGAAATTGATCGCGATGCCGCCGGGCAAGATCGTCGAAGGCCGTATCCTGTGGAAAGGGCGCGATCTCGTCCCGCTCGACGCGGGCGAGATGCGTCATATCCGCGGCCGCGAAATCGGCATTATCTTCCAAGAGCCGATGACCGCGCTCAACCCGGTCTACCCGGTCGGCGAACAGATCGCCGAAGTCGTCCGCGCGCACCAGGATGTCAACCGGCGCGAGGCGATGGATCGGGCCGTCGAGATGCTCCGCCTCGTCCACGTGCCAGCTGCGGAGCGGCGAGTGCGGGACTATCCGCACCAGCTCTCGGGCGGCATGCGCCAGCGGGTGATGATTGCAATGGCGCTCGTCTGCAGCCCCGAACTGCTGATCGCGGACGAGCCCACCACCGCGCTCGACGTGACCGTCCAGGCGCAGATCCTCGACCTCCTGCAGGAGATGAAGTCGCGCTTCGGCATGGCCATCATGTTGATCACCCATGCGATGGGCGTCGTCGCCGAGGTGGCACAGCGCGTCGCGGTGATGTATGCCGGCCGGGTGGTCGAGGAGGCGCCGGCCGAAGCGCTCTTCGCGAGGCCGCTGCATCCCTACACGCAGGGGCTGATCCGATCGATCCCGCGGCTCGACAGCGAAAACGGGAAGAAGCGGCGGCTCGACACGATCACCGGCTCCGTGCCGAGCCTCTTGAACCCGCCGCCCGGCTGCCGCTTCGCGCCGCGCTGCGCGTTTGCCATCGCCGCCTGCACACGGGAGGGGCCGGAGCTGCGCACGATCGAAGGCGACCACAAGGTCGCCTGCATCCTCTATTGATCAGGCAAGTTGCCGCGCGATGAGCGAACCACTGCTGCGCGTGCGCAACCTGGTGAAGAATTTCCCGGTGCGGGGCGGCGTGTTCGCGGAGGCGAGCGAAGTGGTGCACGCTGTGGACGACGTCAGCTTCGAGATAGACGCCGGCGAGACAATGGGGCTGGTCGGCGAGTCTGGTTGCGGGAAGTCGACGACGGGACGCTGCGTGTTGCGGTTGATCGAGCCGACCGCAGGCGAAATATGGTTCGAGGGCCGGAATGTCACCAGGCTCAAGGGCAAGGCGCTTAGCATGCTGCGCCGCAATATGCAGATCATCTTCCAGGACCCGTACGCCTCGCTGAACCCACGGATGGCCGCGGGTGCGATCATCGGC
>Ga0210395_10000261_pt1 | contig 41540 bp, 38 predicted proteins | sample IncBWH4OmetaG_FD_150861 | JGI IMG/M metagenome (GOLD analysis project Ga0210395, IMG submission 150861) | Forest soil microbial communities from Barre Woods Harvard Forest LTER site, Petersham, Massachusetts, United States - Inc-BW-H-4-O ...
ACGCCAAGCACGTCACCGAAACTCTCAAGCGCCACAACATTCGCGTCCATCTCGACGACCGCAACGAAAAGCTCCCGGCCAAAATCCGCGACGCCCAGCTCCAAAAAATTCCCTATATGCTCGTCGTCGGCGCAAAAGAAGCCGAAGCCGGCACCGTCTCCGTCCGCCACCGCAGCAAAGGCGACCTCGGCCCCAAGCCCCTAGCCGAAGTCGTCGTCGCGCTGCAAGAGGAAGTCGCCTCCCGCGCGCTGTCCTAAACGTTGCGCATCATCTTCACACTGTCGGTCGGCAATTTCCTTGAGCGAGGGTTTACATGCTCTCTCGTAGAACATTTCTCACGCTAACTGGCGGCACACTCGCAATGCCGCCTGCCTCTTGGGGAGGTACTGAACCGCCCACGATGCTCGACCACATCCTCCTCGGCTGCACCGATCTCACCACCGGCATCGACTTCGTCGAAAAACGCACAGGCGTTCGCGCCGTATTCGGCGGCGTCCATCCCGGACGCGGCACGCGTAACGCTCTCCTCTCTCTCGGCGAAAAACACTATCTCGAAATCATCGCGCCCGATCCGCTGCAATCCGACGCGCCAGACCGCTACGACTTGGCCAAACTCATCGAGCCGCGCCTTGTCGGTTGGGCCGCTCACCCCGGCGACCTGGACCAATTCGCCACTCGTCTCCGTGATGCCGGTCTCGCCTTCGACGGTCCGAACCCGGGCTCCCGCAAACGCCCCGACGGCCGCCTCCTCCAATGGAAAACGCTCAATCTCAAAGACAATCGCGGCGGCCTCCTTCCCTTCTTCATCGAGTGGAGCGCCGATACCGTCCATCCTTCCGCCGACGCGCCCGCCGGATGCCGCATCGTCCACTTTGCTCTCAGCACGTTCAATGTTGTCGAAATTATCCGGCTCTGCACTCAACTTGGCCTTGACGTGAAAATCGAAACCGTCGGCAAACCATACCTCCGCGCCACCATCGCAGGTCCGAAAGGCGAACTCGCTCTAACCAGCTAAAGAGCTAACCGGATCCAGCAGCGTCTCGCCCGCCACCCGTAGGGCCAGTTTGGGTATTGCCGCCCAACCCGCAGAGCGTGCTATACTTTGAAACCCGTCCCCGGCCCGTTTTCGGCTGTGTGGATGGACTATAACGATTCGAGGCCCAGCCCGGCGAGGCGGGCAGCACGGCGCCTTTCAGCACTTAGGGGGGAATATCGCAGAACGCAGCTTCCGGCAGAGCGATCGCATCCGCGTCAACGAGCGGATTCGCGCTCGCGAGATCCGGGTGATTGATGAAGAGGGCGGCCAGCTTGGCGTCATGCAGCCATTCGAGGCCATGAAGTTGGCGCGCGAGCGCGGTCTTGACCTGGTGGAAATTTCGCCCACGGCGGATCCTCCAGTCTGCAAGATCACCGACTACGGCAAATACCTCTACCAGGCCAACAAAAAAGCGCACGAACAGCGCAAGAGCAGCCGTGGCTCGCAGCTCAAGGAAGTGAAATTTCGTCCCGCCACCGCGGAGCACGATTATCAGGTTCGCAAGAATCAGATCATCCGCTTCCTCGGCGACGGCCACAAAGTTCGCGCGATGATTTTCCATCGCGGCCGCGAAATGGCGCACCAGGAAGTAGGCCGCGCGAAGATGAACCGTTTGCTGGTGGAAATCGGCGAACAATGCCAGATCGAAACAATGCCGCGCATGGAGGGCAACGTTCTGGTAGCGCTGCTAGCGCCAAAAAAAGGCGCCACGGTAGCCAAGCCCAGCGGCCAACCAGCGGCCAACGCCCAGCAGTCGCAGTAACACATGAATTTGGTTCTCGTAGGGGCACGCCGTGCCCGCTGATCGGTTACCGGGAAAAATAGAATTGGAGCGGCGGCGCAAGCCCCGCCCGTCAAGGAGAGCATTTAAGGCCATGCCAAGAAATTCGACGAAACCAAAACTGAAACTAAAAACACATCGCGGCGCCAGAAAGCGCTTCAAAATCACCGCGAACGGCAAAATCAAACGCATGCACTCCGGCAAACGCCACCTCATGGGCACAAAAGCCCCCGGCCGCATGCGCAAACTCAAGAAGCTGACGCTGGTCAGTCCGAGAGACGTAGCCGCCGTCAGACAAATGCTTCCCTACGGCTAGTTTGCACGCGCCGTAAGCTTCACCGATCTTCGAGTTTCGAATTTCTTTTTTCGATTCTCGACTTCGTGCCAGGCAGCGCTTCACGGGTGCCTGCCGGCCGATAAGCCGCAAAAAATGTTTCGCCGCAACGCGAATCATCCGCGGCCTGCAACAAATCAGAGACAAACCCGCTGCCGAACGCGTTTTTCTCCGCGTGAGCGCACCTCGTTTGTCTCCCAAACTTAAGGAGAAAAACCCATGGCACGCGTAAAACGCGGCACAAAACGCCGCGCTCGCCGTAAAAAGTATCTCAAACGGACAAAAGGCTTCTTTCTAACAAAAAGCAAGCTCTACCAGTCCGCGCAAGAAGCAGCGAATCGCGCCGACCGTTACGCCAAGCGCGACCGCCGCGTAAAAAAACGCGAATATCGCAAGCTCTGGATCCAGCGCATAGGCGCAGCCGCCCGCAACAACGGCCTAACCTACGGCCAGCTGATCCACGGCCTCAAAGCCGCCGGCGTTTCGCTAGATCGCAAAATCCTAGCCGACATCGCCGTCAAAGACGCGGCCGCCTTCACCAGCCTGGTAGCCAGCGCGAAAGCAGCCGCCCCGCCCCAAGCCAAAAAGGCGTCGTAGCCGTTTCGAACTCTGCAGGGGCACGATTTATCGTGCCCCTGCGGTGTAATCTATCTCGCGAAATCATGCCGACAATCGAGAACCCAACCGCAAAGACACTCGCTGAGCAGGGCGTCACCACTGCAGCGGCGATCCCGTCGTTGTTCGCTGAGGTCCGGGCGCGCTTTGACACAGAAATTGCGCGCGCGCATGACGAGACGAATTGGAACATGACTAAGGTAATGTGGCTAGGCCGCAAATCCGGTATCCTCGCCCAAATCACCGACAACTGGCTCAAACCCGCCCCGCCCGACCTAAAACGCGCGGTCGGTGCAGGCCTCAACGACCTTCGCGCCCACGTCGAATCCCAAATCGAGTCCCGCCGCCAAGCCATCGAATCCGGCGCCGACCAATCCGCCCTCGCCCACGAACACATCGACCTCTCTCTCCCCGGCGTCACACGCCCCATCGGCTCGCATCATCTAATCCGCCAGGTCTTCCAGCAAATCGAAGACATCTTCGTCTCCATCGGCTTTTCCGTCGTCGAAGGCCCCGAAATCGAAACACCTTATTACAATTTTGAAGCCCTCAACATCCCCGAATTTCATCCCGTCCGCGACGACATGGACACCTTCTATCTCGACCTTCCGAAGGGCGCTCCAACGCCGCTCCTTCTCCGCACCCACACCTCGCCAATGCAAATTCGCACCATGGAAAAGCGCCAGCCGCCGGTGCGCGTCATCGTCCCCGGCAAGGTCTACCGCCGCGACAACCCCGACGCCACGCACTCCTTCATCTTCCATCAAGTCGAAGGCCTCGCCGTCGATTCCGACATCACCTTCTGCGATTTCACCGGCACGATCGAATATTTCGTCAAACAATTCTTCGGCCCCGGCGTAAAAACCCGCTTCCGCCCCAGCTATTTTCCATTCACCGAGCCGAGCGTCGAGTTCGACGTCTCCTGCATCTTTTGCGGCGGCAGCGGCACAGCCGCAAGCGGTGGCACTTGCTCCAAGTGCAAAGGCGCCGGCTGGATCGAACTCTTCGGCGCAGGCATGGTCGATCCCGCCGTCTACGGCTTCGTCAAATACGACGCCAAAAAAGTCAGCGGCTTCGCCTTCGGCATGGGCATCGACCGCCTAGCCATGCTCAAATACCAAATCGACGACATCCAGGTTTTCTTCCAAAACGACGTCCGCTTCCTCCGCCAATTCCCATGATCCACTACCTCGCCACAACATCGTCTTTCCACGCAGAGTCGTCCAGCGTGGCGCGGCTAGCCCACCAACCGTCATTTCGAAGGGAGCAAGCCGACGCTTTTTCTTTCACGTTCGCTCCTGCGAACGTGTCGGCTTGCGCAGTGAGAAATCTCTCTTCGATCTCAACCCTGCGTCTCGCGCCACACTCGCAACTAACCGATCATCGCTCGGTTCCTGCTGACTACTCACTATCCACTACTCACTACTCACTTCTTGCCCGTCGCCGTTCACGGAACACGGATCACGGGACACGGATCACGCTCTCATGACCTTCACCGACGCCAAACAACGTTTCTCCAATCGCGTAGCCGACTACGTCCGCTATCGCCCCGGCTATCCCTCGGCCGTTCGCGACATACTCCGCGCAGAGTGCGGCCTGAAATCCGGCCACACCATCGCCGACATCGGCTCAGGCACCGGATTCCTCAGCGAACTCTTCCTCAAAAACGGCAATCGCGTCTTCGGCATCGAGCCCAACGAAGCGATGCGCCAAGCCGGCGAAGAATATCTTGCCTCCTACGACGGCTTCGCCAGCATCAACGGCTCCGCCGAATCCACCACGCTGGATGACGCTAGCGTGGATTTCGTCACCGCCGGCCAGGCCTTCCACTGGTTCGACCAAAACGCCGCTCGCGCCGAATTCATTCGCATCCTCAAGCCCACCGGCTGGGTCGCCGTCATCTGGAACGAACGCCTCACCGACACCACGCCCTTCGTCCGCGCCTACGAATCTTTGCTTCGCGAATTTGGCACGGACTACGCCACCGTAAAGGAAAGCTACCCCAACGAACAGCACATGCGCGATTTCTTCGGCGCCAATCCCTACAACTCGCACGAGCTCCCCAATTTTCAGGAATTCGATTTCGATGGCGTCGCCGGCCGCCTGCGCAGCAGCTCGTTTATCCCCACGCAAGACCATCCGAATTTCGCGCCCATGATGGAAGAACTCCAACGCATGTTCGCCGAATACAATCAAGACGGCCGCGTCCGCCTCGAATATTCGACCCACGTCTATCTCGGCCGCCTGGCAGGTGCCTAAGGATGTCTGCATACTTCCATCGCCGGGTGCCCCACCCTCGTTTTTTGAGGGTGGGTCTTCACGGTCCGTCGAAGGCGGGTCTTAAGCACACGGAGCGCGACGAACAATGAAGGTCATCTACAACTGGCTAAAGGAATTCGTCGACGTCACCGCCTCGCCAAACGACCTCGCCTCGCGACTGGCTCTTTCCGGCACCAACATTGGCAGCGTCGAAAACGGCCCGTACGGCGCCATCATCGACGCCGAAGTCGGCTCGAACCGCCCCGATTGCTTGGGCCACTATGGGATCGCCCGCGAAATGGGCGCGGTCTATAAACTCCCGCTTAAGCCGGTCGCGCCAAAGCCCGCCGAAAGCGCAACAAAAGCATCCGACGCCGTAAAAGTCGAAATCCAATCTCCCGAACTCTGCGGCCGCTTCACCGCCCGCGTCATTCGCGGAGCAAAAATCCAGCCATCCCCGAAATGGCTGAAAGACCGCCTTGAAGCCAGCGGCGTAGCCAGCATCAGCAATGTCGTTGACATCTCGAATTACGTCATGCTCGAGCTCGGCAACCCCCTTCACACCTACGACTACGACAAAGTTCGCGATCACCGCATCGGCGTCCGCCGCGCAAAATCAGGCGAAAAAATTCGCACCCTCGACGGCCTCGAGCGCACCCTCGATTCCTCCATGTCGGTCGTCTACGACGGCGATGGTTCCCGCGCCGTCGGAATCGGCGGCGTCATGGGCGGCGCCGACACCGAAATCTCCTTCTCCACAAAAAATATCCTCATTGAATGCGCCTGGTTCGAACCCATCGCCGTTCGAAAAGCCGCGCGCTTCCTGAAGCTTCACACCGAAGCCTCCACGCGCTTCGGCCGCGGCGCCGATCCCGAAACCGCCGAACTCGCCTCCCGCCGCGCAGCTGAACTCATCCTGCAACTCGCGGGCGGCGAGCTGCTCGCCGGCGTCGTCGATGTCTATCCCGGCAAACATGCTCCGAAGAAAATCCAGTTGACCCGCACGGAGCTTCTTCGCGTGATGGGCGCGGACGTTCCTGACAAGGAAATCGAAGCGATTCTCAGCGCACTGGGCTTCGCTCCCGTTCGAATCGGCGAAAATCGCGGCGCGTCAGGCTCGCTGCTCGCCGCCTGGGAATGCACGCAACCTTCCTGGCGCGCCGAAGTCGAACGCGAAATTGATTTGATCGAAGAAGTCGCCCGCATCTATGGCCTCGACAAATTTCCGCCGCGCCTGCCCGCCGCCCGCCAGGGCGCGCAGCGCTTGCCGAAATTCGAACCTGAACTGCGCGTACGTGAACGTCTCATCGGTCTCGGCTATCGCGAAATCTTAACGATCCCTCACGTCGCCGAAGAACGCGACGCGCTTTTCCGCCCCGAAGGTGTCACCCCCGCGCGCCTTGCGAATCCGCTCTCGGAAGAAGCCAGCGTCCTCCGTTCGAATGGCCTCGTCACAATGGCCGCCGCTCTCGAATGGAGTCTCAATCACGGGCAGCGCAACCTCCGCCTCTTCGAAATCGGCCGCAGCTATCGCCTCGAAGGAAGCGCCTCCGTTGAAACGCCCATCCTCACGATCGGTGCGACAGGGGAAGCTCGCGAAAAAGACATCTACGAAAACGCCCGCGCCTACGAGTTCGCGGATTTGAAAGGCGACCTCGACGCCGTCGCCGACCTCGCCGGCGGCTTCGAATGGTCGCCAGGCGGAGCCAGTTGGACCCACGCCGCCCGACGCGGAACAATTCATCTCAACTCTGTCATTCCGAGCGAAGCGAGGAATCTCTCTTCGCTTGGAACCGCAGGCCAACTCGCGCGCCGCGTCGCCGACAAATTCAAATTGCGCCAGGACATTTTCCTCGCGGAAATCCATCTCGACCCGCTATACGCTGCAATCAGCGCGGCAAAAGAAGCACGTCGCTACGAGCCGCTTCCGCGTTTCCCCGCAGTCGAGCGTGATTTTTCCCTACTCCTCGCCGACGGCACTCCTTTTTCGGATGTAGTCAAAACAATTCGCTCGCTCAACATCACCGAGATCGCGTCCATCGAAGCAGCCGATCTCTTTCGCGGTAAAAATGTGCCAGCCGGAAAATATTCGCTGCTCGTCCGCATAACCTTCCAAAGCCGCGAAGCCACGCTAACCGACGCGCAAATCAGCGATTTCTCCGCCAAAATCATTTCGGCGCTCGAGAAGAATCTAGGCGCCCAACTCCGCGCCAGTTGAGCCACAACCCTTATGCCGCGTTACGGCAACTCTGTAGGGGCACGATTCATCGTGCCCTGCGGTGTGAACTTCGCCGCAACCTCAACGACGGAGCGCCTCTCAATACGGATTCGTTGGGGCAAATCAGTCTCGCCTCATCATAAGGGCACGATGAATCGCGCCCCTGCAAATACTGGACTTTAATACCTATCTTCTATTATATCTGCTGAGTTATGCGTGAAGGGCTGACGCACCGGCGCTCGATTAGGTTGAAAGGCCGTGATTATTCGTGGCCAGATACATATTTTGTGACGATTTGTACGGCGGAACGGAAATATCTTTTAGGGCGGATTGAGGACGGAGTAATGCGGGAGAATGTGCTGGGACGTTTGGTGCGGGCGCACTGGATGGAGATTCCCCGGAAATTTGCCAGCACTGAGTTGGATGTGTTCGTCGTGATGCCGAATCATGTACATGGAATGATCAGCTTGCACCGGCGAGTAGCGGCGGCCGAGGAACAATACCGGCTTGCGGAATTCGGGAACCCGCAGAGTGGGTCCATTAGTTGGATTGTTCGGGCGTTCAAGGCGACGGGTCACGCGGGAAGGCCGTCGAGTTCTGAGTAGACCGGAACTCGCCGTCTGGCAGAGAAACTATTTTGAGCGAGTGGTCCGGAACAGCAAGGAATATGAGGATGCATATCGCTATATTTCTGAGAATCCGAGGAATTGGGATCAGGACGAAGAGAATTTGGCTGCCAAAGCATCATCTCGTGGAACACTCTAGCGTGTAGGGGCACGATTCAACGTGCCCTCCAGTGTAGACCTCACCTCCGCTTCAGTTACAAATCTCGATTCGATCTACTTTGCTCTCCCAAGTTGGCTGTTCTGATTCCTGTAGGGGCAACGGTTCATCGTGCCGCTGCGGTTGTGGTATCTTTGCGCCAGGCCATCCCAGGAAGAAACAATGACTACACCCGTAAAAGTCGAAATCTTCGGTCAGATGTACGCGATTCGCGGCGATCTGGATGAATCCTACGTCCACAAGCTAGCGCAATACGTCGATGAAAAAATGCAGGCGATCGCGCTAGCCACAGCAACTGTGGACACACAAAAAGTAGCCGTGCTCGCCGCCCTGGCGATCGCCGACGAACTTCACAGCATCCAGAAAGATCGTGGCGACCGCGAAGAGTTGATGCGCGAACAAGCCGAGCGCTGCCTCACCCTCGTCGAGCGCGCCCTGAAACAAACCGCCTGATCGAGAAATCCGCGCCGGCCAAGTTCGGCGCAATATTCAAAAGAAAAAGTAACCGCTGGTCGCTACTGGCTCCAGTTGGTTGGGGTGCGGTTCCAGCGGTGCTTGCGGAGTTCGGCCTGCAGCGCGGCAGGAAGCGAACCTTTGGCGCTTGTAGCGAGGTTGGATTCGACGTTGCGCGTTTTACGCATGCCCGGGATGATGGTGCTGACATCTTTGTTATTGAGGATGAAGCGCAAAGCCATTTCCGGCATGGTCATGCCATCTTTGAGGAGCGGCTTGAGCGCGTCGGCGTGGGCCACGCTGCTCTTGAGATTCTCCGCGACGAAGTACGTGCTGCGCCAGTCGCCCTTCGGCCAGGTGCTGTCGAGGGTGAGCGTTCCCGCGAGCGAGCCTTCATCGAAGGGAACACGCGCGATGACGGCGACGTCTTTTTCACGGCACGCGGGAAAAAGCTCGTCCTCGGGATTCTGGTCGAAAATGTTGTAGATGACTTGAACGGCGTCGACGAGGCCGGCGCGCACGGCGCGGATGCCGTTCCACGGTTCCCAGCGATTGAGGCTGATGCCAACGGCGCGGACTTTGCCGCTGCCGCGCAGGTTTTCGATAGCGCGGGGCAATCGCTCGTCGTCAAGCCACTTGTCTTCCCACGTGTGAAACTGGATGAGGTCGAGCGTTTCGACGCCGATGTTGGCAAGGCTTTTCTCGACGTACTCGACGATGTAGCCGGGCGGAAAGCAATCGTCGAGAGAAAACTCACGGCGGCTGGGCCAACGCCGGTTTTTCGGCGGCACTTTTGTCGCCAGGTAAAGTTTTTTGTCGGGTCCGCCGACAGCGGCGTTGCGTTGATTGGCGCCAAGGATTTTCCCGAGAAGCTGTTCGCTGTGGCCGTCCCCATAAGCCCATGCCGTGTCGAAAAAGTTGCAGCCCAGATCGATGGAACGCTGAAGTGACGCGAGCGATTCCGTATCTTCCGAGCCCGTCCAGCCGGCCATGCCCCACATCCCATACCCGATTTCGCTTACGTTCCATCCCGTGCGGCCAAATCTGCGGTAGTTCATCCTCTGCTCTCCTGGAGTCGAGGGCCTATTATACGCAGAGGGCCACTCGCTCGCGATCCCGGCAAACATAACTGTGGACAAGACAAATTTAATTCAAAGAGCGATAATGCTTCCATCTCAGACGGAGTTCTCGCTCGGAGCAAAAAGCCGTAGCTCCTTGCGTAGGTTCTTATTTTTTGCCGTGAAATTTGCAGGTGCGCACTGCTCGTAATTTGGTGCTCGCCTTCCCCCAGCGGAGTTTCGCGGTGTGGTGTTTTTCGGAGTTGTAAGGTTTGACCTCTTCGCCTCAGCCAGGTCCGAGGAAAGCGGAGCGCGTTCTTCTCGCGCTCTTTCTGCTTTCCCTGCCCATGCTCAATCCCTGGGTCCGCGGTGACGGTGTTGGCTACTACGCCTTCGTGCGCGCTCCGCTGATCCAGCACAATCTCGATTTTACTCGCGACTACCAGGAAGCCAACGCCAGCTTCCGGGAAAATCGCCTCGACAAGAATGGCCAACCAACCGCTGAATTTCGCACCCGCACCGGCCACCTTGAAAATCACTTCACGGTCGGCCCCGCTATTCTCTGGGCTCCCTTTCTGCTGGTCGCGCACGCCGGCGTTCTTTTCGCGCGCTCCATGGGGTCGGCGATTCCCGCGGACGGTTTCTCCACGCCGTACCGCATCGCGATGGCGCTGGCCACCGCGTTCTACGGTTTTCTTGGTTTGCTGATTTCGTTTCGCCTCGCGCGCAAATACGTCCCGGAAACCTGGGCGATGCTCGCCACGCTGGCGATCTGGTGGGCGAGTTCGCTTCCCGTTTACATGTATTTCAATCCTTCGTGGTCCCACGCGCACTCGGCTTTTGTCGTCGCTCTTTTTTTGTGGTACTGGCACGAAACGCGCGACGCTCGCACGCTGAGGCAGTGGATTGCGCTGGGGGCTATCGCGGGGTTGATGCTCGACGTCTACTACGCCAATGTGATGCTGTTCGTCATACTGCCGTTTGAAGCGGTGAGGGAATACAGCGCAGCGGCGCGAAAGGCGACGCCCGGCACTCCCAGCCTTTCGCAGCTGTCCGGGCGGCACGCCGCTTTCGCCGCCACGCTTCTCATTTGCATGCTCCCCACGTTCATCGCGCACCGGATCATTTACGGCAGTTTCCTCGAGACAGGCTACATTCCCGTCAGCCAGTGGTTCTGGGGCTCGCCGTATCTTTTCTCCGTTTTGTTTTCCTCGAATCACGGCTTGCTTTCCTGGACGCCGGTCCTTCTCTTCGCTGCGGTCGGCCTGGTGGCTTTCTGGCGGAGCGTGCCTCGCGTGGGCGGAGCCTTTCTGTTCGCGGCGATCGCGTTTTATTACTTCATCGCTTCGTATCCGGATTGGGCGGGGATTTCTTCCTACGGAAGCCGGTTTTTTGTTTCGCTCACGCCGCTTTTTATTGTGGGGCTGGCCGTTTTTCTGGACCGCTTCACGCGTATCTTTCGATCGCCCCGCGTTGCGTTCGCCGCCGCGTCCATTTTTCTCGCCTGCTTTGTTTTCTGGAACGCCGGCTTGATGTTCCAGTGGGGCACGCACCTCATCCCCGCGCGCGGCCCGATTTCCTTTTCGGAAATGATTCGCAATCAGTTCGTCGTCGTGCCGCGACAGATTTCGGCGCAGCTCGAAAAGTATTTGTTTGGCCGAAAAGCCATGATGCAGCAGATCGAACAGCGCGACCTCGAGCAGCTCAAGCAGAATCCTCCTCCCGAGTAGTACAACCGCACCTAGCTTTGGGCCCTTTCTCGAAAACGCTCGAGACCACAGCGTCAGGAATGTGTGGTATCGCCGCCCCCCCAATCACTGCACAGGCAGGAGTGCCTGTGCGAACAGGCGCGCATCTCTGCTAATCTATTTGCGGGATCACCAACTCTCTTGGAGCATTGTTAAAACTCGATGGCTTCGGTCACCGCACCCGCTTCGCCGCTTCCTGTGCCGCACGCAGGGCCGGTCACCGTGCGCATTGAACCGCCGCGCGGATGGCTCGATCTGCGCCTTGCCGAAGTGTGGGCCTACCGCGAACTGCTTTACTTTTTCGTCTGGCGCGACGTAAAAGTGCGCTACAAACAAACGGTGATCGGCGTTGCCTGGGTTGTGCTGCAGCCGCTGATGACCATGGGAGTTTTCACGCTTTTTTTTGGGCGCCTTGCCAAACTGCCGTCCGACGGGCTCCCGTACCCCGTGTTTTACTTTACGGCGCTGGTTCCGTGGAACTATTTCGCGACCGCGCTGCAATCCTGCACGAACGTGGTGGTCGATAACCAGAGGGTCATCACCAAAGTTTTTTTCCCGCGCCTGGTGCTGCCGCTTTCCGCGGTTGTTTCCGGCCTCGTGGATTTCGCCATCGGCTTCGTTGTCATGGGCGTTGTTCTCGCTATTTACGGGATTCGCCCCGGCCTGACCGCCCTCTGGCTGCCTGTGCTGATGCTTCTCGCCGTTCTCACCGCGCTCGGCGTGGGCCTCTGGATGTCCGCGCTCAACGCGTTGTATCGCGACGTGCGGTACGTTGTCCCTTTCCTGATGCAATTTTGGATGTTCGCTTCCCCCGTCGCGTATCCATCTTCGCTGGTTCCGCAACGGTGGAGGTGGCTGTACGGGCTGAATCCCATCGCCGGAGTCATTGACGGTTTTCGCTGGGCGCTGACCGGCCACGGCCAGCCCCCCGGGCCATTGCTGCTGGCGTCGACCGGGGCGGTTGCGCTCGTTCTCGTCGGCGGACTTTTCTTTTTCCAGCGGATGGAGGGCAGCATTGCCGACCGCGTTTAAGCAGACGGAGCGGCACTCCTCGGCCCTTCGACTCCGCTCAGTTTCCAACGGCGAGCTTTACGGCGTGTGCTCGCTCGCTGCGGAGAATCGTACTTGAGCCCCAACCCAGAACCCGCGAACGTGGAACAAGGGGCGCGCTACCCGGTTCTCGATGCATTGCGCTTCGTCCTTGCATTTTGGGTTGCCGTTGGCCACTACGAGATATTCCCGCTCTTTGCCGGCGTGAACGACGCCACTCCTTTTGGCCGTTTCCTCACGCGCGGGTGGAGCACCGTGGTCTTCGGGACGCCCGCGGTCATCGTTTTCTTTGTCATTTCCGGTTTTTGTATCCATATCCCTTTTATCGGTGACAAAAAGCTGGCCGTAGGACGCTACTACGCTCGCCGCTACACTCGCATTCTGATTCCTGTGGCCGCTGCCCTTTGCCTCTACCGCCTGTTTGGCCAGAAGCTTCGCTTTTGGGGTGAACACTCGATCCTCTGGGAGTCCCCGCTCTGGAGCCTGCTGTGCGAGGAGATTTACTACGCGGCTTACCCGCTCCTGCGCTACCTGCGGCGAGTCGCCGGCTGGCCTTTGCTCCTTTCCGGCTCGTTCGCGGCAGGCATCGCCACTGCCCTCACCCGCCCTCATGCTCCCGATTGGCATCCCTTTGGCCCGCTCGGCACTGCGACGATTCTCCTGCCCGTATGGCTTCTCGGCGCGCTGCTCGCCGAGCAAGCCGCGGCGCTCCCTACGCTGACCTCGGCCGCGCGCATTTGGCTCTGGCGGTTCGCGGCATGGCTCGGCTGCTGGGGAAGCGAAATGCTGCATTTCAAAGCCAAAATTTCTTACACGCTAACCATGATTGCTTTCGGCGCGCTCGCCTATTTCTGGGTAAAAAAAGAGATCGAATACAGCCGCCACCGCGCTCCAAACAAATATCTGATCGCCGCGGGAGCGTGGAGCTATTCGCTTTATCTCGTTCACGCACAGGGCATGGAACTCTTCGGCTGGCTGCCCATCCCCTACCTCGGCTACATTCCGACGTGGTGCTTCACCATGCTCTCCAGCCTCGGCTTCGCGTACGTTTTCTACTTCTTGGTCGAACGGCCTTCGCACCGCCTAGCAAGAAGCATCAAACTCAACCGTCCCCCCCGCTCCGCACCTGCCTCTGCTATGGCGCCGCAAAGCATCGGAGAAGCCGCGCCATGAGCTCCACTGCTCCACCGAGTATCCTCGCCAGCCCAATTCTTGAGCTCGTGGGTCTTGCGGGAATACAATTGGGGAGGAAGATGAGTGCAGCTAACAATAAACACCCCTCCCCCCGGGTTTTTTGTAAGAGTGGCAAACAAAGGACTTATGCTTGACGAGTCTCGTAAGAGTGGCAAATACAGGACTTAAAGTTGTTGAGTTTTCAGTGAGTTGCAAAGAGTCTATAAGAGTGGCAGGGAAAAGACTTACGGGAGAGTCGACAGCTGAGAGCTGACAGCCGACAGGGAGAATAATTGGAAGGGAGCGCTTTGGGAAGTGGTTGAAAGTTGAAAGTTTAAAATTGAAACAGGAAAGATCGGATGGGTGCGCCCCACCCCCGGTGTTTTGCAAAAGAGTGCGGAAACCATTGATTAAAAAAGAGATGCGGGAATACTCTTTTTTAAAGAGTGTGGAAGAGATTGAAAAAGAAGGATTTAACTTTTGACGATTTTTGCAAAAGAGTGAAAAGAGTGGGGCGGACGGGCGGGCGGGGCAAGCCCCGCCCCTACAACGGCTAGGCAGCTGCTCCCCTCCGGGTTTTTCGTAAGTGCGGATTCCAAAGGAGTTGTTGACTGAGAGAAAGAAATGGAGAGCGGGGAGGAAGCCGAGAGGGATTTGGAAGAGGTTGGAACAGAGGGGCGGGATGTAACGAGCAAACACAAAACATTATAGCATGTGATTACTGCTTTGTCAAGTCAAAAATGTATACGAAGATTTGTAGGATTGTAAAGTATTGAAAAACGAGGAGTTGGGCGTCAGAACGCCACAGGAAATAGGATGAGCAGAGCGGTCATACGCGGAGAGGGGCTGGGGAAACGATACCGGCGCGGGTTGATGGTTGACCCGGGACTGCGGCACGCGCTGGAGCGGTTTGTGAAGTCGCCGCTGGCGGCGTTCCGCCGGGCGAAGGATGAGACGTTCTGGGCGTTGAAGGACGTTTCGCTGGAAGTGAAAGAAGGCGAGGTGCTGGGCCTGATCGGGCGGAATGGCGCGGGCAAGACGACGTTGCTGAAGATTCTGTCGCGGATTACAAAGCCGACGACCGGTTGGGCAGAGATTCACGGGCGGGTCGGGTCGCTGTTGGAAGTAGGGACGGGATTTCATCCGGAGCTGACGGGGCGAGAGAATACGTTCCTGAGCGGGGCGATTCTGGGGATGAGCAAACGGGAGATCGGCAGAAAGTTCGACGAGATTGTGGCGTTCGCGGAGCTGGAGAAATTCATCGATACGCCGGTAAAGCATTATTCGAGCGGAATGTACGTGCGGCTGGCGTTTGCGGTGGCGGCGCATCTGGAGCCGGAGATTTTGCTAGTGGATGAAGTGCTGGCCGTCGGCGACATCAAGTTTCAAAAAAAATGCCTCGGCAAAATGGGCGACGTCGCCCGCGCCGGGCGCACCGTCGTGCTCGTCAGCCACAACATGGCGGCGATCAATGCTCTGTCTTCACGCGTTGTCATGCTAATGGATGGCGGGATCGTTTTCGATGGTGCGCCCGCGGAAGCCACGTCCCGCTATTACAGTGAATCCTTGGAAGTTGCGGAAGGCGGAGCCAGTTTGCTGGACCGTGCGCGAGAAGGAAATGGCAAGGCTCGTTTCTCTGCGATTTCCATTCAGCCGCGAGACCCTTCGGGACGCGTAGATGTTGCGTATCCCGGCTGCGACCTCGAGATCGAATTTGCAATTGAGTGCCGGTCCGCAATCGCCGATGCCAATGCAGCGATCATTTTCTATGACATGAATGGTTATCGCGTGATTGACACGAACACGGGTCAGAAAAACGAATATGTAAGTATGACGGCCGGCCAAAAAGCCCGCGCCCGCTTCTTACTTCACGATGTGCTGCTCAAGCCTGGAAAGTATCTCGTCGGTCTCTGGATCGGAAGACATTCGATGGAAACTATCGACCACATCGAGCACGCCGTCACTTTGGATGTGATGGAGGGCGAAGAAACCAGCCGGCACGGCATCACGTATCCCGGCGTCTATCTCTGCAGATTTGAGAGCAATGTCAACATTGTCTGACTTCCGTTCATGAACGCCATAACGCACCGCTGGAATCGTTTCCTGGAAAACCGGATTACCAAGCTGGTTCTTTCTGACACGCTGGTGGGCCCTGAACGCGTCCATAATCTTTACGTTCTTGCAAAGCGCGTCGAGAAAGAAAACATCCCGGGAGATGTTATCGAGTGCGGAGTTTGCAATGGCGGGACAGCGGCGCTCCTTGCTCGCTTTGCGACGCGCTCCCGGTTTGCGCGCACAATGTGGCTGCTGGATTCCTTCCAAGGTATGCCGGTCACAACGGCCGAAGATGGGGAGGCGGCGAAAGCGCACATTGGCCAAGAAGTCGGCGATATCGAGCGCGTCAAGCGGGCATTAGAAAGAGTGGACGCAGACATGAATCGCGTGCGCATCGTCCCGGGCTGGTTTCAAGATACTTTTCCGTCCGTATCCGCTTCCCAAATTGCGCTGCTCAACATTGATGCCGATTGGTACGAGTCAGTTAAACTCTGCCTCGATACTTTTTATGACCGCGTTGTTACCGGCGGATTCATTTCGTTCGATGATTACGGGCATTGGCCAGGTTGTCGCAAAGCCGTGGACGAATTCTTCGAGTCGCGACGGCTTCCCTACAAGTTGCAACAGGTGGATTACACCGCGCACTGGTTTCAAAAAGAATGACAAGGCGATATCTGAACCTCGGATGTGGAGAGAGGCTTCACCTCGAATGGGTGAATCTGGACCTGCATCCCTCGAATCCGTCGGTTCAGGCGTGGGATCTGCAAGCGGAGTTGCCGTTCCCCGATGCGTCGTTCGACGTCGTTTACCATTCGCATGTTTTGGAGCATTTCTCAAAGGCCGAGGGCTTGCGGTTGCTTGAGCGCTGCAGGCACGTTCTGAGTCCAGGCGGCACGATTCGCGTGGTGGTTCCAGATCTCGAGCGCATCGTGCAACTTTACTTGAGCTCTTTCGAAAAGTGCGTTGCGGGAGATCAACAGGCAGCCGCGCAGTACGATTGGGCGATGATCGAAATGTACGACCAAGCAGTCCGAGAATGGTCCGGGGGAGCAATGCTTGCCTACGTCCAAAACGCGAATGAATCCCAACTAGCATTCGCGAAGGAACGTCTGGGAGGAGAACTGGAGCGCATGCTTGCGGCGAAAGACGCCGCTGCAATCCCAGCGCGTGACCGAGACCGCGGGGTTCGCCGCTTGGCGGAAAACGTGCGTCGGAAAGCTCTGCGCCTGCTCGCCGGACGCGATGGAATTCATGCGTACGACCAGGGCAGGTTCCACCGGTCCGGTGAACTTCACAAGTGGATGTACGACCGCTATTCGTTGGCGAATGCTTTGATGGCCGCTGGATTCACCGATACAAAACAATGTGAAGCCGCGGAAAGCCGCATTCCCCAATGGCCGGGCTTCCATCTGGACACCGAGCCGGACGGCCGTACCTACAAACCTGACTCTCTTTTCATGGAAGCGACGCGGCCTTGAGGATTTCGCACGTTGCAACCAATGACATAAGCGGTGGCGCGGCGCGCGCGGCTTACCGGCTGCACACGGGACTGCGCAACTTGGGGCACGACTCGCGGATGCTGGTAGCGCACAAAGCGTCGGATGATTCGAATGTGGCGCTTTTCCAGCCGACCCGAGACTTACCCAGCCGGGTCCGCCGGCGCGTGTTGAGGAAGCTTATGGCGCGGAGCTGGAGGCGCTTTGCTACCCGGCCGCCCGGAGCGACATTCTTCAGCGACGACCGCAGCGCCTTCGGCGCGGAAATGGTCCAGCAAGTCCCTCCATGCGACATCCTGCAACTTCACTGGGTTTCCACGTTCGTGGATTACCGCAAGTTTTTTCTTCGAGTGCCGCGCAAACTGCCCATCGTCTGGACGCTGCACGATATGAACCCGTTCACCGGAGGCTGTCACTACTCCGGCGACTGCGGGAAATATCGCGCAAGCTGCGGCGCGTGCCCCGAGCTGTTGTCCGAGGTGGCCGATGATTTTTCGGCGCAATCGTGGCGGCGAAAAGAGCAGGGGATTTCGCACCGCGATGGGCGTGGAATTCAGATAGTTACGCCGAGCCGCTGGCTGGCAGAGCAGGCGCGCGCCAGCTCGCTCTTCGGCAAGATGCCAATTGGGGTGATTCCCTATGGTCTGGACACGGAGACATTTCAACCTCGCGACCGGAAAGCCGCTCGTGAAAAATTCGGGATTGATCGGGCGGCCAAAGTGGCGCTCTTCGTCGCGGAGTGGGCTACTGAAAAGCGCAAAGGACTGGACCTCTTCGTAGAAGCCGTTCGAAGGATGAACAAAAGCGCGGAATTTTGTTTGGTGGGCATTGGCCGAGACTTGCCAAAGCAACTGGATGGTGTGCGCAGCGTCTCGATCGAATATGTGCGCGATGAGATGACGATGTCCATGGTGTATAGCCTGGCGGACGTATTCGTGATTCCGTCTCTCCAGGACAATTTGCCGAACACGTCGCTGGAGGCGCTGGCGTGCGGCGTGCCGACAGTGGCATTTTCCGTGGGGGGACTCGTGGATGTTGTGCGACCGGGCAAAACTGGCGCACTTGTGTCACCTGGAGACGTTCAAGGTTTGGGCGATGCGATCGCCAACTTCTTGGGCAAGGACGATGAACGATCCAGGATGGCCGCCGAATGCCGCCGGGTAGCGGTGGAGGAGTACGCTTTGGAAGTGCAAGCGCGCCGTTATGCGGCATTGTATGAGTCCATGAAGAACTCCGCGCAAACATGCGGGACGTAGGAGAGGGGGACGAGCGGGCCGCACTCTCCAGCAAGGCTGGCAGCACCCGCGCAAAGAGTGTAAAGTAAAGTCTTACCCCAGCCCCGGGAGCACGTTTATGTGGAAAATAGGAGGATTTCGGGTCGTAACGGCGGAGGAGTCGACGCACTGTCCCAGTTGCAACAGTAGCAGGCTTCGGCGGACGCATCGGATTGGCGTACTCGAGAAGACTTTGTCAAAAATTTCTAGCCTGCGTCCTTATCGATGCAAAGAGTGCGACGAACGCTTCTTTCGAGTTGGGCAGCACCGCGAACAACGCGAGGCGCGCCCTTCCGAAACTCCGCACGCCTCTAAGGGGTGACCCTCCGAGTGAGCCGCAGCACCCTTAGCCCGCCAGACTCCCTTGCTTCACCCCGGATCACCGTTTGCGCGGTGGCGAAGCCGTTCCAAGGCCACATCGGCGTAATCCAGCGCAACGCGATGACCAGTTGGACGAAGCTGGAGCCGAAGCCAGAGATCCTTTTGTTCGGCAGCGAACACGGAACGGCGGAAATCGCGCGTGAGCTAGGTCTTCTGCACGTGCCGGAAGTGGCGCGCAACCGGCACGGGACTCCGCTTCTGGCGGATATCCTTGCGGGCGCCGAACGGCAGGGGCGAGGCGAGGTCTTCGCCTACGTGAACGCGGACATCATCTTGCCGAGTGAATTTACCGCGGGAATCGAGAAGGTCAGGCAGCGCTTCGGAAAGTTCCTGGCGGTGGGGCGCCGCACCAACCTCGAAGTCCGCGAACCGCTCGACTTAGGAGCCGGGTGGGAAGAAAAACTAAAAGAGCGCATGCGCAAGGAAGGCCAGCTCGAAAGCCACACCGGCATCGATTTTTTCGTCTTTCCCCGGGGAACTTACGAGCAAGTGCCGCCGCTGGCCATCGGGCGGGTATGGTTCGACCAGTGGTGCATCAAGTACGCCCGCAAAAAACGCCTGCCTGTGGTGGACTTGACGCGGTTCGCCGCTATCATCCACCAGCTCCACGACTATAACCACGTCGCCGGCGGAAGAGAGCTGGGAACGTACGGAGGCGTGGAGGCCGATGAAAATCTTCAATATTACGGAGAGCGTCCCCACACCTACACCATTTTGAGCGCGACGCACGTCATGGAGGAAGACGGAACGATCCGCAGAGTCTATTGGCGGAAAGAGACGGCTGCGGTGAGGGACTTCCTATGGGATATGTTCGTGCACAGGACGCTTGGCGTGCGAAGGAAGCTAGGCTTGAGCGGAGGCGCTCGCGCTTAAGTGATTACCACTCTATGACTTACTGACAGTTTGAGCCTTGCCGCCGGGGATTCCGGCGAGTAACCTTGTCCCCGGATTTGGCTAGTTCGGCGTTGCAAGGGGAGGACGGCTTCGTGTTCTGGCTGGGCATACTGGCGTGCGCCATTGCGGCTGTTGCGGCCCTCTTCGGGCTGCTCCACTGGATTTTTACCGGCCCCGGCATCGCTCATGACTTCGCCAAGGACCGTTTCCGCGTTCAGCAAGACTATCGAGCACTCCGGCGAGCCGGCAAACTGCCGTCGCGATAACCCACCTTCTTCCCGAAAACGCCCGCGTCTTCCGGCGTAGCTCGCCACCAATGGTGACTTCCGCCCCGCGCTGTGAATCCCTTCATCTCCTCCCAAGGGGCAATAATCGAATGAGTATACTAAACTCTATAATAAATATGCTTGCATTCTTCGTAAATCGTGATTACTATTCGCCTACTTTCTAGCCACGCTATTCAACGCCTGCATTCACTTCGTTCCAGTTAGCGGCGGAAAGGCTCTTCCTGGCTGTGCACGCCGCGAGCGGCCGGATCCGGGAAGGCGCACGAAGGTCCGGCGATCCCGAGAGCCCCGTCGGGAAAAAAGCCGGCGTGGAGTCCAGCCCCATGCCAGCGATACACGGAGTTCAGCCCGCGCTTGCGGAGACTTCCGCTCCCAGTCTCACCACGGAATTCACGATCAAGCTGACGCCTTTCGACCAGCGGCAGTATCGCAAGCTGACCGCGGCGCGCGCCGGGACGATCCGGCGGGTCGTGGGGAAACTGAAGCCGGCGTTGCGGCTTGAAACCGCGCTGGATGCCGGCTGCGGCGTCGGTTTTTTTTCGGAGACGCTCGAGGAGTGCGGCCTGAATGCGTGCGGCTTCGACGCGCGAGAAGAGAATATCGCGGAAGCCCGCAAGCGGTTTCCTCATTTGCCGTTTGAGACGGCGGACATCGAAGCGCGAAGCATCCTGGAGCTGGGGCGGTTCGACTTCGTCCTGTGCTGCGGATTGCTCTATCACCTGGAAAGTCCGCTGCTCGCCATACGCAACCTGCGCGCACTGACGGAGAAGTGCTTGCTGATCGAAAGCATGTGCCTTCCGGACGAAAAGCTGTCGATGCTGCTGCGCGAGGAGCCGCGCGCCGATGACCAGAGCTTGACGGACTTGGCGTGTTACCCGGGCGAGGCCAGCCTCGTGAAGATGCTCTACCGCGCCGGGTTCGCGGTGGTCTATCGCATCACGCCTCTGCCGCAGCACGACGATTTTCGCGACACGCCCGACCATGCCCGCAAACGCACCGTGTTGCTCGCGTCGCACTCGCCGATCGATCTCGCGGGGTTCCGTTTGTACCCGGAGCCGCGCGAAGCGAGCGATCCGTGGAGAAAGCCTGCGCCAGTGCGGCCCAGCGTCGCAAGCCGCGTCGGGCGATTTCTCGCGAGCCCGTTAAAAGCGAAGTACATCACGATGGCTCTGCGCGCGCGGAGAGTTTTTCCCGAGATGCCGATTCCGTTGCGGCTGCCGTATGGGGCGTGGTGGCTGGCGGAGAAGGGCGCGCTGGATCATGAGCTCATGTACAACGGCTTCGAAGAAACGGAGATGCGTTTTGTGCGGCGCCTGCTGCGCCCGGGCATGACGGTGCTCGATATCGGAGCGCACCACGGCTTGTACACCTTGCTGGCGGCAAAAGTAGTTGGCCGGCGCGGCAGAGTGATTGCGTTCGAACCGTCTCCGCGCGAGCGCCGCCGGCTTGCGAAGCACGTGCGTCTGAATCGCTGCCGCAACGTCGAAGTGGAAGCTTGCGCCCTGGGAAATGAATCCGGCGAGGCGGACCTTTTCCTGGTGGATGGCTTCCGCGATTGGGGAAACAGTTTGCGACCGCCCGCCGTTGCGGAACCGACGCGAAAGATGAGAGTGCCGGTACAGCGGCTGGACGACGTTCTCGCGGAGCTAGGCGTCGAGCACGTGGACTTCATCAAGCTGGACGCGGAAGGCGGGGAGTTGGCGGTCTTGGAGGGAGCGAGGAAGCTGCTGCAAACCGCTCCGCGGCCCGCAATTCTCGCCGAAGTGGAAGACGTTCGAACGCGCCCTTGGGGTTATCCCGCGCGCGAAATTATGCAGCTGCTCGCGCGATGGAACTACCGCTGGTTTGCCTTGAGCGAGATGGGGACGCTCTATCCCGCATCGCCAGACGACGAGTCATACGACGCGAATTTTGTCGCGCTTCCCCACGAGCGCGCCGAAGAGTTTCAGCAAATGCTGGCCGAGCCGCGGGATCGCGCCCGTCCGAACTTGCTCTAGAAAGCTGACGGAGATCGCCGCTGTCCTCGTTGGACGGAGGCGTTTGCCGCAGGCTGATTCGAAGCAGGCAAACATGCTTACTTTTTTCACCACCGCCAAGCCATTTGCAGGGCACAGCCGCATTATCCAGCGAAACGCTTTGAAGAGCTGGACGCTGGTGCATCCAGACGCAGAAGTCATCCTCTTCGGCGACGACGAGGGCTCCGCTGAAGCGGCGAAAGAGCTAGGGATTCGGCATGAGCCGCACACCGAAAAAAATGCGGCCGGTTTGAATCGCGTGGATTACATGTTCGCGCAAGCGCAGGCCATCGCGCGCCACGAGCTTCTCTGTTATTCGAATTGCGACATCATTTTCACGCAGGATTTTCGCGCCGCCCTCGAACGCGTTTTCACGTCCCACAAAGAGTTCCTCATGGTCGGCCGCCGCTGGGATACGGAAATTACGGGGGCCCGCAATTTTGCAAATCCCGATTGGCAAAAACAAATCCGCAGTTTTGCAGTCCTGACGGGCAATCAGCGCACGCCCGATTGGATCGACTATTTCGTTTTTTCGCGAGGCTTGTTCGCGGATTTGCCGCCGTTCGCTGTTGGCCGCGTATTTTGGGACAACTGGATGGTTTGGAAAGCCCTGGAAATGAAAAAGCCCGTTGTGGATGCTTCGCGGGCCGTTGTAGCAGTCCATCAGAATCATGATTACGGGCATCACCCACTCGGCAAGCACGGCATATGGCGCGGGGAAGACGCGGGGGCCAGTTACACACTGGCGGGCGGGTGGAATCATCTGCGGACCATCGCGGATGCCACGCACATGCTGTGTGCGGATGGCCTCAAACCCAATTCGGCCCGCCATTGGGCAGCGACAAGGCGCTACCTGAGACAAGCTGGGCGCATCGCTCTTTACCGTATCGCCCAGCCAATCTGGTTTTCCCTTCTCGATATCACGAGACCCATCCGCATCGCTCTGGGGCTGCGAAGTCCGGCTCTGCGGCGTTTCCGAGGGAAAGTGTAGCGGCTGAAGGAATGCGAACATGAGCACTCCTTTCGTAAGCGTCCTGATCGATAGCTACAATTACGGGCATTACGTGGAAGAGGCGGTCGAGAGCGTCTTAGCGCAGGATTTTCCCCGCGAGCAGTTCGAAATTCTGGTCGTTGACGACGGTTCGACGGATGACACCGCGGAGCGATTAGAGAAATACGGCAATGCGATTCGTTATCTTCGAAAGCCGAACGGTGGGCAAGCATCGGCTTTCAATTTTGGCTTCGCAGCGGCGCGCGGCGAGATTGTCGCCCTGCTGGATGCCGACGATTTGTGGCTGCCCGACAAACTTCGGCGTATATGTGAGACCTTCGAGAAAAATCCAGGCGCGGGCATGGTCTACCATCGCACGCATTTGTGGCGCGGAGAACAGTTGGAGGACGACAGCTATTTTGTGGATGTATCCGGACGCGTTCCGGAGAGCCGCGTTTCTTTGTTGTGCTATCCGATGGTTGGCACTTCTTGTTTGGCGTTCCGCCGCAACTCGTTGAACAAGCTGCTTCCGGTGCCGGAGGCACTCCGCTCGCAAGCGGACGCTTACCTGACCGCGCTCATCATCTTTGTTTCGCCGATTGTGGCTCTTCCTGAATTTCTGGCGAAATACCGCATTCATGCAACGAATCTGTTTCAGTCGGGCAAGGGAGGAACTTCGCTTGACGCCATCGAACACCGCATGGCCATGCGCGCCGCGCTACTGGCGGAGATCAGAGCATGGCTCGAACGCAATGTACGCAACGTTGCTTCCCGCGACCTGGGGGCTTACTTGAAACAGTGGACCAAAGCCCAAGAACTCGATAGCTTTGAACTTCACAAGCCGGGCCGCTGGCAGTATTTCCGGCATTTGTTCGAATTCCCGCGCATCTACGCGGAGATTATGTCCCGCCGGCATCGCGCTTACGCTTATGTTCGGGCTTTCGGCGCATTGGTCTTGGGATATGATCACTTATATCTTTTGGAGACGCTTCGAACGAGATATAAGGGATTCTTTCGCAAATCGTTTGGAAGATCTCTCGCTTCGGAAGAAAGGAAAGAAGTAGCCATGGATGGCTAAAGGATGAGCACCCTTTCGCAAAACTTCTCGAATCCGGGAACCGCGGCGTCCGCATTGGACAGCGGCGCGCCGGCAACAGCGTTTTCTCCCGCATGCCCAGCCTGCCGAAAGAATGCCCAGGACACCGCGATGGAACGATACGGGAACCACGAGCTCTTTCAGTGCGCTTCCTGCGGCCTGCAGTTTTGGGAGCCGCGCGTGATGCCGGATGCGCGCTGGTATGAACAGATGTACAGCGGCCGGGACGAAAAGCTGATGCCGCTCGAGCCTGGCCATAGATACTTTCTCGGCGATCCGCTCGCGCCTGGCGGCGGCGATTTACTGGATATCGGGTGTGGCACCGGAAATTTTCTGGCAGCGGCTCGAGACGCAGGCTATGCGGTAAGCGGCACGGAACTCGATCGAAGCGCTGCTCGCTTCGCCAGGGGGCAACTTGGATTGCCTCGTGTTCTTGGGCTGACCGTTTCGGAATTTTCCGAAAAATATCCTGGTGAAAAATTCGACGTAGTAACCTTTTTCGAAGTGTTGGAGCATCAGGCCGCGCCGGTGGACTTTGTGGAAAAGGTCATATCCTGCCTGCGCCCTCGCGGTTATATCGCCTTGAGCGTCCCCAATCGCGAGCGCTGGCTTACGGGGCCGGATGTTCTGGATTATCCTCCCAACCATTTCTTGCGATGGAATGCGACAGCGTTGCGAGGTTTATTAGGCGCGCACGGATTTGAAGTCCTGTCCGTGAGGGAGCAGCCTGCGGGTATCGTGCACGCGGCGCAGATGATCAACATGAGTTTGCGTACGGGACTCTCGCGAAAGGCTGCTGGAGGCGCTGCGGCAAGCTTCCGGGATGTAATGCAAATGGCGCCGGAGGAAGCTGCCGCGGCGCTTCGTGACTCGGCGTCGGGGCGCCGGCGGGCCATGCAATTTCTTGGGCGCATGAAATACCTGGCGTGTTTTCCGATCGCCATCGCAGCGTATCCCTACGTCCGGCTGCGCGGCTACAAAGGGACTTATTTGTATTTACTGGCGCGGCTTCTACAATAAGGAAGCACCCCGGAAGAACATTCCGAAAGAGCGCTGTTTACGGCGGTAAGAAAATAAGAGGCGACCATTCGCAAATGAAACGCGCACTGATTACGGGAATCACCGGGCAGGACGGCTCGTATCTCGCGGAGCTCCTGCTTTCCAAGGGGTACGAAGTTCACGGGATCATTCGCCGGGCAAGCACGTTCAATACAAAACGAATCGATCACATTTATCAGGATCCCAATCAGGCGAGCACTAGGCTTTTCCTGCATCACGGCGACCTCTCCAGCACCGAGTGGGTCTTGAATCTGGTGTATAGCTTTGCCCCCGATGAGCTGTATCACCTCGCGGCGCAAAGCCACGTGCGCGTGAGCTTTGACATCCCGGAGTACACCGGCGATATCACTGGCCTAGGCACGATGCGATTGCTCGAAGCGATCCGGCGCGCCGGCTGCAAGACGAGGTTTTATCAAGCGTCGAGCTCGGAAATGTTCGGTTCGGCAAAGCCGCCGCAGAGCGAAACGACGCTGTTTGAGCCGCGAAGCCCCTATGCCGCGGCAAAGGTGTATGCGTACTGGATGACGCGGATTTACCGCGAGGGCTACCAGCTTTTTGCGAGCAATGGGATTCTGTTCAATCACGAGAGCCCGCGGCGTGGCGAAACATTTGTGACCCGGAAAATTACGCGCGCGGTCGCGGCGATCGTTGCCGGCAAACAGGACACGCTATTTCTTGGCAATTTGGAAGCGCGCCGCGACTGGGGCTACGCACCGGAGTACGTGGAAGCGATCTGGAAGATGCTGCAGCAAGATAAAGCCGAGGACATCGTGATCGGGACTGGCGAAGCCCATTCGGTGCGCGAATTTGTGGAAGAAGCGTTTGCGTATGCGGGACTGGATTGGCGCAGGTATATAAAGAGCTCGGAGCGCTACATGCGCCCACTGGAAGTGGATTGCCTGATCGCGGACACGCGGAAGGCGCGGGAAAAACTTGGCTGGGAAACGCGGATTGCGTTCAAGGAACTCGTGGCGATCATGGTGGACGCGGATCTGGAAGCGGCAGGTCTCGCACCGCTGGGGCGAGGGAGAGAGATTCTGGAAAGCAAATTCAGCCACTGGAATCACTGGCAGAATTCGGTGACGCGGGTTATGGAAGCGGTCGAGGGGCAGGCTTCGCAGCACTGAGGGGCGTGGAATGGGTTTTTGGGAAAAACGGCGGGTGGTTCTGAGCGGAGGAAATGGGTTTCTTGGGTCTTTCGTGGTGGAGAAATTGCGCGCGGCGGGCTGCCGCGAGATAAGCACTCCGCACAGCAGTGAGTACGACCTGCGCGAAAAATCCGAGGCGCTCCGGTTATATCGAGATGCGCGGCCGGACATTTTCATCCATCTCGCGGCAGTGGTAGGAGGGATTGGCGCGAACCGCGCAAATCCGGGAAGATTTTTCTACGACAATGCGGTGATGGGCATCAACGCTATCGAAGCCGGACGCATCGCCGGAGTAGAGAAATTTGTTTGCGCGGGGACGATTTGCTCGTATCCAAAGTTCACGCCGGTGCCGTTCCGTGAAGAGAATTTTTGGGATGGTTATCCAGAGGAGACCAATGCGCCGTACGGGCTGGCGAAAAAAATGCAGCTCGTGCAGTTACAGGCTTATCGGCAGCAATATGGGTTCAACGGTATTTATCTGACGCCGGTCAATCTATATGGACCTAGGGACAATTTCGATCTGGAAAGCTCACACGTAATCCCAGCGCTGATCAGGAAATGCTGGGAAGCGAAGCAGTCGCGAGCGGCGGAGATTACGGCGTGGGGAACGGGCGGCGCCACGCGCGAGTTTTTGTATGTGGAGGACGCCGCGGAAGCGATCGTTCTCGCGGCGGAGAAGTACGAGAAACCTGAACCTGTCAATCTGGGATCTGGCGGAGAAATCAGCGTTCGGGATTTGCTGGAGCTGATTTGTTCGTTAACCGAATACCATGGAACTGTCCGATGGGACGCGACAAAACCGGATGGCCAGCCGCGCCGTTGTCTGGACACTTCTCGGGCGCTAGCGGAGTTTGGGTGGCGAGCGACGACGCCGCTTCCGGATGGCCTGCGGAAAACTATCGCGTGGTACGAAGAGGAAGTGAGAAGCGAATCGCGCACGAGCGCGGTGTGAGCTTCGGAAAGAATTTCTTGTTCGGCCGGCTTGCCTCCTGACATCGCGATCCGAGACTTAGAATCCTTCGCTTGTATTGCCGGGGTCCCCCCTGGCGTTTTGCGTAAGTGTTGATTCTAAAGAGAGATAAAGTCGTTTGTTTTGATGCAGTTTTGCAAGTGTTGATTCCAAACAACTTGTGCGCGCTCTTTTGCGCCAAAATTGTGCAACCGTGTGGAGCGCTTCCTGAGTGTTGCAAACAAGCGGTTTAGCGATCGCGAGGCCTTACAAAAGCAAAAACGCCGGCAAGATGCTGGCGATACACGGATGAAGCGCAGTGTTAGCTAGCACTACTTATACCCCTAAAGTAACTATCTGTCAACGACAAAATGAGAACTTATTGTTAGCACATCGAGATGTCCGGGTCTATTAGCACATGACATGTCCGCTTTGGTTCCTTTCTGAACTTTCTTCCGCTGTGGCGGCGGTGGGGCGGAGCTCGGAGGACGGGAGGGCGCTGCGGACGGAGGGAGGGCCCTTCGGGGCTCAGGGTAAACACGCCTCTCGCCTACAATGGGCTGCGGGACTTTCAGAAAGTGGCAAAGAGCGGACCTGCGCGAGGAGATGTCGTAGAATTAGCGGGGGGACATCCGCGCGCTGGCGCGAGCTTCTTTTCGAGAGATCAGAGCGGCCAGCCTACGATTGCTAGCAGATGGCAAAGCCTTTTGTCAGCGTGCTCATCGATACGTACAATCACGAGCGCTTTATTGAGAAAGCGATCGTGAGCGTGCTGGAGCAGGATTTTCCAGCGGCGGAGCGGGAAATTCTTGTGGTGGACGACGGGTCGAGCGATGGCACGCCGGATATCGTTCGAAAATTTGAGCCGCGGGTGCGCGTGCTGAGAAAAGCGAATGGCGGGCAGGCGTCAGCATTCAATACGGGAATTCCGGAGTGCAAGGGAGAGATCATTGCATTCCTGGACGGGGACGATTGGTGGGCGCCGGGAAAACTGAAACGCGTCACGGAGGTTTTGAACACCGAGCCGACGGTGGGCTTGCTTGGGCACGGAATTCATGAGGCTTTTGCGGCCGGCGGCATCCGCACTAGGGCTCCCGAAAAGAGCGAAAGGTTGCAACTGAACTCACTGGCGGCCGCGCGGGTATTTCGGCTCAGGAAGAGCTATTTAGGAACAAGCCGCATGATCTTGAGAGCGGAACTCGCCCGGCGAATCCTCCCGATACCGGAATCTCTTATTTTCGAAGCGGACGAATATGTGTTCACGCTCGGGGCGATGCTGGGCGAATTGATTATCCTTCAGGACGCTCTGACTTATTACGGCATCCGCGAGAACAACTTGTATGTGTCCGGCGGCGGCGGGAATGCAGGTGTGCGGCGGAAACAGCAGGTCCTGGTGGCGTTGGCGTCCTCGCTCGAGAAAGAGCTTGTGGCTAGGGGAGCCGCCCGTGAAATAGTTTCCTGCATCGTCGAGATCATCCAGGCAGAAGCGGACCAGATGCGGCTGATGCTGGAAGGCGGCGCACCGTGGGAGACTGTGCGAACTGAAAATAAAATTTATGAAGTGATGCATTTTGACGCGCCACGGTCGCATCGCGTGTTTCGAGCGGCGGCAATGCTGCCGGCGATGTTGCTGCCGCCGCGATGGTTTTACGCAGGACGAAGGTGGCTTGGGTCACGCGCCTGGTACCGGCGGGCCCGGCAGGGAGTGTTGCCGGTTCCGGAAATCACGCGGGTCGCTGGGCCTGAGGAGTTCAAAGCGTGAGTCTGCGGGCGGAATATGACGTCTGGCACGACAAGATTTTCGAAGGAGATCCTGGTCATGAAGACGCGGACAGTCCGTGGTATGAACTGATACGAGAGCAAATCGGCGTTGTTGCCGGGCTGCACATCCTAGAGGTAGCATGTGGCCGCGGGGGCTTCGCCCGTGAACTGGGGCGCGCCGGTGCGCGCGTGACGGGATGCGATTTTTCGCATGTGGCCGTGCGGGTCGGAGACGGGAAGCTCCGCGCGGGGAACGACCCCGCAGCGGTCACGTTTATTCAAGGTGATGCGCAGAACTTGCCATTCGCGGATGATTCGTTTGATCTTGTGATTTCCTGCGAAACAATCGAGCACGTTCCAGACGCGCCCAAGGCTTTGCGGGAAATGCTCCGTGTGAGCCGGCCGGGAGGCAAACTGCTTTTGACGACACCCAATTACGCAAACTTCATGGGGCTGTATGAACTGTATGCGCGGCTTCGTCATCCAGGGCGGAAGGACGACCAGCCGTTTGATCGGCGGCAGTGGTTTCCGCAGATACGCAAGTCTGTGCGCGGTGCGGGTTGGACGATTCTTCGCACGGACGGAACGGTCCATCAATTTCCGTTCTGGCCGGGACGCGTCCCGATACGCATGATATTTCTGGAGTCAAGCCGCGCCATGCGAAGGCTGCTCAGTCCGTTGGCGCTGCACTACTTCGTGATGGCTGAGAAAAAGGAGACTGCGTAGAGCTTCATGGACATTCTGATGGGCTCGGGGGTGCCGAAGCGCCGCGAGGGAGGCGTGGCGGCGATCATTTACAACCTGGGGCGGGAGCTCGAGAGCAGAGGGCATCGCGTCACGTATATTTTTCAGGAAGACTTGGTACCGCCCGGATCCGTTTCCGGGCGTTTTACTGAGCTGGTGTTTTCCTTTCGGCTGGCGCAATACATCGTCAAAAATCGCAAGAACTTTTCGATTGTGAACCTGCACGCACCGGTCGGCTTCCCCTACGGCATGCGGAAAAGATGGTTCGGGACAAGTGAATATCCGCCGTATGTGATGACGTTGCATGGGCTGGAAGAGCGCCGCGTTCATGTGATGAAGCGGGAAGTGAAAAAAGGCCGGGCGTGGAACTATTCATGGAAGAACCGCCTGTGGCACCATTTGTATCATCAACCAAGATTCCGGTGGTCGATCCGTACGGCAGACGGAGCACATACGTTTAGCCGTGACGTCTGGACCATACTGCAGCTTAAGTACGATCTGGATTCGGAGCGCGTTGGCTATATCGCCAATGGCGTGGAGCCACGGTTTTTTATCCCTCGCGAGTATCGCGAAGGGGAGACTCTGCGGCTGCTCTACGCAGGCACGTGGCTCGATCAGCGTGGGATTTTCTATCTTCGCGCGGCGCTTCAGAAACTTGTACAGCGGCTTCCCGGAATGCGCATGACGATTGCGGGCCCTGGAACTCCGACCGAAGAGGTGCTTCGTTTTTTCGGAGAAGAGCTGGCCGGGAGAATCGAGGTGCGGCCCGTTGTGGCGTGGGACAAGATGCCGGACCTGTACGCGGAACACGACATTTTTCTTTTTCCATCTCTCGTGGAAGGATTGCCCTCCGTGCTGCTGGAAGCAATGGCGACGGGGATGCCGGTGATTACGACGGAGACGTGCGGCATGGCAGATGTGGTGGAAGACGAGGTAAACGGCCGGCTCATTGCGCCGGCAAATGCTGCGGCCATCGAGGACGCGGTGTTGTATTTCGCAAGTTCAATTGAGCTGAGACGGAAACTGGGGTCGGCGGCGCGCGAAGCAATGCGTCGTCATACTTGGGAACGTTCGGCGCGGCAGTTTGAAGAGTTTTGCCGCCGCATTCTAGAGCTGGACAATCTTAAATCGGCATGAAGACGCGCGGAAGCTTAGAGGACGAGAAATTCAATACCGCACAGGGGAATGCGGCAACTGCATCAAGATCCAGCGTGCGGAGCGCGGGTCAAAAGCGATGGTTGCACTGGAGCGCCATCGCTCTAATTGCGGTGGCGTACCTAGTTGATCTCACACCTGGGCATATTTTCGCCCCTGATGACTTTGCTGCCTACACCATGCATGCGGCCAACCTTGCCGAAGGCCGGCCCTATACGTCCATAAACTACATTGCCAATCCGAAGGCGCTTTGGCTTGCTCCCACGAATGGTTATCCGCCGGTTTACCCTTTGCTACTGGCACCTGTGTACAAGATGTTCGGATTGAACCTGAGAGCCTTGAAAGCTGTCACCGTACTCTGCTTTGTCGTCTTTTTGGGAATTTTTGAGATATTTTCCAGGCCAATGCTGTCTCCTCCACTGAGTGTCTGTGCGCTGCTGATCCTCAGTTTCAATCCAATTTTCTGGGACCAACGAGACTACATCCTCTCGGAATTTCCTTATGTGATGTTTTCTTTCGCCGCACTTCTGGTGATTCAAAATACATATAAGAGCCTTACAGCGGAGAGCCTGAGAATCGGGACCGCGCTGCTATTGTCTCTTTTGCTTTATTGCGCGTATGGGACGCGAACCATCGGAATCGTGCTCATCCCTGCGCTGGTGCTGGCGGATCTTGTCAAATTTAAACGGCCAAGCCGTTTCATGATGGCCGCCGTTGCCGGGGCGCTCGCGCTTATCCTTGCACAGACCGTTTTCATCACGTCGCCCAAAGGGTATATCAGTGCGATTGAATTCTCTCCCCGAATGATGTTTGTGAACGCGGCTTACTATGCAAAGACGCTTTCCTATGTGTGGCAAAACGGTTTTAGCAAGAAGGTCCAAATTCTGTTTGCCTTGTTTTTTACAGGGCTGGCGGCTTTCAGTTTTGTAAGAAACTTGTGGAAAGAAAGATCGGCCCGGGAATTCTATCTTCTTGGCTACATAGCGATTCTCATCGCATGGAGCGCTGAAATAGGGCTCCGCGGCCTGTTGCCGGTTGTACCCCTGTATCTTGTCTACGGCCTAGAACAATTCGGGCGAATCATCGAGCCTCTTGGCCGCGTCGCACACCGCACAGCCATTGCCCTCCTGCTAACGTTTTGTGGCGTGACGTATTTTGGGGAGATCCATAGAGAATCGCGTTTGCCGCATGAGCCTGACGTTCGCGATCTGTCTGCTCGAGAATTGTTCTCGTTTCTGCAAACGCACACGCAGCCTTCCGAAGTACTTATTTTTTCAAAGCCACGGAGTTTAGCACTGTTCACGAACCGGCAGGTGGCTAGCTTCGCCCCCGACGAATCTCCGGAAGATTCAGCAGATTTCATGAAAAGCATACACGCAACGATTGTGGTGAAGACGGATTGGAGCCCGCCGTCCTGGCCGAACTTTGTGGATAATGACAGAAGCCAGTTGCAAGAGATCTTTCACAATTCTGACTTTCAAGTGTTCCGAGTAAAGTGGGAGACGGCGCACCCGCTCGAGTAGTGAGAGCCGGAGAAGAGAGTGGCGAGAGATGAAAAGGCTGTCCCCTGGAGCGCTGCGCAACCAAAAAATGGCTAGTCCAATGGGATTTCCGCATTCGACTCGCAAGGCGCGCGCACGCTACTATGATCGCGCGGGCTAGCAAGAGGGGCGAATGGATGTTTTGGCTGCTGCCGCGCATTCAGGGCGCTCTTTGCGCAGAGCGTTTTTGAGGGCAAGGCTGACGGTGTCGAAGTTTTTTGGTGTAAACGGCTGGGAGGCAGGATTGTGAATGTGACGGAGATGATGCGTCGAGATTGGGATGAGCGCGCGCGGCGCGACGCATTTCATTACATCGCAAGCTGGAAGCAAGATTGGAACATCGATAGCTTCCTGGCATCCGGAGAAAAAGACTACGCAACGCTGGTATCGCCGGTGTTGGAACGATGCGGCATCCCCGCGAGTGGTGAAGTTATGGTGGAGCTTGGTTGCGGCGCCGGCCGCATGACACCGAGTTTTGGACGGCGCTACAAACGTATCGTGGCTTTGGACTTATCCGCAGAGATGCTGCAGCGGGCGCGCCAGATTCATGTGGAACAACAAAATATTCTATGGTTGCGCGTAGGCGGAGCGAATCTTGCGTGTTTGAAGGATGGGTCGGCCGATTTTATCTTTAGCTATCTCGTGCTTCAGCACCTTCCCACCGCGGAACTGGCGTTCGGCTATATCCGGGAATTCTTGCGAGTGCTTCGGCCAGGCGGCGCGTTCCTGTTTCAATTCAACGGGAGTTACAAGCCAACGATGAACTTGCGGGGGAGACTGGCGTGGGGCGCAGTTGACGCGTTGTGGTCGGCGCGATTGGTGTCTCTGAGCAAGGGGGCGGCTAGACTCCTGGGACTGGATCCTGCTGCAGCGGGCAAGAGCTGGCGCGGCGCAGCGATTGAAGCTGCCCGCATCGTGTCCGCCTTGCGCTCGAGTGGCGGCGAGATTTGCGAACTGTCCGGCGAGAACACTCCAATGGCGTGGTGCTGCGGCGTGAAGAAAACCAGTGCTTGATCCTAAATGCTGACTCTTGGGATTAACTACTCACAGATGCATGACTCCTCCGCTTGTATCGTGCGCGATGGCGAATTGCTTTTTGCAGTCGCCGAAGAGCGGTTGAGCCGTGTGAAACATGACGCTCGTTTCCCTCAGCTGGCCGTCCAGGCGTGTCTGGAATTCGCAAAGGCAAAGCCGGAAGAGTTAGACGAGGTATGTTTCGGCTGGCAACCTCCGGGGCCGCTGTACCGGCACGATTTGAAATGCTGGATGACGGGAAAACTACCGATTACATATTCCAGCGTAAGAAACGGGACGGCGTACTTCCTGAGCATGTGGAGCCAGGGAGGAGGGGCAAAACCATTCGAACGGCTTTTCGGTAAGCTGAAAACGCAGATGAGATTTGTGGATCACCATTTGGCTCACGCCCTGAGCGCGTATTCCTTTTCTGGATTTGATGATGCTGCGGTTGTGGTGATGGACGGGCGTGGGGCGTGGGAGGCGACTTCGATTTGGCATGGGCGGGACGGGCGGCTTGAACACGTTTTGACGATTCCGTTTCCGGACTCGGTTGGATATTTTTACAGTGAATTCACGGAATACCTCGGATTTCAGCGAAACAGCGATGAGTGGAAAGTGATGGGGCTTGCGCCTTACGGCAAGCCGGGCGTGGACTTGCGTGCGTTTATTGAAGTGAACGCAGCACCTTACAAAGTGCATGCGAGGAAGCTTGTTGCGAATGGGGCGGCGCCGTTTGCGGAAATGGTGCGGCTGTTCGGGCCACGGCGGGTTCCTGAGAGCGAGATCGACGAACGACACAAAGATGTGGCGTACGCGGTGCAGGATGCTTGCGAGATCGCGATGATGAGCGTCGTGAAGACGGCGGTCGAGAAAACCAAGAGCCGGAATGTCTGTTTGGCGGGCGGGGTGGCGCTCAATTCGAAAGCGAATGGGAAAATTGTAGCGTCCGGGCTGGTGGATAATTTCTTTGTGCAACCGGCGGCTTCGGATGATGGCGTGGCGCTCGGTGCGGCACTGGCGCCCTATATGGATCGCGGCGGGCGTTTGCCTATGAAGGCGATGCGGCATGCGTATTTGGGGCCAGAGTTTGACGACGAAGCCATCGAGAATGCTTTACGGACGTACAAATTAAAGTACAGACGGCTGGGCGATGTGGCTGCTGCCGCAGCGGAGCTGCTTTCGAACGGAAAGATTCTCGGATGGTTTCAGGGGCGGATGGAATTTGGGCCGCGCGCGTTGGGGAGCCGGTCGATCTTGGCCGATCCGCGCGATCCGGAGATGAATGCGAAGGTCAACAACGCGGTGAAATTTCGCGAGTGGTGGCGGCCGTTTGCGCCGTCGATAAAAAAGGAAGCGGCGGAAGAATATCTGGAGAGCGCAAGCGATTCGCCGTTCATGATACTCACCGCGCAGGTGCGGCCGGAAAAGCGGGCGGTGATCCCGTCGGTGACGCATGTTGATGGGAGCGCGCGGCCGCAAACGGTGGAGCAAAAGATCAATCCGCTTTACTGGCGATTGATCGACGAATTTGCGAAACGCACGGGCGTGCCGGTCATCATGAACACTTCCTTTAATCTTCGCGGCGAGGCAATCGTGCATACGCCGACAGACGCCATCCGCACTTTTTTCAGCTCCGGGATGGATGCGCTGGTGATCGGCAGCTTTCTTGTGGAGAAATGAAGTGAGCGCTTTGCAGGGCCGGCTGGCGCAATTCTTGCTGCGATACGCTTCGCTGCTCGCATGGTTGCGGCGCGTGCCTCTGCTGGGCCGATTCATTAGTTGGGCAGGGGCGAAGCTAGTGCCGCGCGAGTCGCGCGCGTGGGTGCAAGTACAGAAGGGACCCGCACAGGGCCTGTGGCTGTATTTAAATCCACGGACAGGACAAACTTATTTTGAAGGCGGGGGCGAGCCGGAAGTGCAGGCGGCTTTGCAGCAGCATCTGCGGGCGGGGATGACGTTTTACGATATCGGGGCGAACATCGGATTGTTTTCATTGCTGGCGGCGCGGATTGTCGGGAAAGAAGGACGGGTGGTGGCGTTCGAAGCCGACCCAGAGGTCGCAGGGCGATTGCGGGAGCATGTGGCGCGAAATGCGTTTAGCTGGATCACCGTGGAAGAAAAAGCGGTGTGGTCAAAGCCGGGCCCGACTTTCTTCGCGCGGACTGATCCGGCGACCTCGCCAGATAGAGGACTCGGGCACATCGTCTCTTCTGGCGCTGGAGATGCCATTCAGGTCAGTGCGGTCTCGCTTGATGATTACGCTCGGGCGCAGGCGACTCCGGACTTTCTCAAGTGCGACGTGGAAGGCTCGGAAGTCGAAGTGTTTCGCGGAGCGGAGCGTTTGTTGAAGGAAAAACGCCCGGGAATTATCTGCGAAATGCACAGCGAGGAAAACCAGCGCGCGCTAGTTGAAGAGTTTTCGCAATTCGGATACACCTGCAAACCCTGCGGCACGAACCACATTCTGGCGCTCCCCCAATGACGCAAAAGTGCATCGCGCTGCTTGGCCGGCAAGACGCGCCGACAGATGCCGTTGAAGAGTATTGCCAATACCTGGCGGGCGCGTTGCGCGCGCATGGTTTTGAATTGGAACTTGCGCGCGTCGCTTGGGTGGCAGATGGCTGGCCCGCGGCAATGCGCGAGCTCGAGCGCCAGGCAAAGGGCTGGCGCGGATGCTGGGTGCTAGTGCAATACACTGCGCTCGCGTGGTCGGAGCGCGGTTTTCCTTTGCGGTTTTCGCGAGTGCTGCGCATTCTCCGGCACGCGGGAGCGCGCGTCGCGATGGTCTATCACGACGTGTTGGCTTACCACGGCAATCGCACCATCGATAAGCTGCGGCGGCGCGCACAGAACCATGCGATGAGCGAGGCGCTGCGATCTTGCGATCTCGGCGTTTTTACTGTGCCCGTAAGCAAGATTCCCTGGATTGGAAAGAAACACACCCGAGCCATTTTCATTCCCGTGGGGGCGAACCTGCCAGAACCAGAAACCGCTTGGACAATGGCGCGCGCCGAACCGAACAGGCTGCCGGCGATCTGCGTTTTTGGGATTACCGGCGGAGAAGGTGGGATCTGGGAAATCGCGAGCATTTCCGAAGCTTTGCAAATTGTGGCCGAGCGTTTGGGAAAGCTGCGGTTGATTGTGATGGGACGCCATTCCGATACAGCGGAGAAGGCCTTGAGGAATTTGATGGACAAGCTGCCGATTGAGGTCTCGGCGCTGGGAGTTTTGCCGGGAGAGGAAATCGTGCGGCGCATGGCGTGCTGCGACGTCTTGCTATTTGTGCGCGGAGGCATTTCCTCGAGGCGTGGCAGCGCGATCGCGGGGATTGCGTGCGGACTGCCGGTGGTGGCGCTGGAGGGCACGGAAACGGCATTTCCCATCACCGAAGCAGGAGTGGTGTTCGCCGATCCGAAACGCCAACGGGGTTTTGGAGAAGCGTTGCTCAAGGTGCTTTCCGATCCGGAGTACCGCGCTTCGCTTGCGGAACGCAGCCGACGCGCGCAGGAGAAATATTTTTCCTGGAAGGCGATTGCGGCACGCTATGCCGAAGCGTTGCGTTTGGAGGACGGAAGTGTGAGCTAGAACTTCCTGTCAAGCTGCCGAACGATGGGCCTCAACGGGACAACGCGTCGATCAGGGTTTCTTTCTTTTTTTCCGCAAGCACGGCCAAGGGATTTAGCGAAGAACTGTAGCCGGCGATAGCCGCTGCCGCTAAGAACGCAAAAACTTCCGTGGGAAGCCACTTATCACCGGTCCATCGGCTCATAAAGAGGATGGGCGCGCTAATGCCGCCCAAAAGAATCTGCGTGCCAAAGGAGACCAGCACAGCCATGCCCGACTGGCGTTGTCCGCGCATCTGGCCGAAATTCAGTTTGCGCGGAAAGCAGAGCGAAGACCAGTTGGCGATGGCTAATTGTCCCGTGACATTGAACACGATCGCGGCCAATGTGGCGGCAAGAACGGGGAGGGATGGTAATCCGACAAGGTAGGAAAATGCGGCCATCGAAAGTGACAATTCAAAAGCGAGCATCCCGGCTTGCAGGAGATTTTTTCCCAGGAAAACTTCGCGGAAGCTTAGGGGCGAAGTGAAAAATGTTTGAATGCCCTTGCCGTCGTAAGCGAAGCTGTTATAAGCGGGCGCCATCAGAATGAGGATGAGATATGCCATCATGCCCGGGAAAAAGAACTCCGTCGAAACCGCGTGCCTCGTGGCCGTGGGATGCCTCCCCGCGAATTGTGTGGTGAAGAGAAGAACAAACACGGGAGGCATGATCAACAGAAAAAAGGCGAAGCTGTTGCGCGTCAGGTAGCGAAACTCCTTGCGGAGGACGGCGGCGACCTGCGGAGTCAGCAAGCGGAGCCCGTCGGACTGCCCAGCGGTCCGAGAAACAGGACGAACAACAGCGCGCACAGGGGCTGCTGTCTCGCTCAATTCCTCGCCGCGATATTGTGTGGCGAACCTCATCCAGAGGAACACGCTGAAAAGCAGAGCGTAGGCTGAGATCCCGGCGACGCCTAGTAGCACGTCCATCGAGTTACTTTGTGCCGCACCTGCTATGGCTTGCCCTGCAAGCGACGGCGGGAAAACGGACAAGTAAGGAAGCAATTGTTTGACCCAGGGCTGCGCCGAACGGCCGTACCGCTGAAGGAGTGGATTGAGGAATTGCACCGAGACGGCGAATAGGATAAAGACCGCGAAGAATATTTCCCGAGAGCGCCTGCGAGCGAGGACGCGTTCGAGCCAGGAACCGATCATGCGCTCGAGCGTGATGTTCATCAGCAGGAAGAGCGCGGAGATAAGCAGCATGGCGGGCAGAACGCTTGGGTTAGCCACGGATGCGCCGATGATCATGGCAATCAACCAGCAAGTGGAAGCGATGGCGGCAAAATCGGAGAGTCCATAGGCGAGCCCTATGACATAAAACGCGCGGAGGCTAAGCGGAAACCGCAGGAGGGTGCGAAATTCAAAGCCTGCCCCGAAGCCCGCCGTGAAAATGGGAACGAGCTGCCAGAAAAGAAAAATTCCCCAGAAGAGGAAAGCGATCCAGGCTTCGTGGCCGCCCGACAAAAAAGAATAAGCACCGAAGAAGAAAGCGAAGCATATACCGAGGACGAAAAGTGCGGCGAAAACGCCGGCGAAGATCATTCCGACCAAATCCCATTGATTGTGTTTCTTGCGGAGGCCATTACGCAGAATCTGCCAGCGGAGCCCGGCTACAAGCCCGATCTGTTCCCAAACGCCGGGGACGCGAGCTACATCAGCCACGAGAGTTCCTCGAGTTGTGGCCGCTGGGCGCCGTCTTGGCCCACGATAGAGAGGAAGATCTGCTCGAGAGTCGTTTTACCACCTTCTTCACCGGCGATTCCCGCACGCAGCTCCTCCAAGGAACCTTGAGCGACGAGCCTGCCCTTGTGAATGATGGCCACGTGGCTGCACAGACGCTCGACAATTTCCAGAACATGCGAAGTAAGAAAGATGGTTACGCCGCGCTCGGTCATGCGTCCCAGGAGCGCTTTGAGTGCGCCTGCGGCAAGAGCGTCGACACCTTCGAACGGCTCGTCGAGAAAAAGAATCCGTGGTCCATGGATCACGGCGGCGGCCAGGGCGAGTTTTTTCTGCATGCCGTGGGAATAGTCCGCGATAAGGGTTTTTGGGCGGTCGGAAAGCTGCATAAAATCAAGCAGCTCTTCGGAGCGGCGCTCTGTTGTGGGACGGTCGAGGCCGTACATGCGGCCGACAAATCGAAGATACTCGGCGCCAGTCAATCGTTCGAAGAGGCCCATCCCTTCGGGGACAACGCCGATCTGCCGTTTGACCTCAACAGGATGCGCAGCGAAGTCCAGCCCGAGAAGCTCCGCGCGTCCGGAACTCGGCGCTAGTAGCCCGGTGAGCATCTTGATGGTAGTGGATTTGCCTGCGCCGTTGGGTCCGAGAAAGCCGAAGAATTGGCCGGCGGCAACGGTCAGGTCGACACCGTCGACCGCAGTCAAATTGCCGAAGCGCCGTGTAAGTTTCTTCGTCACGATGGCTGCGTCCGTCATCGCGTCTCCCACTTGCCGTACGTAGTTCGAAACAAGACTCTAACATGAGTCTGAGAGGCATCGAGACGACCGCGGATGAGGATTTGCGGCGCGTAGAGAAGTAAGGTCACGAGGGTTTCTGTGGATTCGGAGTTACGCCAGAGAGTTGCAATTCCTTCGCGGGCAGGGCCGCGAGAACAGCTGGCAGCTCCACGCGGAACGCGGCGCCACCTTCTTGCCGGTTGTAGCAGTGAATCCTGCCGCTGTGCTCCTGCACGATGCCGAAGCAAATACTGAGACCCAAGCCGGTGCCTTTGCCAACGGGCTTTGTCGTATAGAAAGGATCGAAGACGCGGTGCGGCTCGTTGACGCCTGGTCCGGTATCCAGGAAAAGCACAACGACGTAGGCGCGATCGCGCAGAGTTTTGATAGTGAGCACGCCGCCTTGCGCCGCTTCCATGGCGTCGACCGCATTGCTTATCATGTTAAAAAAGACCTGCATCAATTGGTTTCCATCACCGCGAACGCCAGGGAGTACGGATTCGAGCTGTAGCTCGATGCGGACGGTCCCGGTGCGCAGGTCAAGGGTGCGAAGCTGCACGGCGTTGGTGACCACCGTGTTGATGTCCAGAAGCGTGCGTTCGGTGGGGACCTGCCGGGCAAAGCTGAGAAGGTTCCCGACAAGCGTTTTGGTGCGGCGAGCCTGGTCGCGGATTTTCGAAGCTGTGACGCGTGCTTTTTCGGGCAGCGCTGGGTCGTCAGCTAAAAGGTCGGAGAAGCCGAGAATGGCCGTCAACGGATTGTTGATTTCGTGGGCGGCGCCGGCTGCCAATTGTCCCAGCGAGACAAGCTTTTCGGATTGCACGATTTGCGCCTGGAGCCGCTGCAGATTGTCGATCGACTGTTCGGATCTGGTGAGCAAACGTGTGCGGTCGGCCTCCGCGAGATAGGTCCTCAAGAAAACGAGCAAAACAAGGGGAACAGCGGCGATGAATATAGTCATTAGCCGGAAATCGCGCACCGCAGGGCCTTCTTGCGAGTACCGGACGGTGTAGATCGCGAGAAGAGGCAAGGAAAGCACAGCCGCCATCGAGAGCCGCGCCGCTATCACGCTGTCTCCGCCGGAGTTTTCGGATTCCGCATCGGAGGCGTTCTCAGACGGGGCATCGAGCTCTTCCCGCTTTTGGTAGGCGATCATACCGGCAAGGGCAAACCACAGGAAGGAGGAGATCAAGGGGAGATCGAAGAGGCTGCCAGTGTAGTACCGGTTGGACTCGAGCGCCACGTTGATGGTCAGCGAAGCGATCAAGTACAAAGCGGAGGCTGCCATAAGATTGGCATAGACAATCCGCCATGCGCGGGACGATTTCAGCCACAGATAGCCGAAACCAAAAACGATGAGCATGTTCTGTGTGTTCTGGAGGAAAATGAAGTTGTTGTTGTACTGTTCGAGGGAGAACGACGCATACATCCACGGCAGGACGATGAATACATAGAGAAATATCCACCACGCCAGCAAAAGTACAAAATCCAAATAGCCGAAGCGCACATGCACCTCTCCGCGCTTCAGGTGGGGCCGCAGCGTCAGTGCCGCCATCATGGGAATGCCGCGCAGGAAGAAAACGATGTCTCCGGGATCTATCTCTGGCACCGGCCGGTGCAGGTAGAGCTCATAATAAGTCCACTGAAATTGCCCGATCATCCAAAGAGTGCAGCCCATGGCCAGCAACATCCAAAAAAGATTCCTGCGCCAGTGCGGAGTTCCTGCGTTCAGCAGGAGGCCGGCGTTGGCGAGCAGTGGCACAAGGCATTGAGCCAAATCTCCGAAAGCGGTAAGAGCATGGTTTCCCTTAGGGAGAATCAGCGAGACGCTCGCATAGACTGCGAGAAAGAACACCCAGATGCCCGCCATTCGGATGATGGTTTTGGAGGATGACATAAGATCAAGTAAATCTATTTTAGAGGGGAGAGGCCGGGAGAGCGTCAGCGCATTCCGCGCGCAATACGTAAGTATAAACGAACGAGAGGGCGGCGTTCGATGCCTGGCTCGCCAAACACGGGTGAGCGACGCGACACGGTGAAGCTGGCGGAGGAGGAGGGATTCGAACCCCCGAGACCCTTTCGAGTCTAACGGTTTTCAAGACC
>Ga0210395_10000263_pt1 | contig 41492 bp, 36 predicted proteins | sample IncBWH4OmetaG_FD_150861 | JGI IMG/M metagenome (GOLD analysis project Ga0210395, IMG submission 150861) | Forest soil microbial communities from Barre Woods Harvard Forest LTER site, Petersham, Massachusetts, United States - Inc-BW-H-4-O ...
AGCGAAAGTCGAAGGGACGCCGGCAGAACTCTACTTCGACTGACGCAACTTCCACACGATCTGCCGCACCATGCCGAGCAGCAACTTTGCGTCGTAGGCTTCCAGTTTGAAACGCAGGATCAGGCGACGCGCTTTCTTCTCGAACATGGCGTCTGTCCCCGGCTTCACATAGCCGCTGATGCGAAGCGCCTCCAGCAGCCCGTCGGTGATGTACTCGATCTGGCCGGCGGCTGCCGGCTGAACTTCTTGCACAGCCTGTGGGAGGGGCGCGCCGCGCGCCAGTTCGTAGAGACAGACCGCAACCGCCTGCCCCAGATTCATGGAAATATTTTTCTCTTTGGTGGGGACGTTCAGCAGCCAGTGACAGTGGCTGAAATCTTTATTCGTCAATCCGATTTTTTCCGAGCCGAATAATACAGCAACCCTCTGAGTCTGGAGTTGCTGGCGAATCGCGCTCCCGGAATTTTCGTCGAGCCGGCGCACCGCGTCCGGCAAGACACGCTTGCGAATCGCGGTCGTGCCTACGACCAGAGAGCAATCAGCAACGGCCTCGGCGACGCTGTTAAATTCTTCCGCCGTCTCCAGCAAATCAGAAGCGCCCACGGCGGAGCGAGCCTCACGAAACCCGGGCGCGTAAGGATTCACCAGGCGCAGGCGGTGCGCGCCAAAGTTGCTCATGGCCCGCGCCGCCGCGCCGATGTTCAGGGGATTGCGCGGGCGCACCAGCACCACCACGAGACCGTCTAGTTCGGAAAGGTCAGGCAAGAGCTCAATTCTACGACAGGCTGTCGCGTCGGTGAACGAGGTGCGAACGTCAAATCCCGCCGAGCAATTGCCTTTCCGCATACCCCCGTGACACCAATTTGAAATTGTAAAAAAAATGTCAAAACCGCCTATTCTGGCCGACTTTCCCTCTGATCCGTTGTAAGCTTTCAGTTGTCGAGCCACTTCCGGTGGGGCAATTCGTAAGGCCGGAAGCTCTCCCAGATCATAGGACAATTTCTCTTATGGGGAACCTTGCTACGCCAATGAGTATCGCAAGAGCTGCCAATCCGGCACCCGCTGCCAAGCCGTCCGGCCGCATCCTGGTCGTTGAAGACGACCCGGCCGTGCAGAAGGCCCTGCGGCGTCTGTTTGAGACCGAGGGCTATGCCGTGGAGACCCAGTCCGACGGCAGGTCCGCGCTCGAAAGCTTTCAGGCTTCGGCGCCGGCCGCCGTCGTCCTGGACCTGCGCCTTCCCAAAGTTTCCGGCCGTGACGTATGTAAAGAACTGAAGGCGATGGCCCCCACGCTGCCGATCGTGGTGCTCAGCGCCGCCAGCGACGTCTCCGACAAAGTCCTGCTGCTCGAGTTAGGTGCGGACGACTATGTGACCAAGCCTTTCAGTCCGCGCGAACTGCTGGCCCGCGTCCGGGCCGCGTTGCGCCACACTGCGCGCACCCCCGATGTGCAGGTCGTCAGTTTCGACGGCATCTCCGCCGACTTCAAGAAAATGGAGATCAAGCGCGATGGGCAGGTGGTCGTCCTGACCGCACAGGAATTCAAGACGTTCCACTTTCTGGTGCAGAATGCCGACCGGGTCATCAGCCGTGACGAACTGCTGAACGAAGTGTGGGGCTACCAGAACTATCCTTCCACGCGCACCGTCGACAACCATATTCTGAAGCTTCGCCAGAAACTGGAGAAGGACCCGTCGAGCCCGGTTCATTTCCGTACAGTCCACGGCATGGGATATAAATTCGTCCGCTAATTCCCGTGAACCCGGCTTCCGAACCCGTGCCCCAATCTTTCCAATCCGATTCCCAGACCGATTTGCAAAGCGAATCTTCCGCTGCAATTCTGCCGCGCCTGCGCATGCGACTGCGCACGCGCTTCCTGCTCTCGATGCTGCTGATCACCGCCGGCTTGACCACGACCAGCCTGCTTCTGGTGCGGCGTAGCGTGGAAAGCAATGTCCGGCAGAGTATTGCGGACAACCTGCACAATTCTGTTGCCGCCTTTCAGGATTTCCGCCACGAGCGCGAAACCATGCTGACCAGCGACGTGGCTCTGCTGGCCGATCTGCCGATCACCCGCGCCATCATGACCAGTCCCGACCCGGTCACAATTCAGGACGCATCCCAGGCGGTTTCACAGATCGCGGACCGCGATCTGTTTGTCATGGTCGACCGGGCCGGCCGCGTTGTCGCGCTGCACACCAAGACGCCTGGATTCACGCGGGAAGCGGCGGAAAAATACTTTCAGCAGTCGCTCGATGACGATCGCGGAGAATCCAGCCACTGGTGGCTGGGCGAGCATCACCTCTACCAGACATTTATCCAGCCCGTTTACCGCGGATCAAGGACGGACGGCACTCTGCTCGGGTTCCTGGTCATCGGATACGAAATCAACGACCGTCTGGCCGCGCAAGTCAGCAAGGTGGCGGGCAGCCAGGTCGCCTTCTCCAGCGGAAACGAAATCGTGGGCACGACTCTGTCGTCGGCCCAATTGCAGGGCGGCAACATTCAGGATCTGATCGCAGGCTCGGTCCATGACGGTCCACGGGATATCGAGATCGGCAGCGAACGTTTCCTGGCGACCTCCCTTGTTTTGTCTGGCGCGCCAGGGACGCCGGTGCGCCTGAGCGTGCTTGGTTCTTACGATCAGGCGACGAAATTTCTCGATCAGCTGAATCGCTATCTTCTGCTGCTGGGCCTGGCCGCGATCCTGGTGGGCAGCGGTTTGGTGTTTTTCCTCTCACACACCTTCACCCGGCCGTTGGGAAATCTGGTGGGCGGCGTGCGCGCCCTGGAAGGTGGTGACTTCCATCACCCGCTCGATTCCCGGGGCAGCGACGAAGTTGCCGAACTGACCCGCGCCTTCGATCGCATGCGCACCAGCCTGCTCAAGAGCCAGCGCGACTTGCTGGAGTCTGAACAACTGGCCACCATCGGGCGCATGGCCAGTTCGATCTCTCACGATCTGCGCCATTCCCTCGCCGCCATCGTCGCCAACTCCGAATTTCTTTGCGACAGTCACCTCACTCCGCTGCAGCGCGAGGAACTATATCAGGAAGTCCGTACCGGCGTGAATCTGATGACGGACCTCATCGATTCCCTGCTGGAATTCGCCCGTACCCGCGAATCGTTGACCCCGGCTTATGCCAACGTCTCGGAAACGATTCAGCGATCTGTGCTGGCCGTCCGGTTGCATCCCCGGCATCACAACCGCTCTATCGATGTGCTCTGCGGACTGCAAGTATCAGGTTGGTTTGACCAGCGCAAGCTGGAACGCGCTTTATATAACCTGCTGCTGAACGCCTGCGAAGCCGCTCCCCCACTGGGAGGCGCGGTGGAAGTGACCGCGGGTGAGGTCGCCGGTTCCATTACAATCTCGGTGGCCGACAATGGTCCCGGCATCGCCGAGTCTATCCGGGACCGGCTGTTTCATCCCTTCGTCAGCTACGGAAAAGAAAATGGTACTGGCCTGGGCCTCGCGGTGGTACACAAAATAGTGCAAGACCACGGCGGCGAGATTTTTGTGGAGCGTACGGCTCAAGGCAGAACGGTTTTCCGGATCGTGCTGAACGGACGTCAGGATGTCTCGCGCAGCGCCGGCGAGCCGGGGGTTGACGTGGCTTCTTTTGTACCCGCGCGGGATGATGCCAGACAGAATTCGATTTCTCATCCGGGCCCGTAGGCACGAACTCCTCTTCGCCAAATGCTTACCCCTGGAGATGATTGAGTGGTGGAGGAGGACGGTGTGAAGAGTCTTAGGGCTTCTGCGGTTCGCGGGGCCGCGTTGGCGGTTGCCGCTCTCGTCTTATTCAGCACATTGAATTTCAGCATAATGTGCAGTGCCCAGGAAGCGCCCGCGGCGCCCGCGGCGCCCGCCCCGCCCGGTGAAACCGCTGACGCAGTTCATGACCTGCAGGATCAAGTGCGTCAACTGCGAACGCTGGTGGAAGAAATGCGCGCCGAAAATGCCGAGTCCCGTGCCGAGATGCACCAGTTGCGCCACGACCTCGAAGCCACGCGCGCATTGTTGGAGCGACCGGCAACGCCAGGAGGCGAGGCGGCAGTGGCCGAGACGACTGCAGCAAAAAATGAAACCGCAGCATCTGCCGGCACAGCCGCCTCCAGCACGGCCGCAACCCCGCTCGAGGAACGCGTGCAGAAGCTGGAAGATTCCACCTCGCTCATCGGCTCCAAGATCGACGAGCAGTATCAGACCAAAGTCGAGAGCGCATCGAAGTATCGCGCGCGAATTCATGGCATTGTTCTGATGAACGCTTTCCGCAACGTCGGCGGCTCTGACAATCTCGATTTCCCCAACTACTCTCAGCCGGTCCCTGCGGGCTCGCCCCAGACGTCGGTGGGAGCCACGCTGCGCCAGTCGGAAATCGGCTTCGAAATCTTCGGCCCGAGCCTCGCCGGGGCGCGGACGTCGGCGGATATTCAGCTTGATTTTGCCGGAGGATTCCCCGCAACCGGCAACGGCGTTAATTTTGGCATCGCCCGTCTGCAGACCGGCAGCGTGCGCATGGATTGGGAACACACCTCGGTCATTGCCGGGCAGGACTCGCTATTTATTTCGCCGCTGTCCCCCACTTCGTTCGCGTCGCTGGCCACGCCGGCTTTCGCTTTTGCGGGAAATCTTTGGGGCTGGACGCCGCAATTGCGGGTCGAGCATCGCTTCTCGGTTTCCGACCAGCAGACCATCACCATGCAGGCAGGAATTCTCGACAATCTCGACTGGGAATTTCCCACGAATTCTTTCTACCGTTCGGCGCAGGCGGGAGAACTGTCCGGGCAGCCGGCTTACGCATTCCGCACCGCCTGGTCGCGTCCGGTGTGGGCGCATCCGCTCAGCTTCGGCGTAGCGGGATACTATGGCCGCCAGGACTGGACCTGGGGCCGTTTCGTGGACGCTTATGCTGCGATGGCCGACTGGCAGATTCCGATTGCTCGGCGGCTCGCGCTTTCGGGCGAGTTTTACCGCGGCCGCGGTATTGGCGGACTCGGCGGCGCGATCGGGATGTCCATTGTTTACGGCGGCGACCGGACTTTGCCCTACACGCCGATCCGCGGCCTCAACACGGCGGGCGGCTGGAGCCAGTTGAAGCTCCAACTGACACCGAAGCTGGAGCTGAACGGCGTGTTCGCCGAAGACGATGCGTTTGCCGGCGACATCCGCGGCTTCGCCACCGACCAGAACAACTTTGGAGAAATTCTAGGACGCAATCGAGGTGCTTTAGGGAATGTTGTGTTTCGTCCGCGCTCCGATCTGGTGTTGTCCGCGGAGTTCCGCCGATTGCACACCTTCCCCATCTACGACAGCAGCAGCATGACGAATCAGGTCAATCTATCGCTAGGAATATTATTTTGAGAACTCGGTCGCTGAGAACTCGATCGGTTCATCGCGGGCTGTTGCTCTTCGTACTTGCGACGGCAATCTGCGCGTCTGCCCAGCAGTCGCTGAAGGCACACGTGCAACTGACCCGCGGCGGTCATCCTCTGAGGATCGCTTCGCAAGCGGTGATCTGGCTGACGCCCATCGGCGCGACCGTTGAAATACCGCGGCAGGATCCTTCCGGCATTCCGCAACTGGTGCAGAAGAACAAGAGCTTTCAGCCTTCCCTGGTGGTAATCCCGGTCGGCGGCAAAGTAGAGTTCCCCAATCACGATCCGTTTTTTCACAATGTGTTTTCGCTGTTCGAAGGCAAGCGCTTCGATCTTGGACTCTATGAGAGCGGAACCACGCGCTTCGTACAATTCGACAAACCAGGAGTCTCCTTCATCTTCTGCAACATTCATGCGCAGATGAGCGCCGTGGTCATTGCCCTGGCAACGCCCTACTACGCCATTTCCGATTGGCGCGGAGACGTTACCATCCCCGACGTTCCGCCGGGCCGCTACCAGTTGCAGGTCTTTCATTCCTCGGTCGCGCCCGACGCGCTGCGCACTCTGAACCGCGAGATTACAGTAGCTCCCGGAGAAACTTCACTCGGCACATTCACATTGTCGGTGACGGATGTCACGGTCGCGCACAAGAATAAATACGGCCACGACTATGATCGGCCTGATCCAGACAGTCCCGCGTATGCCCGGCCGTGAAGCAGAGTTTCAATACCTAGAAAATGAAAAAGGGCGTGCTCGTCGGAGCACGCCCTTCCCGCCTCTGTCTTCACTTCGTTTACATCAACTCGTTATTTCCGCCGGAACCCTTCCTAGTGGTGCCCGCCGCTGGAGTGTCCCCCGCCGCTGCCGCCGGAAGAATGTCCGCCGCTCGGGGCACTGGCGTGGCCGCCGCCGCTGCTGTGGCTGGGCGCGCTGTGCGATCCGCCGTAAGTCGGAGCGTGAGACGCCGGAGCATGGTAAGTCGGAGCATGATACCCGCCGTATCCCCCGCGCGATGCGCCGTATGAGGGCGACCGCACGATGGGCTGCCGCATATCCAACTGCGGACGCGACGATGATCCGCGCCCGTAGCTGCCCGAAGTGTTCCCACGCGATTCCATCGCACTCGGCGCGGTCCGGTTCCAGTAGGAACCGCTGCTGCCGCGGGCCGCAGGCGAGTTCGCACTCGTTTCGCCTCGCGACGCCTCATTGCTCGAGGGCGGCGCGAAGGGGCGGAATCCATCCCGGCTGGCGCTGGCAGCGGACTGAGCCATCCCGCGCTGCGGCTCCGTGCCGCCGGAAGTGCTCGACGAACGAGCACTGCTCGGGGCTGTAAACGGCCGGATCTCGCCGCGATTTCCATTCTGAGTCGACGAAGGCGAACTGCCTGCAGCTCGATTCCCGGAATTTATCTCGCGGTTCGAGACCGTGCCGGCACTCGGCCGCTGCATGGTACCAGCTACGCTCGCGCCGCCTCCATTGGTTCCTGCTCCATTCGAAGGACGACCAGCGGATTCGCCGCCGCCCACGCGCCCGCCAGCCGGAACTGCGCCGACATGGCTCTGTTGCATACTCTGCCGCAGACTAGCGGTCTGCTGCTGGAACGATTGCGGACGCGACCCGCTGTTGTGCACCGATCCGAAGAAACGCTCGGAACCGTTGCGAACCGTGGATGGCGCCGCCGCACGTCCGCTGGCCGACAGACTGGCACGCGTCGGAACCACCGGCAGATTCCCCGCCATCATGCGGGCTCCACCGATCTGTTCTCGAGTCGCCGCCGTCGCGGTGACGTGGCCTGCGCCGAAACGTCCCGCGCCCACGGTCGATAGACCGCGGCCAACGCGAGCGTCACGAATATTCGCTATGTTCGAGAATCTCGTTCCCCCGTGAAGGGGGCGAAATCCACCGAAGCGGTTAAACCCGCCACGAAATCCGACTACGCCGAAGCGTCCACCATATCCGCCCCACCAGGGATGGAACCAGTCGCAAGGCCCGATGGGGAGCCAGCCAAAGCCGCCCCAACCGCCCCAGCCAAATCCAAAACCAAAACCCGCGCCCCATCCCCAGAACGACACGTATGCCGGCGCCCAGAACGGACGGTAGAAGCCGCCACCGTAAATCGGCCCCGGCCACCACGCCCAGCCCGCGCCATAGGGGAACCAGCGCCCGTAGTGATACGGCGCCCATCCCCACGGCTCGTAGCCAACCCACGTCCAGCCATAGTAGGGCTCGTAAACCCAGTTGCCATCGCGATACGGAGCCCAGTCCGCGGGCTCGTTGGGAATCCACACATCGCCGTAGTCAGGAACGTTCTGCCACTGGCCATTGTTGTCAAGGTCCTGCGTTCCAGTGTAGTAGCGGTTGGTGTGCCGCCACGAACTGGCGTTGCGGATCATGTGGTCGCGGTCCGCGTTCCAGCGATCCCAATCGTCGCGCTCCGGAGCCGGAGAAATCTTGTATTGCGCGGAATCGGCATTGCCGCGCACGGTGGCCATTTCTCCGGTGTGAACTTCGGTGCTGCCCTGGGGAGTGGCGATTTGAGCCTCGCCCTGGCGCACAATCACGATGGTATCGCCATCCGGCCGAACTTCGATGCGGAATACGCCATCGTGGTGCGCCGGATGGACCGACATATTCGGTGTGTCGATCTCGGGCTCGGCCTCGCTGTCTTTCGAAACCGAGAAGTTCGCGATGCCCTCACCCAACTGAATCTGAATATCTCGCTTGGTGAAATTCGAAATCGTGGCTTTGGAGTTCGGGCCCAGACGAAGAATGTTGGCGAAGTCGAGTTGCAACTCGGCGCGGGCGTCGTTGCCGGTGGAAACTTTGTCGCTGGTCATGACCGGCTGATTCAACACCGCCGCCGACCAGTCGCCGGAATCGCCGCGTTGAGTCGATACATCGCCGTGCATGAGGCTGATGCGCCCCACACCCTGATCGGTCTTCGCAGGGCCTTCACCCTCGGGTCCGCCGGGCTGAGCTTCGGTGGGCCGCGCGTCGCTCGGCGGGGCCTGCGGCACACGCTGATCTTGTCCGGCCTGTCCCTGCCCGATCTCCATCGGAGCGCTGGGCTGTTCCGAGGGTCCGGGACCTTCCTCGGCCGTCTGCGCCAACGCGCTGACCGACAACGCCAGCGTTAAGACTGCCAAACTTGCAATGAGCCTGCTCTTCATTTTCGCCTCTCCGAACCGAACCTGACGATATAAACCCACGTACTACGTAGAAATCTCTGCCAGAAGGATGGGCAACTGCCATGCCAAAGAGGGCAGGAGGTGCATCCTACAACTCCTTTATTTTCAGTAAGGAACAGTATTCAGCTGGCGTGCGGAAAGCGTGAACTTCCGTCCAGTTGGCTGACCTCAGCCAAGAGCGGTGGTTTTCGGCCACCTCGGCCCCCTTTTGCGACGGAAAACCTGGAGGGTCGCATATGTCGCTATACTTGTTCGCGAAAGCGTTGCGTGCCGACATCGGAAAGAATCGGGAAACTATTTCCGACCGTGTTTCGTATCAACCATCAGGCAGCGTTTTGTTTCACGCTCTGCGGAGGAAGTCATGCGCGGTCTGTTCACTCTGGTTGGAATCTCAGGAATCCTGCTCTTCGCATCCGCGGCCGCGGTTGCGAGTCCCGCTCCGGCGCCCGCCGATGATCGCAGTTCCGTAGTGATCGTATTCAAAGATGGCCACCGCCAGAGCCTGGCTACGGCTGAAATCGCACGACTCGATTTCAAGTCCCCTTCGGTGATTGTCTACAAGGACGGCCACCAGGAAAAACTTCCGGCCGCCGACATCGCCCGCATTGAATTCGAAACTTCCGAGCTCGGAACGATGGCGCCCGGCCGCGGACATTTCGTCGGCAAATGGGAAGTGGGCCGAGGCAACGGCGACAATTTCTTCATTACCCTCGATGCCGACGGCGACGCGAAAAAATCGATCGGCGCGGCTCATGGCACCTGGACGCTGGTGGACGGAGAGGCCCGAATTACGTGGGACGACGGCTGGCACGACGTGATCCGCAAAGTGGGAACCAAGCACGAGAAGCTTGCCTACGAGCCCGGCAAGTCCTTCGACGACCAGCCCACGAACGTCACCGCTGCCAGAAACACAGAGGCCAAACCGATCTAACAGACTGTATCCGAATCCTCATTGCATCAACCGCTTGAGTGCGGCACGAGCATCGCCGACCTGAGTGAGCCGGGTTTGCGAATTCGCGAAATGCGAAAGAAACTCCTGGTATTCGTTTACGGCCTGGTCGCGCTTACCGGTGCGCTCATTCACTTGGCCAAGATAATAGTGGGAGAGAATTTCACTCAGGGGAAATCGCCCGACCTGGGTGCCCCCGTTCGCCAGAAAGTGATTCGCCACTAGCACGGCCCGGAATTCGGCCTCGGCGGACGAATAGTCATTGACGAGCAGATGACTGCGTGCCTTGAGAAAAAGCAGGTATGGTTCCCGGAAGTCGGGAATACTGGCGGCACGGTTCAGGGCCAGTTGGCCATCGCCGCGCAGCACGGCCACGGTTACGTCAGCATAGACCTGGTCGATTTCGATGGCCCGCGGGGAGACCCAGGGATGGCTGGCAGCAAAGCGTTGCAGACTCAGCTGCGCCGCGGAGGGGTTCCCCGCCAGAGTTTCGAGAAATGCCACAGTTTGCAGTTCCTCATCATCCAGTTTCTGTTCCTGAGCGAAAGAAAGAGCAGAGGAACCCTGCCCCAACATAACGGACAATGCTGCAAATGCCTGCAGAAATGAATGAGCGGCCTCGCTCTGTTTCGCGCGTCCCAAGTGCTGCACTGCCGTCCGATAACTGGTGAGCGCGCCATCGAAGTCACCCTCCGACTGTTTGATCTGCGCGTCGAAGCCGGGAGCATAAAGCAATGGGGCTGAAGTCCGTTGGAGATATTGCTGGAAGGCAGCGTGGGCCATGTCTGATTTTTTCTGATCGGTGTAGACGATGGCCAGCTTCAGGTATTCACCGTAATCGGTGAAGTCGGCCTTCAGTTCGAGCACCTTGCGGTAAGCCGCAACGGCCTCGTCATCGCGGCCTGCCACAAAGAGCACGTCGCCACGAGTGTCCAGCGGATTAGGATCACCCGGACGAACCGCAACGTAGGCGTCGGCTGCTGCCAGCGCGCCATTAATATCGCCCCACTGCGCCAGCGCATAGGATTGGAAGTTCAGCAGATCTTCGTTCTTCGGGTCGAGTACCAGGCCCTGTCGGAGCAGCTCAAGCGATTGGTCTCGTTTCCCCACAGAGGAAAGAACGACAGCGAGGATGCCGCGGTCCACGGTGGCGCGCGGAAATTCAGATACCAACTGCTGCCGAATGGCGATCAGAGACTCGACGTCGCGAGACCGGCCGGCTTTGAGTGCCTGCAAGGACAATTGCTCGTAACGAGGCAGGCGCGATTGCATCTGATCGACTTTGGCCACCAGCTCGTTGCCGCGTTTCAAATCGCCCGACTGCCGGTATTGGTCGGCCAGGCGCATGTAAGCCAGTGCAAACTGCGGGTCTAGCCGCACAGCCTCTTCCAATTCACGGATTGAATCCTTCATCAGATAGCGGCGAGCGTAGTCAATGCCCAGCTGGTAATGCCGGTAGGCCTCGACATTGGAGGTGGAAGCCTGCTCGATCTCCGGCGCTTTCTGGGGCTGCTCCGAGGCAGGCAGAAAGCTGCTGGAGAGGCTCGCCGTAAGCCGGTCAACCATGCCGAAAATGCTCTGCACGTCCTGCCCTTCCAGCTTCTCGGAGAACAGGATCTGGCCGGTCGCGGTATCCTGCGCGCGCACATCCAGCCGCAGTTGCGTGGGACCGATCTTCAACAACGCCCCGGAAATGTAGGCGTCCGCCCCGGCATCGCGGGCCACCTGCTGCGCCTGCGCGGGATCGAGTGACTTGCCGTCTTTGCTCGCCCGCCGCACCGCGCTCAGTACGCGCTCACTCGATAGCACGTCCAGCCCTTTCACCTGAGCCAGATTGGTGGTAAGCATGTCGGTGAGCCCGCTGTCGAGCCAGTTCAGTGATTGATCCTGCGTGAGATTGTTGAAATAAAGCACGGCCACGGCCTTGTGCTCCAAGCTGCCCGTGGAGCGGCTGTTTCGACCGCGCAGAAAAAAGAACCCCACCACTCCCACCAGCGCAATCGCAACCACCGGAAGAATCAGCTTCAACGGTCTCGAGCGCAAAGACAAAGACGAGGACGACGACGGCGCGGAGGCTGAGGAAGCTTGCTGCGCAACCGCGACTGCCGCCGCGGAAGAACCGCTCGGTGAGACCGGCGCAGGCATAATTCCTTCATGCGCCGGGCCTGACGCCTGAGACTCCGCATGCGGCTCAGCCACCATTGCCGCCTTCCTGCCCGAGTCTGTGTCGCGCCTCAACCGCTGCAAGTCCGCGCGCAAATCGGCGGCATGCTGGTAGCGTAAATTACGATCCTTCTCCAGCGCCTTGTTGATGATGTCTTCCAGCTTGAGCGGAACATCGGGGTTGAATCGCACCGGGGAAATAGGGGCGCGCTCCAGAATCGCGTTAAAAATCGCGGCGGACGTATCCCCGCGAAACGGCATAGTGCCAGTGGCCATTTCGTAAAGCACGGCGCCAAACGAAAACAAGTCGGTGCGCGCATCCAGTTCCTTGCCCATTGCCTGTTCCGGCGACATGTAGGCCACCGTGCCCAGCGCCGAACCCGGGCTGGTGAGATGTTGCTCGTCGATGCTGGCAGCCTGGGTCGCAGCGCCCGCCAGTAGGCTCGATGAACTGGCGCTAGGCGTAAGTTTTGCCAGACCGAAATCCAGAATCTTGGCATGCCCGCGCTCGGTGACGAATAAGTTCGCCGGCTTGATGTCGCGATGCACGATCCCTTTGCAATGCGCCGCGTCCAGTCCGTCTGCGATCTCGATGGCCAACGCCAGCAGCGTCTCCATATCCATGGGCCGGCCCACAATGCGATGCTTCAGGGTGACGCCATCCAGAAATTCCATCGCAATGAAGGCCCGGCCATCCTGATCGCCAATGTCATAGATCGTGCAAATGTTGGCATGATTCAGCGCCGACGCCGCCTGCGCCTCGCGCTGAAAACGAGCCAGGGCTTGGGCGTCGCGCGCCACATCTTCGGGCAGAAACTTGAGCGCGACAAAGCGACGCAGCCGCGTGTCCTCTGCCTTATAAACCACACCCATCCCGCCGCCGCCGAGCTTCTCGACGATGCGGTAGTGCGAGACAGTCTGGCCGATCATTTTCTCGTCAATCATTTTCTAGCTTCGGATTCTACTTTCGGATGTTCGTCTGGAAGAGCTGGTCTCTCGGGTCGCTTCATCTTACGGACGAGGCAGTGCGGAGTCAACGAAAGGCAGCCGTGCTTCGTGATTGATGCTGGGGCAAGTTTACTTGGGCAAACCCTGAATGAATTCCTCGAGCACGTGGTTGAATTTCTCCGGATCGTCCACGAATAGGGCGTGGCCGTCACCGTCAAATCGTGCAAGGCGCAGCTTGTCGCCCAGCTTTGATTTCAGGTAGTCAGCGCTGCCCTGCGACTCCGGCTGATAGGCGAAGAGCACCGGGCGATTCATCCGCGATAGTCCGGTAGAAAAATCATTGACCGCAATCATGTTGTAAATCAGCACGGCCGCCGTGTCGGCGGGAACATGCACCGAGGCGTCGATAATGCGTTGCAGGTACTCCTCCGTCTGCGGCTTTTTGTACATGCTGCGAACGAAACCTTCGGCCTGTTTCCGGCGGTCCTGCTGCAGCTGGTTCATCCATCCCGAGAGCGCGGCGAACATTTCCGGGCTGGCCTTTTCCGTCAGAAAGCCGTCAACCAAGGCCAAGCCAGCGACGTTATCGGTACCAAATTGCTCGGCATATTTCACCAGCTCGCCGCATGCCATCGACCAACCGACCAGCACGGGCCGCTTGAGCCCCAGGTGATCGACCAGTTCTTTGTAGTCGCGGGCGCGGGTCTCGGGAAGATGCCCGGAGGTGGGTTGGTCACTCTCACCCTGCGAACGTGGATCGACCGCGATGACGTGATATTTTTTCGCAAACTCGTCGATCTGCTTCTGCCAGATCCAGGCCGGCATGGTCCATCCAGGAATGAAAACGATGGGACGGCCGCTGCCGGCTTCAAGATAATGAATCCGAACGCCGTCGGAAGTCTTGAAGAAATCACTCTTCGGGGTCTGCGCGGCGACGCCCCGCACGGCCAATAAGCACATCAAGACCACAGCTAGTTTCGTTCTCATTATTTTCTCCGCTATAAGTATCATTTTGAAGTTACTTTGCTGATGAGTTCTCTCCATGTGACCAACTGAATGTTTTGCTGAGCCAGAATTTCGCGGAACTGGCTACTGGTGAAGAAGTCGTAGTCTCGCTGCCTCCAGGCCGACCCCCATGAAGGGCGTTCGCGGGTGGCAGCGCGCAGTTCTTCATCGTCGTAGCCGGGATGGATGACAAACTCGGTCACGCCGGGTTTCAGATTTTTCAACTCTGCCATGTAGAACTCGGCCCATTTCTCCGGTGGGACTTCCGGCTCAATCGTCACCGTATGATCCAGCACGATATCGCCGGGACCAAGACTGGCCTGCAGATATGGGTAGGCAGCGAACCAATCGCGATTCACGAAAACCGGCAACTTGTAGTCGTGAGCCACATGTAGCATCACATCGAAGAGTTCCTTGCCGTTCATGATCAGTCGATACTGGTGCGAATCGAGATGCGTGGGACGAACACCCATGGCCAGTGCGCGCTCGATTTGGGCGCGCAGTTCAACCTCAACCTCCTTGGGGTTGACGTGTGGGTTGTGCTCCCAGTCATGATGGAAGTAGCCGTTTTCATCCACCAGACTCGGCACTTTGTCTGCGGGCGCGACGGGACTCCAGCGGTAATAGACTCGTTCGCTCGTCAAAGTGAGATGCAGTCCAAGGTCGGCGTCCGGGTGAGACCTGGCATAATCGGCCATCTCGGGGAACCACGGGCAGGCCACCATCAGGCTCGCAGAGTTGATCGTCCCGCCTTTCATAGCATTCATGGCTGCGGCGTTCACCGCGTGCGTTTCGCCCAGGTCGTCGGCGTGGACGATGATGAGTTTGGCGCCGGGAGGGTATCCCAGGCGGTCCGCCAGCGTTTGCGCTGAAAGCCCAAACATGGACAACAGCAGCGCGACCAGCAGCATTCGGAAAATGTGTGGAGGATTCATCGCCGACCAGTAGACCATACTTCGCTACGGAATCAACGTCCGGGAGATGCTCAGATGGACTCTGCTACTCGGCCTTCTCTGGCTCGTCGACGATGCCGATCTTGGACAGTCGATAGCGCAGCGCATTGCGCGACAGGCCCAGCAGGCGGGCGGCTTGGCTCTTATTGCCGTTGGCACGGCGCAGGGCTTCCTGCACCATTTCGTCCTCCCACTGTTCCAGTGTCATCCCGTCGGGAAGAAATCCGCCGGGGCCATTCCCCGCTTTCGTGGGACGTACATCCAGGTGAATGTCGGCCGGTGTGAGCACATTGCTCTTTGCCAGCGCGCAGGCGCGCTCGACAATATTCTGCAACTCGCGGACGTTGCCCGGCCAGTGATAGTTCACTAGAATCTGCATCGCCTCCGGCGTGATGCCTTCCACCGGCTTGCCGGACTCTCCGGTGAACCGAGAAATGAACAGATTCGCAAGATCCGGAATATCTTCTTTGCGCTCGCGCAACGGAGCGATGTCGATGGGCACAACATTCAGGCGATAGTACAAGTCCTCGCGAAATGTCCCTTGCTCAAGCGCCGCGCGTAGATCGCGATTGGTAGCGGCGATCAGGCGCACGTCGACTTTCACGGTGCGCGTGCCGCCCAGGCGTTCGAATTCGCGCTCCTGCAGCACGCGCAGCAACTTCACCTGCGTGACTGGAGGCACGTCGCCGATCTCATCAAGGAATAGCGTTCCCTTGTCGGCGAGTTCAAATTTGCCGGGCTTGCTGGCGACCGCCCCGGTGAACGCGCCTTTTTCGAAACCGAACAATTCGCTTTCCAGCAAACTCTCCGGAATGGCAGTGCTGTTGATTTTGAGGAACGGTCCCGAGGCGCGGCGCGATTTTTCGTGAATGGCGCGCGCGATCAAATCCTTGCCGACGCCGCTCTCACCGCCGAGGAGCACGGTCGCATTGGTGGGAGCGACGCGCTCCACGGTGGCTAGAACCTCCTGCATTTTCGGGCTGCGGGCGACAACGTTGGGATGCGCGAAACGCTTACCCAACGCCTCGCGTAATGTCCGGTTCTCTTCGCGCAGGTTGCGGACGTCCAACTCTTTGTGAATCACCATCCGCATCTCGATCAGCGAAAACGGTTTCAGCACGTAGTCACTGGCGCCAGCCTTCATCGCTTCGACCGCGGTTTCAACGCTGCCGAATGCGGTCATCACCACCACCGGCAACGCTGCATTCTGGCGCTTGATGGTTTGCAGGAACTCGAGACCATTCATGCCGGGAAGTTTCAGATCAGTCAAAACCAGATCAATGTGATTTTCACGCAGCAGCTTGAGGCCGGCTTCGGCGTCCCCGGCGGAGAACGTTGTGAAGCCGTCGTCGCCGAGATTCAACTCAAGCAGACGGCGCATTTTGGCTTCGTCCTCAACGATCAGAATTGCCGGCATGAGCGCGTCTTCCTTCATTCGCGAAATCTCACGAGATCACCAGATGAGCGATCTCTCCCACCGAAGCGTTATCACTGGCGGCGGGGAAAAATATCACGAAACGGGCGCCCCGGCCCGCCGCAACGGCGGGACCTTCTGTCGCCTCGATGCGAATGCTGCCATGGTGACCGTCAATTATTTTCGAGACGATGGACAGTCCGAGGCCAACGCCGGTTTTCTTTGTGGTCACAAACGGGTTAAAAATCTGTTCACGCAATTCGGGCGGAACGCCGGGCCCGGTGTCTTCGATGCACACTTCGACTCCTCCCGTCGCGCCGCCATCGCGGCCGCTGGCCCACGATTTCCGGACCTGGACGCGCAGCGCTCCCCCGCTCGCGCTCATGGCGTCGTAAGCATTCTGCACGATATTCAGTAAGGCCTGCTCGCACAGGCTCTCATCGAGCGGCACTAGCGGCAGCCCGGCCTCATATTCTTTTTCCACCCGAACCGGCGCACCCTTCCACAACTGCGCCACGTCGTTCAACGCGCGATCGAGTACTGCAGTTATATCTTGCGGCGTGAGGTCGGCGTGCAGCGGGCGCGCGAAATCCAGAAAGCGCGTGACCAGCGCGCTCAGCCGGTTGGTTTCGGTGGAAATGTATCCCGCAAGTTCTGTGGCCAGCGGATTGGATTCGCCGAGCTTCTGCGTCAGCATCTCCGCCGAACCTTTAATCACGCCCAGCGGATTTCGAATCTCGTGAGCCAGCCCCGCTGAAAGCTGACCCAGCGCTGCGAGCCGCTCGGAACGCCGCGCTTCAGCTTGCGCCTGCTCCAGCCGGCGATTCGTTTCGGCGAGAGTCTCTGCCAGTTCCTGATAGCGCAGAGTTGTCCGCCGATTTTCGACGACAAAACGGTTGACCAGCATCGACGCCAGGAAGAAGAAGAGAATCCGAATGGCGAGCAAGCCGTAGCTCTCCGCTGGGATTTCCAGTTCCCGAATCTCAGGGTCGTAGAGATACGCGCAGTAAGCGGCGGACGCCAGGCTAGTCCAGAATAGTGTCGCCCACGGACCGAAATATTCCGCCGCCGTTACGACCGGCAAGAAATAAATCGGCCAATAGCTGCTGTTGATGCTGATCTCCCCCGTATGGTTCACCAGCAGCGTGGCCAAGCCAATCTTCATCAGAACCAGATAGGCGGCGCCGCGCTTCGGCACGCGCGCAATCAGCCAGCCCTCGCCCAACTGGATTACGCCGAACGCCAGTAGGATGATTTGCTTGTGAATTTCCTGCACGGGCGGCAGCAGCGCCAGCCCGGCAAGAAAAACAAGCCACAGCAAATCCATCCAGTTCATCGTGGGCCGCCTGGCTTCGGTCATTTTTGCTTTCGATGATTCTGCCGCAAAAAGCGAATCCACCACAGAAGACGACGCCGGGAGAAGTCGCGCTTCTCCCGGCGTTGCCGTCATTGGTTGCGTGGTCCGCCGGCGCATCTCATGCGAACCCTATCACACCGCAAGAAAGCCGTCAGCGTCAACGTCACTTCTTCGCGGGCTTCTCCGCCGGCTTCGGCTCTGGAGCCCGCGGGGCGGATCTCGGCGCCGGTGGCGGCGTAGCAGGCCGCTCCTGGTGCCATTGATTGAACTTCTGCTCCTGCTGCTGTTCCTGTTGCGGGCTGCGCTCCTGTACCGGCGGCGCGGGCCGGACCAGCGGATGCGTCGGTTGCGGCGTCGGCCTCTCGGGATCGGGGTCCGCGGCGCGGTAGTTCTGATTCGCAGGTTGGGCATTGCGATTCTGCTGCCCGTTCTCCGGCGGCGAAGTTCCCTGCTGTTCGTAGACCCGCGGTTGCGTTTGCGGCATCTGCCTCACCTGACTGTTGCCCCCATTGTTGCCACCACTGTTGCCGCCGTTCGGCTGCGTGAAGGGTTTGAAGCCGTTCTGAGTTTGGGTGGGTGTCGAAGTCGTCTGCGGCCGGTTGCCTTGATTCATCTGAGCGGGCTGCGCCACCCCCATGGGACGAACCAAGTTCGAACGAACCATCGCCTGCTGATTTAAATGTCCGCCAGCTTGTGCCTGCCGCTGCTCGATGGGACGCGGAGGCGGAGGAGGCGTTCTTACCGCAACCACCGGCCGGCTAATCACAGATGCTGGCGGCTTCACGGGCGCGGGCCGCCCTGCGCCGATCACGCTGGTGCGAATCGGTTCGGCCTCGACCACATGACTCACCGGGGCCGCGGCGACTTCCCGGGTGTCGACGCGCATCACGTTCTGCGCCACCGGGCGCGCGTTCACGAACGCGTCGTGCGAAACCACGGTCACGCCATTGTTCCCGCGCTGGTTAGCGTAGGTAATGTTGTTGACAGTTGTTCTATTCACAATCACCGTGTTGTAAACGTTCGTGACCCGCGTGACACTCACCGAAGTATTGGTGATGTTCACATTGTTCACGTACGCGCGGCTTACGCGGTATCCCGGCAGATAGACTTCTCCGGGAGCCAGCGGGAACCATCCCACGCCCACGCCGGCCGAGAAATGAAAGCCCGGTCCGCCGCCAACAAACGCCACCAGAGCCGGCGCCCAGATGGGCCGGACCACGACCGGTCCCGGCACCCAGAACCATCCGTTGTTCACGAACGCCCAGCGTCCGTAGTGGAACGGGGCGAATCCCCAGGGCTCGTCCTCAATCCAGGTCCAGCCCCACGGGCCAACAAATGCCCAGTGGCCGAAGCGATACGGAGCCCAACCCGCCACGATTACGCGCGGCCGCCAGCAGGGACCGTAGCCGGCAACGTAACTCCAGTCGCCGTTGTCATCGAGATCTTCGTAGCCCGTCATTTCGCGCGAAACATAGTTCGCGGAATCAGCCTGGTCTTCGCGATCGTCACGAGCGAAAGCCCAGCCATCGAAATCGTCGCGGTCCGGAATCTGGCCGAGGTCATAATCCAGATGATCGCTGCCGGTGAACGTAGCGGACTGCCCCGCCACAACGTTGTAGGAGAAGCCTCCGCCTGTGACCCGGCCGCGGCCGTGCCAAACGTCAGTCACAGTCTGACTTCCATCTTCACTCACATCGATGCGGTACTCGCCGGGCTGCAGCAAAGTGAACGCAATGTTCGGCGTGTCGATCTCATAATTGTCATCGTCGTCCACGTGACGCACGCGCAAAATCACCGAGCCCTGCGCCAGACGGATCTGGGTGGTGCGATCGTCGAGCGCGAGGAACGTGATTCCGGTCTTCGAACCGAGGCGGATCGCGGTCGAGCCGATGTGAACTTCGGCGCGGGAATCCTCGTCCGCCCATAGGTCGTCGCCTGTAACCATGGGACGATTGGGAACGCCGGTGACCCAGTCGTCTTCGCCGGCGGGGCGAAACGAGATCGATCCTTGCGAGAAATTCAGGCGTGCAACGCGGCCCGGAGGATCCTGCGACTGGTCCTGATCTTGACTCTGGTCTTGATTTTGAAGATCTTGATTTTGAACGCCCGCGTCATCTTGCGCTCGCGCAATGGCAGAGATTTGCAGAACAAATACAAAGCTCGCCAGAAGAAATATCCAGGACCACAACTTGCGTGTTTTCATGTTTTCGTCCCGACGGAAAAAATCCGCATAAGTTGATTCTACCGACATCACTGCAAACCCCATAGAGTCGGTTTAGTTTCCTCGGGCGTGGAAGTGCTTGGCGGCAGCAGACTTGCCGACTGGGAAAATACTCCGAGCTTGTCATCCTGAGCGAAGCGAAGGACCTATGTAATCCCCGGCAGGGTGCATAGATCCTTCGCGGGCGAAGAACCCACTCAGTATGACAAATTTCGATAACAAGCTCAGGCCTTCAGTTCTTCAGCGGCGGACGCTGGCACGTATCGACGATCTTCTTGGGATCGATGGCGTCCTTGTCCACCTGCTCTTCCATGATCTTTCCATCTTTGCCGATCAGGAAGTTCACGCGGCGTGCCGCTTGATATTCGTCTTTGTAGATTCCGTACTCGCGGGTGACTTTTCCGCCCCAATCGCTGAGGAGGGGAAAGGTGACGCCGATCTGGTCGGCGAAGGCTTTGTTGGCGAATGCACTATCCATGCTCACACCCAGGACCTGGGTGTCGGTTGCTTCCAGCGCTTTCAAATTCTGCTGGAAGTTTTTCATTTGCTGGGTTCAACCACCGGTAAAGGCGAAGATATAGAACGCCAGCACCACGTTCTTCTTGCCGCGGTAGTCGCTCAACTTCACGTCCTTGAGGTCATTACCGTCAAAGTGTTTCAGCGTGAAGTCCGGCGCCATGTCACCCACTTTTGGCATGCTCGAATTCTCCTTTGTACTCTGCGCAAACGTGGGGAATGCGGCGGAGATCGTCAGAAGCAGCCCCATCGCAAGAACCCCAAAGCGATTTTTGTGCATTGAATCCTCCCAAACAATTGAAGCGTAACGCGTCGTGCGTAAAGCGTGATACCTCAGCATAACCCGCCTTGGGGCTGGCGGTAAACCCGACAGTATCGAGAATGCGACCTTACGCATTGCCCAAACCATGGGCAAGACAGTAAAGTTCTGTTCGGAGCCGATTTCAGCACCGGCTTCACGATCAAGGCTTCATCTAGGCTTCGAAAGACGCAATGACAATGAGCATCGCCACTCTGAACGACATTTTCTTCGCCGCAGTCGAGCGCAATCTTGACCGCATCATGCTCTACCGCGAGAGCGGAGAGTGGCGGCCGATTTCCTCCCGCGAGTTCGGCCGAAGGGTAGGCAGGACCGCGCGCGCCCTGCACGACTGGGGTGTGCGACCGGGCGATCGCATTGCGATCCTCAGCGAAAACCGTCCCGAGTGGCCTACCGCAGATATTGCCGGCCTGCTGCTGGGCGCCGTTACCGTGCCGCTCTACACGACGCTGACGGCGGAACAAACCGCGTTTGCCCTGAATGATTCAGAATGCCGGATTATTTTCGTGTCGTCGGACCAGCAACTGCGCAAAATCCTCTCGATCCTCTCCAAGACGCAGATCGAGGAAATCGTCGTTATGGATGAGGTCGAGTTCAAGGGGGAGCTCGCGCCGTTCGCCGGCAAATGTGTGACCATGAGCGGCCTTGCGCCGCAGGGTCCGGAGAATCCCGATGTAAAGCTCGACGCCGAGATCGAATTCCGAGCACGAGCTGTCGGCCCCGACGATCTGGCGACGATCGTCTACACCTCCGGCACAACCGGGACTTCCAAAGGCGCGATGCTGACCCACGGCAACATCGCGTCGAACATCGCCTGCTCGCTGTTGGAGTTCAACATGCGGCCAGGCCTGATCAGCATCTCGTTTCTGCCCCTCTGCCACATCACCGCGCGTCACGTGGACTTCGCCATGCTGTACCACGGTGTGACGCTGGCTTATTGCCCGTTTATGGACCGACTGCCGGCGAGCCTGCTGGAGGTGCAACCGTCGATCTTCGTTGCGGTACCCAGGGTCTACGAAAAAATCTATGCGCAGGCCGAGCAGACGGCCAAGGGCATGGGCAAGCGTGCGGTTTTCGATTGGGCGCTTTCCGTGGGACAGGACCACAAGCCGGAAATTCTTGGCGGAAACATTCCCACTTCGCGCAGCTGGAAGGTGGCCAACAAACTAGTCTTCTCCAAAATTCGCGCGGGCATGGGCGGCAAGATCGAAACTTTCATCTCCGGCGGCGCGCCGCTGGGCCGCGAACTCGCCGAGTGGTACGCCAAGATGGGCATTCGCATTCACGAGGGCTACGGACTCACCGAGACTTCGCCAGTGATCGCGGTGAATACGCCCGTCAATCACCGCATCGGAACGGTAGGCAAAATTCTGCCCAATCTGCAAGTTCGCATCGCCGAGGACGGCGAGATTCTGGTGAAAGGTCCGTCGGTGTTCAAAGGCTACTGGAATCGCCCGGAAGAAACGAAATCGGCTCTGGTCGACGGCTGGTTCAAAACCGGCGACATCGGAAACATCGACGCCGATGGATATCTCTCCGTCACCGACCGCAAAAAGGATCTCATCAAGACTTCCGGCGGAAAATTCATCGCGCCGCAGCCGATCGAGAATTCGCTCAAACTGAATCCGCTGGTCGGAATCGCGGCGATCCTCGGCGACAAGCGCAAATTCGCGTCGGTGATGGTGTCTCCGAACTTCGCTGCGCTGGAAGGGTGGGCGAGAGAAAACGAAATTGCATTCAAGTCGCGTACGGAACTGGTAGCAGATCCGAAAGTTCAGGCGCTCTACGAAGGGATTGTCGAGGGCGTGAACCAGAATCTGGCGCGCTTCGAAAAGTTAAAGCGCGTCATGCTGGTGGCGGACGAATTCACCGTCGACAATGGCGTTCTGACTCCGACCATGAAACTGAAAAGACGTGTGATCGAAGAGCGCTACAAAAAGCAGATCGACGATCTGTATGCGCAGGCGGAAGCAGCTCCAGTTTCATAGACACTGCCCCAGGGATGTCCAAACACGCCACCAGGTCGACGCTGAAACATTTCCTGAAAGGCGCGTCTTCGGTCTTGATCGTGATCGCCGGCATATCTTTCTTCATCGGCGGGCGAGCCATTCACGAGTTCGGCGCTGTCGACCGTACTCTCGCCGAGATTATCGGAATCGGCCTGGCATTCCTGTGCCTCATCCTTGGAGTGGTCGCCAAGTACAAGATTGAAGACATTGAATGGCAGGAACAGAACGAGGAGGCCGAAAAGGAGCAACAAACGCTGAGAGAGAAGATGAACGAACCGCGCGCATGACAGCGACTTCCTGCATCACTACAATATCCCCATGTCGGACTCCCTAATAATCGCCGGACGCACCTTCCGCTCCCGCCTGATCGTGGGCACGGGAAAATACAAATCCTTTCAAGAGACCGCCCGCGCCCTCGAAGCCAGCGGCGCGGAGATGGTCACGGTCGCAGTGCGCCGCGTGAATCTCGACCGCAGCAAGGAATCGCTGCTCGACTACATCGACGCGAAGAAATATTTTCTGCTGCCCAACACCGCCGGTTGCTACACCGCCGACGAGGCCATCCGCGCGGCTCGCTTGGGACGCGAAGTCGGCCTCTCCGATTGGGTCAAGCTCGAAGTGATCGGCGATCAGGCCACACTCTATCCCGACGTGCAGGCGACGCTCGAAGCCACGCGCGTGCTGGTGAAAGAGGGCTTCACCGTGCTTCCCTACACGTCCGACGACATTGTTTTCGCCAAGCGTCTGATTGACGCAGGAGCGGCGACGATCATGCCGCTGGGCGCACCCATCGGCAGCGGCATGGGAATCCAGAATCAAGCCCACATCCGCATCCTGCGCGAAATGATCACCGGCGTGCCGTTGATTGTGGACGCCGGCGTAGGCACAGCCTCCGACGCCGCAATCGCCATGGAACTCGGCGCCGACGCCGTCCTGATGAACACTGGCATCGCCGCCGCGCAGGATCCCGTGCTCATGGCCGAAGCCATGCACCACGCGGTGCTGGCGGGACGCCAGGCCTATCTCTCGGGTCGCATGCCGAGAAAGCTGTACGCCACGGCGAGTTCTCCGCTGGAAGGCGTCGTTAGATAAATTGAGGAATTGGGGAATTCAGTAATTGTGTAATTGAAAAGCTTGACCATCGCGGCTTTCAATTTCTCAAACTAAATTTCCCAATTCCTCAATCATCGTGATCCTCCCGCCAAAATACAAAATTAAAGGGGGCGGCTACTCGCCGCCCCCTGGTTCAAATCACAGACGCAAACTACATCATCTTAACGCTGGCCACATGCATGGCGTCTTTCGACATGGTGCCGGTCACGGTGACGTGATGGCCTTCATGACCCTTCAGAGCGTCCTGGTTGTCGACCGCGAGTACTTTCGAATCACCATCGGTGACGATGACCATCTTCTCACCGGCAGCGACGCATTTTTTGGTGCAGGCTTCGCCGCCCGCATTGGCGCCCTTGGCGCCGCATTTTGCATCGGTGATCCACCCGTTGACGGTCGCACTCTTGCCCATGTCATCGAACGCCATTGCCGACAAGGGAAACACGAAACTTAACGCAAGACAGATCAGCAGAACTTTTCTCATGGCCGGTTTTTCTCCTTTTTTAAATTTCGGATTGCGGGCCCCAAACCGCAATCAAGCACGTGCGACGAAAATCATGCCGTCCCTTCCGGGCGCAGCCAATCCCCGCTCGCTTGTGAAATGAGGCAACCGAAATATACCACAGAGTCAGACGGATTTTGTCAGCCCGGGCACGAAGCGATACTCAGAAGTTGCAGGCAAGACTTGCAGGCAGAACCTGCAGCCGAGGAAAACTCGCGCACTATTTTTTCGCGGAGTGATTTACGGTTGGCGCGGGTTTCGCCGGAGTCGGCGGGACATAAACGTACTCTCCCGGCTTGGCGTATCCCAGCTGTTCGCGTGCTTCTTTCTCGATCGACTTCTGATCGCTCTTCAAACCCTGGATCTGCTGGGTGTAGCGGTCGTTCTCCTGCTGCATCTCGGCAATCTGTTTCTGCAAGGATTCATACTCGGCGCGTTTCTGCTTGTAAACCATCATTCCGTTCGCAAAACATCACATGAACGAACAGTGACGCCGCCAGCACACCCACTGCGATGGTCGCAATGCGCCGCCGCAAAGGATAAATACGGGTCGCGAGCGGTCGAACTCGCTCGATCCACGAAGCGGCCAAAGCCTCCGCCTGCGGAGCACGGTCGACCATAGCGCGCAAACCATCTTCCGGCCGTGGGAACCTCGTGATTTTTGAGAAGGGCTTCACGTATTCAAAACCTTCAACGCTTCACTCGAAGATCCAATGCTTCGCGGCCGTGCTCAGTTTCTCCAGGCCTTTTTCGCTGCGCGCCTCGGTATAGACGCGCACCACCGGCTCGGTTCCCGACAATCGGTAGCAGACCCACGATCCGTCGCTGAATACCAGCTTCAATCCGTCGGTGCGAACGACCTGGCTGATCTGGTGGCCGCAGAAATCCCGCGGATCCGACTGCAGCTTCTCAGTGAACTTCGCCTTGACCTCCGCGGTCAAGCGGAAGTTCTGCCGCTCGGGATAAAAGGAACCTACTTGGTTACACAAGGCCTGCAATTGCTCGCCCAGCGACTTGCCCCGGCGCGCAACCGCCTCGCAACACAGTAGTCCGGCCAGCACGCCGTCTTTCTCAGGCACGTGATGACGGATCGACAACCCCGCGCTCTCTTCGCCGCCAATCGCAATCTTGTCCTGCATGATAAGTTCGCCGATATATTTGAAGCCGACCGGAGTTTCGTGCAGTTCCACGCCATGTTTCTCGGCGAGAGCGTTGATCATGTTGGTGGTCGCAACCGACTTGGCCACGCCGTTCTTCCAGCCCCGACTCTCCACCAGATAATCGAAGAGCAGCGCAATCACGTAATTCGGCTGCAGGAACGTTCCATCGGCGTCCACGATGCCGAAGCGGTCGGCGTCGCCGTCGGTCGCGATTCCGATCTGGGCTCCAGTCTCGCGCATCTTCTTTCTTAAATCTTCGAGCAGATGATCGTCAGGTTCAGGCGCATGTCCGCCGAACAGGACGTCGCGATAGTCGTGCACCGTCGCGACCTGCAGGCCCGCGCTGCGGAGCAATTCATCGGAGTAGCCGCGCGCGGCGCCCCACATGGGATCAGATGCCACCTTCAGGTTCGCCTTGCGAATCACTTCCAGATCGACAATCTCACCCAGTCGCTTCAGGTATGCGGGCTTGGGATCGAGGGACCCCTGGGCCGCTCCAGCAGCGCTGCTTGCTTTGGCGGACGCAGCAGTGTCGCCGGCGACGATTTCGGCTTCAATCTTTTTCGTGACTTCAGGCAACGCCGGGCAGCCGTCGGGAGTAGAAAACTTGATTCCGTTGTATTCCGGCGGATTATGCGAGGCGGTGAAGTTAATGACGCCATCGGCCTTGTTTTGAATTACCGCGTGCGCGAAAGCCGGAGTGGGCGCGGCCTCCGCCACTACCAGCGGAGAAATCCCTTGCGCCGCCAGAATCTCCGCCGCCATCGCGCAGAAGGTCTCGCCCAGAAACCGCGGATCGCGCCCCACGATCACCCGCGCCCCTTGGGGCTTCTGCGACGCCACGTAACGGGCGATTCCGCCCACGGCACGCCCCACGTTGGCAAACGTAAACTCCTCGGCCATAACCGCCCGCCAGCCCGAGGTGCCAAATTTGATTTGCGTTAGCATGAACGGCCTCACTTCTTCGCAATGAAAATAGGAGTGAAAATGGTAACCTCTCTCTCGGGAACCTGAGATCTAACGCTGAGATCTAATGCGGAAAGCCGACGGCTGATTCTATATGACTGACAAACGAATCGTCCTGTCCACCGCGGGTTCCGAAGACGAAGCCCGCAAGATCGCACATCATCTGGTCGACCACCACCTCGCCGCCTGCGTCAACCTCGTCCCGGGGATTGAATCCATCTATCGCTGGCAGGGAAAAATAGAATCGAGCCAGGAATGGTTGCTGCTCATCAAGACAACAGCTGAGAAATTTCCCGCAGTCCGCGACGCCATTTGGGAATTACACTCCTACGAATTGCCGGAGTGCATCGCAATAAGCGTAGAGGGCGGCAGCGCCGAATACCTGGAATGGATTGCGGGTTCGCTGTAAGCCTGAGGAACCAACCGCGGCTCTGTGTGTTTTTCCCCCGAAAAGGTTTATCCGTGTAAATCCGCGCGAATCCGTGGCAAAGAAGCTTTCCTAGATGGCGCTGAGCGCCTGATCCAGATCGTCGAGCAGATCATCCACATCTTCGATGCCCACGGAAATTCGTACCAGCCCGTCGGTGATGCCGATGGCCTTACGCCCCTTAATGCCGAGCGCCGCGTGGGTCATGGTCGCCGGATGTGAGATCAGGGTCTCCACGCCGCCCAGCGATTCGCCCAGCGAGCAGACCCGCAGCTTCTTGAGCATCTTGTTGGCGTTCTTCAGCGAGCCCGTCTCAAACGTGATCATCGCTCCGAAACCGCTCATCTGCCGCCGAGCGAGCGCGTGTTGCGGATGATCCGGCAACCCCGGATAGAACACAGCCTTCACCTTTTTATGCTTCGCCAGAAAGTCGGCCACAATGCGGCCGCTGCGATCGTGAATCTCCATGCGCGCGGCCAGCGTTTTCACGCCGCGCAGCACCAGCCAGCATTCGAATGGAGAAAGAATCGCGCCCGCCGCCTTCTGCAGAAACGCCAGCTTGTCGGCGTGCTCCTGTCTGGCGCACATCACTACTCCGCCCAGGCCGTCGCTATGGCCGTTGAGGAATTTCGTGGTCGAGTGCACCACCATGTCCGCGCCCAGGGCCAGCGGCTGCTGGAAATAGGGCGACATGAACGTGTTATCCACAACCAGCAAAACTTTTTTCTGACGGCAGATCTGGCTGATCACTAGAAGGTCGCTCAACTGCATCAAGGGATTCGTCGGCGTCTCCACGTAAACCATCCGCGTATTCTTTTGGATGGCACTCTCAACGTTCCTGGCGTCTGAAGTGTCGACGTAAGAAAACTCCAGCCCGAACCCGGTCATCACATTGTTGAACAGGCGCGGCGTCCCACCATAAAGGTCGTTGCCGCAGACCACGTGGTCGCCGGATTTCAGCATGCTCACAATCGCATTGATCGCCGCCATACCACTGGCAAACACGCGAGCCGCTACGCCCCCTTCGAGAGCGCACAGATTTTCCTCTAACCGCGTACGCGTAGGATTCGACACCCGGGAATATTCATATCCTTTATGCTCGCCAATTCCCTGCTGCACGTAAGTCGACGTGGGATAGATGGGCACGGTCACCGCGCCGGTCAAGGGATCGGGCTCCTGCCCACAGTGAATGGCACGCGTCGCAAAACCAAATCGCTTCTCTTTTTTCATCCGTGTGATCCGTGAAAATCCGTGGCGCCCTTCTAGATGCCGCCCTCAAAAATCTTCTTCGACAAATACCGCTCCGCCGAATCTGGAATGATGGTCACCACTCGCTTCCCTGCGCCCAGCCTTTTCGCAACTTTCAGCGCCGCAAACACGGCGGCCCCGCCGCTCGATCCCGCCAGCACGCCTTCCTGCGCGGCCAGCGCCTTCACCGTGCCGAACGCCTCGTCGTCCATCACCATCATGATTTCATCGCACACCGAACTGTCGAAAGTTTTCGGGGTGAAGCTCGTGCCAATACCTTCCACTTTATGCGGCGCAGCCTGTCCGCCGCCCAGGGTCGAGCCTTGCGTCTCGACCGCATACGCAAGCACCGGAGGAGACTTTTCTTTTAGATAACGCGCGACTCCAGAGAACGTTCCACAAGTCCCGCATCCGAGCACAACGGCGTCAACTCTTCCGTCCATCTGTTCGAAGATTTCGACAGCCGTGGTCTCGTAGTGATAATCAGGGTTAGCAAGATTTTCAAACTGTCCGGCCATGAAGGCGGTGGGATCGCTGGCAACCAACTCTTTGGCCTGGCGGATGGCGCCCTGCATGCCCTCGGCGTCAGGGGTGCGGACCACCTCGGCGCCGAGGGCCCGCATGATGATCACTTTTTCCTGAGAAAAACCCTCCGGCACAAACAGTCTCACCTTGTATCCGCCGTTCACGCCGATCAGTGCCAGTCCGATGCCGGTATTCCCCGCGGTCGCCTCAACAATGGTGCCGCCCGGGGCAAGTTTTCCGTCCTGCTCGGCGCGCCGGATAATGCCGATCGCCGCCCGGTCCTTTACGCTGCCGCCTGGGTTCAGGTACTCCAGCTTGGCGAAAATGTCCGCCGACCCAGCGGGAACCAGCCGCTTCAACTGCAGCATGGGAGTCTCACCGACCAGTTGGGTGATGTCGTCGGCTACGCGCAGGCGGGACATTTCTGATGTTTTCGAAGTCACCTTACAGGGTACGGGGGAGCGTGCGCCATCGTCAATTGCCGATAGGCCAAGCCCTCCGGTTGTCGCAGCGTATAATTCCTCCACCCGAAAACAAGAAAGGCAAACATGCGACGCTTCGCCGCCCTGCTGTTGATCCTCAACCTCATCCTTCCGTCTCTGTCGGTCGCCGCCGATGAAACTCCGCTGGTGGGTTACTCGCCACGCTCCAGCCAGAACGAGCGCGAGTGGGAAGCGAAGTTTCGAGCCATCCCCGATCCGGCGAATCTTAAGGAATATATGCGACACCTCAGCGCGCGGCCGCATCACGTCGGTTCGCCCTACGACAAGGAAAATGCCGAGTGGATTCTCGCCCGCTTCAAGGAGTGGGGACTCGACGCGCACATCGAAACTTTCGACGTGCTCTTCCCAACGCCCAAAGTGCGCCTGCTGGAAATGATCGAGCCGACAAAGTTCACCGCAAAGCTCGAGGAACCAGCACTCGCCATTGACCCCACATCGAATCAAAAGTCGGAGCAGCTTCCCACCTATAACGCGTATTCCATCGACGGCGACGTCACCGCACCGCTGGTCTTTGTGAACTATGGACTACCAGAAGATTACGAGAAGCTCGACCGGCTGGGAATTTCGGTGAAGGGCAAAATCGTAATCGCGAAGTACTATCAATCCTGGCGCGGAGTGAAACCGAAAGTTGCGGCCGAGCACGGCGCCGTCGGCTGCCTCATCTATTCCGAACCGAAAGATGACGGCTACTCGGTCGACAACGTTTTCCCGCAAGGCCCCATGCGCAATCCTGACGGCGTGCAGCGCGGCAGCGTGATGGATTTTGCATCCGCGAGTCCCGGAGACCCGCTCACTCCCGGCGTCGGCGCGACTCCCGACGCCAAACGTCTAGCCCTGAAGGACGCGACCAGCCTCACGAAAATTCCCGTGCTTCCAATTTCCTACGGCGACGCCCAACCCCTTCTGGCCGCACTGAAGGGACCCATGGCGCCGGAAGAGTGGCGGGGCAGTCTGCCAATCTCTTATCACGTAGGGCCGGGTCCGGCGAAAGTTCATCTCAAAGTCGAATTCAACTGGGACCGGAAACCGGTGAACGACCTGATCGCGAAAATTCCCGGCAGCGTCGCGCCCGACGAGTGGATCATACGCGGCAATCACCACGACGCTTGGGTGAACGGCGCTGAAGATCCCGTCTCGGGTCAAGCTGCTCTGCTGGAAGAAGCCCGCGCACTGGGAACGCTTCTTAAACAAGGATGGAAGCCACGCCGCACCATTATCTACGCGGCGTGGGACGGCGAGGAGCCTATGCTGCTGGGGTCAACCGAATGGGTCGAGACCCATGCCGACGAACTCCGCCAGCATGCCGCCGTCTACATCAACTCCGACGGCAACGATCGCGGCCTGCTCGGCATGGGCGGATCGCATTCGCTCGAACAGTTCATCAACGGCGTCGCCCGCGACATCGAAGACCCCGAGACCAAGCTGACGGTTTGGCAGCGCCTGCAGCTATCGAAAATCGCCGAAGCCAAATCCGCCGACGATCGCAAAGAACTTCGGCAGCGAGCTGACCTGCGCATCAGCGCGCTGGGTTCAGGCACGGACTTCACCGGATTTCTCGATCACATCGGCGTCGCCACGCTCGACCTCGGCTACGGAGGTGAGGACGAACAGGGCATCTACCACTCCATCTACGACGACTTCTACTGGTACATGCATTTTTCCGACTACGATTTCATCTACGGACGAGCCCTCTCGCAAACGGTGGGAACGAGTGTGATGCGACTGGCCGATGCTGAAGTCCTGCCCTTTGATTTCGTGGATTTTGCCGACACCATTCAGACCTACACCAAAGATCTGGAAAAATTGCTGGCCGATAAGCAGGAAGAAATTCGCGAGCGCAATCAGGAATTGGACGAAGGCGTTTTCAAAGCCACCCTCGACCCCCGGCGTCCAACGATCGCGCCGCCTCGGGAAGAAGTTCCTCCACACCTGAATTTCGCGCCGTTACAGAACGCTGCGGAATCGCTGGCCCGCAGCGCGGCACACTATCACCAGGCCTTGTCGCATAAGCAGGCCACGCTAAGCGAGAGCCAGGTCGAATCACTACGCGCCCTGAACCAGCAACTGATTGCGAGCGAACGAACACTTACGAACGATGCCGGACTCCCGCGCCGCGCCTGGTACAAGCACCTGCTGTATGCTCCCGGAGTTTATAGCGGATACGGAGTAAAGACCGTCCCCGGCGTGCGCGAAGGCATTGAACTAAAACGATACGCCGAGGCCGACCAGGAAATCACACGGGTAGCGAAAGCCCTGCAGGACGAATCGACTCTGATCGATTCCGCCGCGCAGTTGCTGGATAAGCCGTGAGCAGCGAAGCGAACGCTCCCGCATTGTCATTCCGACAACCCTGTCATTCCGAGCGCAGCGAGGAACCTGGGGTTTCGCCGGTGCGAGCTAAAACCAAGGTCCCTCGCTTTGCTCGGGATGACAAACGATGAAAATGACAAACGAAAAGGTTACTTGCTCGCCGCGGCCGCCGGTTGCGTCCCCGCGTAATACCCGCTCTTGGTGCGCACCATCATCTTGCCGTGGCCTTTAGCCTTAGCCTCGACGCGAATCTGGCGGAAGCCCCCGTTGCCCCTCGGATTGGTCGGCTTATACCCAATCGCGTACTGATTCCGAATGTCGTGCGCGACCGACTTGCTGATTGCGTCCACTTCATCGAGTGTCTTGGGAAAATATGCGATCCCGCCCGTGCGCTGCGCAATAATTTCCAACGCCTTCCGGGCCCGCTTGGGATGTTCCTCGTCGCCCAGAATTCCAATGGCATACACCGACGGCCCGTTCTCTTCCTGCAGATGCTTCACTGCCTGCTCCAGGGTCTCAGTGCTGGCAGTGTCCTCTCCGTCGGTCACCACAAACAGGACTTTCTTCTCCAGGCGCGCGTGCAGCTTTAGGTGATCGGCGGAAGCGACGACAGCATCGAAGAGCGAAGTGCCTCCGCTAGCGGCAATTTTTTCCAACGCTTCCTTCAGCTTCAGCAGGTCGTTGGTGAAATCCTGGTCCAGATAATATTCGTCGTTGAAATTCACCACAAAGACTTCGTCCTTCGGATTGCTCGCCCGCACCAGATTCAGCGCGGCCGCATTCACCTTGCTGCGCTTCTCGCGCATGGACCCGGAATTGTCGATGAGGATGCCCATCGACACCGGAACGTCCTCTTGATGGAACGAGATGATGGCCTGCGGCTTGCCGTCTTCAAACACGCTGAACGCTCCGCGGTCGAGCGTAGTGACGATGTGCTGCCGGTCGTCAATCACCGAGGCGTGCAGCATGACTTCGTCCACATCTTTGCGGAAGACGAAGACTCCCTGATCGTCCTTGTCCTGCTTCTGGTCTCGGTTCTTCTCCTGGGTCTGAGAAGGCGCTTGCGGAGCCGTTTGCGGAGGCAAAGTAGCCGCCGGAGCGGGCTCGGCAGCGTTTGGAGAAGAGGGCGGAGTGGAGGACGGTGTTACCTGAGGAGCGGAAGACTGAGCGGAGGACTGAACAGGGGGCGGAGCGGAGGGCTTCGTGTCGCCCTGCGGCGGAGCCTGCGACCAAGCCGGCATCGCCGTCGGCACACCGGCCCAAATCACGAACGTGAAGAGCAGAACCCTCGCGGCCCTATTCCTGAGGCGCGTAATATCCCGTCCTGGCATACACCCGTAGAGGCGGCAATCCTTTCGGTGGCAGCAGCTTCACTTTTATCTTACGCCATTTACCGTCGCGCACCACTTTCGCTGGACGGTAGCCCAGGACATATTGATTGCGCAGCTCCACCCCAATCTTGGTCGCCACATCGCCCAGGTCGTTCGGGTTATCAATGGTGAACGCCCGTCCGCCAGTGAGTTCCGTAATTTCGCTCAACAGTTGCGGACCCAGTCGCTCCTCCGTGGCGGAAGCGTAGCGGTCGTAGATTCCGATGGCGTAGATCATCACGTCGGCTTCCTTCACCACCGACTTGATCTCCCCTTCCGTGTAGCGGCTATGGTTATCGCCGCCGTCGGAAATGATCAGCAACGCCTTCTTCGGATATCTGGCCTGCCGCATCTTGGTCACGCCCATGTAAATAGCGTCGAGCAGCGCGGTGCGATGCCGGGGTACGGCAAACACCAGCTTGTTCTGGATTTCATCGACTGAACTGGTGAAGTCGCTCACCGCCTCCGGTTCGTCGGAGAACGTGATCATGAAAAACTCGTCCTGCGGATTCGCCGTCTTAAAGAACTCGATCACCGCGTCTTTGGCCCGGTCCATCTTGCTGGCCATGCTCCCGCTGGAATCGAAAATCACGCCCAGCGACACCGGCGCATCCTCGCTGGAAAAGGTCCGAATCTCCTGCGTAGAATTGCCTTCATAAAGCTGGAAATTTTCCTTGTCGAGGCCGGTCACCAGCCGGTTCATCGGGTCGGTAATCGTCACCGGAACCAGCACCAGGTCCACGTCAACCTTCAGCGGCCGCACCCGCGCCGTTAGGCCCGTGGTCGAGGCCTCCAAATTGGGTTTGGGGGCCTCTGGAGGCTTTTCCACGTCCCGCGGCGTGACGTGCACGTCATTCACGTCGGTCTGCCCGAATGCAGGCAAGACCAGACAGGCCAGTCCCAGAAGAATGAGCGGAATCCACTGCCGCACGGATCTTGCAGTCAGGGAATTTTTGCGCAGCCGGGCTGGAGTCGGGTCCCAGGGGAGAACCGGACAGCCACATCGAAATACGGCCATCGGGTGAGATGACCAGCGCCCTTCATCTCTACGCAGGCGGGCCATAATTACCTCAGTTGGGCAGGATGTTAGCACAGCTTTTGCCCCGCCGCGCAGACATTTTGTCAAAATTTGGAGACAAATCCCAAAACCGCACATTGGTTGTTATTTGTTTCAAATTGGTTGTCTTGGTGGTGGGCAAACAGGAATGTGTGTCGGGACAACTGCTCCCGGCTATGGGCCCGCAGTTCACCAACGGAAATGAAAATCCCGGGTGCCCCATTTCTCGCTCGCCCTTTGCGCGAGAAAGCCTGCCCTGAGCGGAGTCGAAGCGTGGGGATTTTCAACAAAGCGAAGCCGAAGGGTCGAGCGCGGCTCGGCAGCGGTAAGATTCCTGACCCAGAATCAGAAGTGGGCACGCGACCCTCTTGTTACAATCAAAAGTTTCCATGGCAGACATCCTTCCTTTCCGCGCTCTCCGCTATGACCTGCAGCGAGTTTCCGCATCGCAGGTCGTGACCCAACCCTACGACAAGATCACGCCCGCGATGCAGGAGCGTTACTACGCCGCCAGCCCCTACAACCTGGTGCGCATCGTCCTCGGCCACCGCGACCCTGACCAGCCCAGCGACAATGTCTACACCCGCGCCGCCGCGTACGGCCGGGCGTGGCGAGCCGAGGGCATCCTGCGGCAAGATGGAACGCCGTCCATCTACTCCTATTCCCAAACCTTCACGGCTCCGTCAGGAACCAGGTTCGAGCGCCGCGGATTCATCGCCCTCGGCCGCGTGGAAGACTATTCCGCGAAAGTCGTTTTCCGCCACGAGCAGACTCTGTCCAAGCCGAAGGCCGACCGCCTCGATCTCCTGCGCACCACCCGCGCTCACTATGAACAGCTATTTCTGCTGTATGAAGATTCTGGACAGATCGATTCCCTGCTGGCAACCCAGCAGCCCCCTGCCATCGACGTCACTGACGAATACGGAGTCGGGCACCGGGTTTGGCAAATCTCCGACGCTACCGTGATTGCGTCGGTGCAGGAAAAGATGCGTGACAAAAAGCTGGTCATCGCCGACGGCCATCACCGCTACGAAACCGCGCTCAATTATCGTGATGAATCCCGCGCGGCGGCCGGATCCGCTCAGAACCCCGATGCCCCGTACGAGTTCGTAATGATGACCTTCGTCAACCTGAACGACCTCGGCCTGCTCGTGCTGCCAACACATCGCGTCGTGCATCCCCTGAACTCATTTTCGGCAGATGATTTTCAACAGTCCAGCCGCACCTATTTCGAATTGGAAGAGATCGACCCTGCGCTCGACGCTGCCCGCACCACCGCGCTGCTGCGAGAACAGGGCCGCAACTCAACTGCTCTGCTCGCAGTCACCGCCAACCGCGCCTTCGTCCTGCACTCGCCAAAACCTGCCGCCGCAAAATTTTTGGCCGGACTCTCGGCTCGTCAGCAAGCGCTCGATGTCGTTCAGCTACACAAATGTCTTCTGGAAGGCGTCCTGCAACTTTCCGAAGAATCCATACGCAACCAGCAGAATTTGTCTTACTTGCGCGAAGCCTCCGAGGCATTGGATCAAGTACGCAAGGGCGCAGCCAATATCGCGTTTCTGATGAACCCCTGCCCGGTCTCGCAGGTACGCGACGTGGCCTTCGCCGGCGAAGTCATGCCCCAGAAGTCCACCGACTTCTACCCCAAGCTGCTGAGTGGATTAGCCGCCTATGCGCTGGACTAAACTTTCGCGCAGCATCGGCGCCTCTCGTAGCGCCGGCGTCCCGCCAGCTGTCCAGAGCGCGTCCCGCGCTCCGGACATACTCCCGGGTGGACTCTTCCTGATCTTCACTCTTACCGTCATGAGCGCAATCCTTCTGTCCGCCGCTCCCCCCGAAAAGCATCTCGCCGTCTTCTCCGTCGCCGCCAACTATTCCCTGCCTCTCGTCCAGCGCGAGGGCCGCGCTTACGTAGGCCTGCTCGAACTCCTCGAACCGCTCGGTAAAGTGACCGCCAAGTCGGAAGGGCCGCGTTGGCGCCTGCGCTACAACAACAACGCCGAAGGCGTTTTCCAGATCGGCAAGACGCACGCCCGGGTGCAGGGACGCGACGCCGACCTCAGCGGAAGGTTCCTGGTGGAAAATAACCGCGGCCTGGTCCCCGTAGCTTCGCTTCCTTCCCTGCTGCCGCGCTTTCTAGGGGGCCCGGTCACGCTGCACGAAGCCTCCGCACGCCTGTTCATCGGCAGCGTGGGCACCCACTTCACCGCAGCGCTCTCCGCCGAGAATCCCCCGCGCCTCGTCTTCCATTTCACCGCGCCCGTAAACCCGAGCGTAGCCACCGAACCCGGCGCTTTGCGCATGACTTTTTCCCGCGAGCCCCTAGTAGCGCCCGCTTCGCCCACGCTCACCTTCGGCAACCGAACCATCCCCTCGGCCATCTACAGCGAGAGCAATGGCGCGGCCGTAGTCACCGTCAACGCCGCTATCCCGGTGATGGCCACCTTCAGCAGCGACGGACGCACCATCACCATTTCTTCCACATCCACGGCAGCGTCGGCATCTTCAGGCTCGCAGAACGCGAACCCTCCCGCGTCTGGAACAGCGCCGAACACAGGGGTACCGAACGGGGTGCCGAACGGAAGCGTACCGAACTCAAGTGCGCCCACCCTCCCGGGTCAGCCTGCCCAGGCACTCCCAGGCACTCCGCCTGCGACGCCCGCATCCACGCGCCGCTACTTCGCCGTAGTCGACGCCAGCCACGGCGGCGACGATCATGGAGAAACTCTCAGCGCCACCTTGCTCGAAAAGGACGTAACCATTGCACTCGCCCGCAGCCTGCGTCAGGAGTTGGAATCCCGCGGCATCCCCACGCTGGTGCTGCGCGACTCTGACGCCAATCTCACGCTCGATCAGCGCGCCATTTTCGCGAACACCGATCACGCCGCCATCTACATCGCCGTACACGCCGCCTCCAACGGTCACGGGGTGCGCGTCTACACCGCACTGCTCCCCTTCGGTGGCGACGATCGCGGAACTTTCCGCAACTGGTCGACCGCCCAGCACGCGTCGTTGTCGCTGAGCCAAAGCGCCGCCGCCGCCGTGGCCGCCGAATTTCAGCGCCGCCAAATTCCGGTTCGCACCCTGACCGCGCCGTTGCGTCCCCTGAATAACGTTCTTGGCCCCGCCATCGCCGTCGAAGTCGCGCCCCAGGGCTCCGACTCATCCCAACTCACCGCCCCCGACTATCAGCAACTGGTCACCAGCGCCGTAGCCACCGCCATCGCCGCCACCCGCGACCAACTGGGAGCCGCGCAATGATCCCCCGCCACCTCCTGATCGGGATGACAGTCCTGCTGGCCGCCGCTCTCGGCCTAAGCCTCTACGCCTGGCACATGCGAAGCACCGTTGCCTCCGTGCCCATCGCATCTACCGATACCCGCCCGCTCGCCCCTCCCGTAGCCGGACCCACCGAGCGCGTCACCCTCTACGTCGCCTATGATGCCGACGGCAGCCTGCGCGCCCAGCCTGCCCTGATCCCCCTGCCCTCCGGACGCCAGCAGCGCGCCGAAGAACTTCTGCGCGCCGTATTGTCCATCTACCTCGACAAGTCCTCCCCCCACGTGCTCGGTTCCGGCGCCGACGTCCGCACCGTCTTTCTGGTCGATCCCGGAGTCGCCGTCATCGACCTCAACTCCGCCTTCGCCGACACCCACCGCTCCGGCGTCCTGGTCGAGGAACTGACCGTCGCTTCGCTGATCCACACCATCTCCGCCAACACTCCCGGCATTCTGAAAGTGAAAATCCTGGTCGACGGCAAAGAGCGCGAAACCCTCGCCGGCCACGCCGACCTTTCTTCGTTCTACGACGTAACCGCCGTGAATCAGCTCGCCACGCAACTCCAGCCCGCGCAGTAGCACCAACGACTTTAGCGTTGATCTGGGGCACTAGCCGTTCCTCCTGGAGCCCCAATTCAGATCCGTCGGGGTAGCGCCAAGAATCAGGCATTGTCCAACCTCGCCAGGATCGGTCCGAGTACGTAGGCCACGAAGATCCCGACCCCGTAAATGGCTGCCGAGACCCACAGAAGAGATCTGCTGAGCTTAGTCGCCTCCTCGCAGGCAGATGGGTCGTCCGCGCTGCATTGCGTGGCCCGGATACGGGGGGCGATGTAATACGCGTTAACGAAGCTCAGCGCAATCAGAGTGCCGGATATGGCAAACGTCCACTGCTTGTGCCGCGAAAGTGTCACAAGCCAGGGCATGAACGAGAGCATCGACGCAACTGAAGCACCCAGGCCGAAAAGCACAAGCAAAGAGGGCAGCGCACAGCACAACAGAGTGCTGAGCGAAGTGAACAGAGAGAAGTAGTTGAGCACGGCTGACCGTTTGCTCGTCGTGACGGTACTCATTGTGATTTTTCTTCCATCATTGATTGATACCGGATGGAATCCGGCGTCTTGCCCTTCATTCCTTCGGGAATTGTGCCTTCCACCACAACAGTCTTGCCTACCATTGAGGCTACGTTCGGCGTGGCGGCAGACTGAGGCACAAGCTGCAGCACGTCGTTGGAGCCCGACACACGCAATGCAGCCTTGCCGTCCGTCGCGATCACCGTACCAGCGACGGTTGCCGTGGAATCTTTCATCGTGAATCCGTTCTTGGTGATGGCTTCATTCAGTTGCTTGAGCGTGGCCGTGTTGCCCGGTTTCATCTTCACCACCGCCAGCCCCTTTTCGAGACTGACGTCAACCGTATCCACGCCCGATACTGATTTCAATGACACGCGCACCGCGTGTGCACACACCTCTCAATCCATGCCGAAGATCTTGATGTCGATGGACTTGATTTCCGCCAGGGCAGAAGATGCCAGTATCAAACATGACGCGAGTACAGCGGGTAGTTTCCTCATAGAGCCTCCTAGTGTGAGTTTCCGTGTTGAAAAAGCAGATAGCTGAAATTCACCGCAAAACGAACATGTTCCTTCGCAAATGCGGCCCCCAAATCCTGGTACACAGGAAGCTGAGCCCCGAAGCTGACCGTGTACGTGTAGTTGTGAAAAATCCCCAGCGCTGTGGGACCAAGAAAGACCTGGTGCGCTTGCGTATTCGCCACGGTGGCGTTCGCCTGCAGGAATCTGTCAGACCGCTCTCCGACCAGTTCGCCGAATAGCCTCCAATCCCATTTATCTGGCGGTCTGCGCCATTTCAGGGGACGATATCCGTAGACCAGACTGTAGTCGAGCACGTCGGGGCGCCTGTCCCCGTTGTGCTCGTAAAACTTCGTGTACGTGCTTCCCAGCCAAACATAGTTGCTGAGGGACGCCATGCCACTGACCACCCCGAACATCGTGCCGGGAACGTTCGTGGTGTGAGCGATTCCCGCGAAACCTGACTGCGGACCCGGGGCGGCAACTCCAGCGAAGGCCGTGCTCTCAAAACGGGTGCCGACCTTCGTCGCCCTGTGCTGGAATCGGCACGACAGCGTTGACTCAAAGTCGTCGCCCGGCTGGATTCTGGTCGGCGGAAGGGTAGTATTTCCCACGACGACGGGCAGCGTGAAGGAAAGCATCAAGTGCGGCGTGAAGCCATAGGCCATCAGTTCTCGCACCGATGCTTGCGAACCCAGGCTCGTGTTGCGCCCGAATACTCCTTCGTCGAAGCTCCACTCGCCTTGAGAATTTGTGGGTGTTGCCAACCCGAAGACTGGTCCATGCTCCGCAGCACCAGAAAACAGGGGCAATCCAAGAACAACCAAGAACACTACTGCACGTCTCATTTTTCCTCCGCGATGCGCTGACACACGTAGGTGTTACCTTGTGTGCGAAAGCAACAAAGCGGAGTTCAGATTCTCAGGATTGAGTTCGGACCAGGCGGGGCCGGCGGCGGCAGGCCGAGACGTACGTGGACCGAATCAGCCTCGGGTACTGGCAAGACTGGAACAATTTCTATCGCAGCGACGACTGGGACCGAGGGTTGAATCCGCAAACTAGACTGGATTGACGCGGCCTGCGGGGCGTTGGCGGCGGTCTTGCAGCAAGAGTGCTGCGCCGTTCCCATGTGGCAGTCGCCTGCCATCCTCTTGCAGCACGCCATCTCCGCAGCCGTCATCCGCGGATTTGGCAGGCACGCGAGCGCAGGGATTGCCACCCAAAGGGCAAGCAAAACCAACACGGCGATTGAACGACATCGCGCCATCACTCGATGTTAGCCTTAGTTGCCTGCCCGCTGCAAGCGAAGCCGGCAACTACTGTCCCAACGTATCGTCCCCACGTATCGTCCCCAACGATCAAGGTTCGAGGGTTTGGCGCCTGAGTCCGACACCTCAGGCCCGGCAGCAGGGTCCGGGAGGTCCGAGTTCCTATGCCGCCTTCTCCAGCCCCTCAATCTCACGCTTAGCCCGCTCCAGAATCTCGCGGATTTTCGCGATCTTCGCCGAGTCATGCGACCCCCGGGTCGCCGCCTTCAGCGCCGTCTTCATCAACTCGGCCGCCGGACGCATCATCTCCGCGCCCTCCATCCCCATCCACGGCGCCCAGTCTCCGGCCTGCTCCGCCCGATGCCAGATCTTCTTCACCGTCTCGGCCTCACGCTGCAACTCTGCCTTGCCGGGATCGGTCAGCGAATAAGTCCGCTTTCCCCCCGCAGTGTCCGAAGTCACCATCCCCTCATCTTCCAATTGCTGCAGCGCCGGATAAATCGCCCCCGCACTCGCCTTGTAAATCCCGCCCGACTTCGTCTCCAGTTCCCTCATCAGCTCGTAGCCGTGCTTTGATCCACCTTCCAGCATCGAGAGCAACGCCAGCCGGATTTCTCCCGGCCCAAAGAACCGCCCCCACCGTCCGCCACGTCCCCAGGGGAATCCTCCCCCCATAAACGGCGTCGCAAATCCTCCACGCCACCAACTTCCACATCGTCCGTACATACTTGACACTCCTTTAAGTCGATAGACCTCGGTTTCACTGTCGAGAACTGCCGTCCGAAACTCGAATCGGCTTTGTAGTCCCTCCAGCAGCAATCCGTCGGTATAACTATCAATCATGCTTTATGTATATCTATAGATATATCTGTTGTCAAGTAAAACGTTTCCCTTTTCCCTGAACCATTTCCCCGAGAAATGGATTCTCCGGAAGCCGAAAGCCGAGCGCCGGAAGCCCCTTCATTTACAATCCCGATCATGTTCTATCGCTCCGACAATCGCTCCCCCGACCAACTCCGCCCCGTCATCCTCACCCCGGACTTCATCACTACAGCCGAAGGTTCCGTTCTGATCGAAGTGGGCAATACCCGCGTCATCTGCACCGCGTCGATCGAAGAATCCGTCCCGTCGTTCATGCGCAACTCCGGCAAAGGCTGGATCTCCAGCGAATACAGCATGCTCCCGCGCTCCACCCTGACTCGCACCCCCCGCGAAGTCTCCAAAGGCCGACAGAGCGGACGCACTCACGAAATCCAGCGCCTGATCGGCCGCAGCCTGCGCGCCGTTACCGACCTCACGCGCCTCGGCGAGCGTACCATCTGGATCGACTGCGACGTCATCCAGGCCGACGGCGGCACCCGCACCGCCTCCATCACCGGCGCATTCGTGGCTCTGGGTATTGCGCTCGAAAAATTGGTCGACGCGGGAACCCTGACCTCAGTTCCGCTCAAGGATTTTGTAGCAGCAGTAAGCGTAGGAATTGTGGATGGAGAGATCCTGCTCGATCTGGCCTACGAAGAAGACTCCCGCGCCGACGTCGACATGAACTTCGTCATGACGGCCGGCCACAAAATGGTCGAAGTGCAAGCGACGGCCGAACACCAGGTCTTCGACGACGCTCAACTCGCCAAAATGATCGCCTTCGCCAAACAAGGCGTGCAATCCCTGATCGCCAAACAGCAAGCCGTCTTAAAAACGCTGACGCTGAGACAGTAGAAGAATATTGCGAAAGTCGGAAATAGAAGCGGATGAA
>Ga0210395_10000265_pt1 | contig 41353 bp, 41 predicted proteins | sample IncBWH4OmetaG_FD_150861 | JGI IMG/M metagenome (GOLD analysis project Ga0210395, IMG submission 150861) | Forest soil microbial communities from Barre Woods Harvard Forest LTER site, Petersham, Massachusetts, United States - Inc-BW-H-4-O ...
GCCGCGCCGGCCTCAATGGTATTTTGGACGCTGAGACCGTTGTCGTAACAGGATGGCGCAACCCAGACGAAGTGCCTCCGGGCCGCCTCATTCGTGCTCTTGCCGTAGCGCACGAACGAGGAGCGAGATTGGTATCCATCTGTTCGGGCCTATTTGTTCTGGCCGCAACCGGGCTTCTTGACGGGAGAAGGGCGACAACACACTGGCGCTATATCGACAAAGTGCGGCGCATGTATCCTCGAATTCGTCTCGAACCCGACGTGCTATACGTCGACGAGGGCGACATTCTCACTTCGGCCGGGAGCGCAGCAGGAATCGATCTTGGCCTGCATATTATCCGCAAGGATTTTGGAACTCTTGCAGCAAATGCTGTGGCTCGAAGAATGGTCGTTTCGCCGCATCGCGAGGGTGGGCAAGCGCAATTCATCGATAAGCCTGTAGGTGACCAGTCAAACGCATGGCTCGCCCATTTACTCGATTGGGTCCAGGCCAGATTGGGTCATTCAATCACCATCGATCAACTCGCACGACAAGCGCATACAAGCAAGAGAACACTGAGCCGGCGGTTTGCAGACGCACTTGGCACCAGCCCGCTGGACTGGGTGACGAATTTGCGCGTGCGACGAGCGAAAGACTTGCTCGAAACCACGGACCGTTCCATGGAAGAAATCGCAGATGATTGTGGCTTTGGATCTGCACCCACGCTTCGTCATCATTTCCGCGCGAGGGTAGCGTTGAGCCCAAGCGCCTATCGGCGGCGCTTTGAACGAATCGACTTTCGCGATCCGGGTCTAAACCGGCTCAAAGAACAGAAAGGCCATCATTGACGGGCAATCTGCCGAGTCGTCAATGGTCTGAATATGCCTCGTGAGGCAGATACCAATCTACAGCGGCTCATTGGGAGCCGCGCTCCTGACACATGCATTGGCAAAGAAGTGGGTTGCCAGGGGCCTGAACAGCCGGGAATTGTTTCTCGCCAGGTTCGGTGAGCGTGAAATCCTTGTGTGGCTGGGCCCGAAACCTTTGAGCGAAGCTGACCCATCGTCGTTTATTGGCATCGCCCGAGCCAAATTGGCATTACGCTTTGAGTTCCAGCGCATGGCTTAGGACCTCACGCCAAATATTCGCGCCCGAGATCCGAAGTTAATTGTTACCGGTGCGTGGAGCGGCCTTAGCATTTCCGCTGCAGGTGGGAATGTCGTAGCACTCTCGGAAGGCAGGCACGGCCAACGCATGTTCTAACGTCAGGTCGTTGAAGTTGGCCAGGATCTCGGCGGTCCGCTCGGCGCCCGCGCTATATCCCACCTTGTGATACGCGATCGCAAGCAGGCGCAACGAAAAGGGATTGTCGTAGATTTCTGCAGCGTAGCTGCGCCACGGATTGTGCCCGCGCACTGCCACAACCCTTAATCTCTACGGAATTCAGCGCTACCCGAAACCGGCGGAATAATCCGAGGCGTCCTTCAGAAACGTGTTTATTCGGCTCGCCACATCTCCACCAGCCCTTCCTTAGTGCTTATGGGAATCCCCAGAGGAGCTATCCTCGGGCGGCTTTTTCGCCAATACGATCATCAATGTTTCCGGCCCGTCTCCCGTCATATGAGGCACCATTGTGGGCGATCTCGATTCGTATCCCGCGTCTTTCGCGGTTTTGTTGGGCGCATAGAACATCAAGTGTGGAGGCACGACCCCCCACTGCTTGGTATCGGAATCGTAGAAATAGTTTTCGCTCGACATCATGTAAAGGAAACCCGGCCCGGGCGCTTTGTAGCGGCCTTCCTTATACCCCTTCGCGATGTCATCCTCGATTTCTGCGTCTGACTTGCCCTGTGCCCGCAGTTCTTCTCTGTGCATGGCAGTAACCATAAGAGTTCGGCTACCTACGGCGTCGAAGCACGCTGGCGCTGCCGAAACTTGCATTGTTTCTTTGAATGACCGCCAAATGAAACAACTAACGCCGTTGGTGCCTTCGCGAGCTTTCTCGTAGCCTTTGGGCCCCAAAATATAAACTGTAGCCTTACTCGATACTTCGGTTGGTGCTGCACTCAAGGCCAGTTCGATCTGCCGCTCGCGCGGCGTGGAAGAATCTATTGTGTGCACTTCCTTCGTGGGTTCCTTAGGCTTGTCTTGAGCTGCCGTACCGCTGGGTAAGGCGGTAAGTGACAAGAGGCCCGCAAAAGTCGCTTTCATCCATCCCGTAAGCTTCATGTTCGTTTCCTCTTCTTTCTATTCATTCACTCCAAGCGCGGCTCGCTGGTTTCACAGGGAAATTGGTTCGGACAACCTAGTGGACTTTTACTCCCACAGCCTCCGACAGGAGCGTCCAGTGCTGTCCGCCGTCCGAAGAGATCTCAATGCGTGTGATCCGTTTCTCCGGGGTTACAAACTCGTAGGAGTCCCGCAGGTCAAAGTTTCCCCCTTTGCCATCGGGAACCTGATAAGTGTAGTGCCAGCGATTCCCCTCAATGATGACGTTCGGTTCTTCGAGCGTTTTGTAGTCTTTGCTGATTCCGAGATGCTTGTAAGCCTTACTTTGATCGTCATAGGTAAAGATTGTGAGATGGTCAGACACTTTGCCTTCATCCGCATCCGTTTTTTCGCTTAAGTACTCGCAGACCATGTAGCCCCGGTCGGCCGACCATGAGCATGTAATGTGGGTCGGGATGATAGCGGCGTGGCCGTAAGGGGTTTCCTTGCGTTCCACCACTTCCTTCCAACGACCCTCCCATATATTCATCTTGTCGCGCGGATCGGTTGAGCCCGTGGGAGTGGGCGCCGCCGCGTTTGCCATAAGACCGAGCGCCAACATTGACACAATCCAGGCAGCCAGCATCGTTATCCGTCTATGCAATCGCATTGTTGATCTCCTGATCTATAGGGTTTTCTGAGTTCCTCTCAACGTGCCTCGGATAATTAACACGTGCGCGGGTTCATGCGCGCACGTCAATCACGAGCCCAAAGTCAGCGGGAAAGTTGCATCTGATCTTTTTCCGCGCCTTCCCACGCCTCGTGGGTTAGAACGCATTTCTAGCTTTCGTCCTTCCAAAGCCATACGAAATGCGAGAATGCCATTCAGAATGCGCATAATCTCTTGTTTCGTGGGCTCCTGTACCTCGACTTGAGTTGTCATACAGTTTGACCGGGCGAGCAAAAGCCGGCCTCATTCATCCCGTAAGCTTCATGTTCTTTCCTCTTCTCGCAAATAAAACGAGCTACTGCGGCCGCAAATCCGGCCCACGTTGGGACATATATTTGATCCAAGCCAACGATCTCAATTCACCACAGCTAGCCTCTGCATCTCCAGTGAATCTCGGAGCAGAAGATACACTGGAGACGTCTGGAGACCTTGGTCCCCGGGTGAATTCAAATAAACCAATTAGCCTCTACTGCGTCGATAGAAGAGGTGATCAAAGATGCTAGACTTTCCGATGAATGGGGAGGCCACGTTGGATAACGGGAACCGGACGATACGCTTTGGGGCGTTTGAGGCCGACCTCCCCTCCGGAGAAGTCCGCAAGTCCGGAAGCCGCATCAAACTCCAGGACCAACCGTTCAAAGTACTGCAGATTCTGCTGGAGCACCCGGGAGACTTGGTCACTCGCGAGGAACTGCAGTCCCGTATCTGGCCGGAAGACAGTTTTGGAGACTTCGACCACGCGGTGAATGTGGCGGTCGGCAAACTTCGCGCGGCCCTGGGCGATTCAGCCGAAAATCCATCCTTCATTGAGACGGTGCCACGTCGTGGGTATCGCTTTGTAGCCAGGTTGGACGAAGATTCGGTGGATATGCATCCCCAGCTACCCGCGATCAGCTGCGTTCAACCCAGTAGCGTGTCATCGGCACTCAACCGCACCGTCCTGGCACTTCTGGCGGCCATAATCTGCGGAATCCTCGTCGGCTTTGGCGTTTTCCTCGGCCACCGTACAACCAAATGGCAGCCGCCAGATTTTCAGCGGCTGACGGTTAGTCGCGGCACGGTATATTCAGCAAGATTTGCGCCGGATGGTCACAGCGTGATTTATGCCGCCTCCTGGGACGGCGCACCCACTGAAATATTCTCGACCGACCCGAAAATCCCAGGAGCGCGAAGCCTCGGATTATCCGCAACTCAGCTCCTTGCTGTTTCCTCTTCTGGTGAAATGGCGGTGCTGCAACCGGTCGATAATCGTTTCTTGTTCGCATGGCGGGGAACTCTTGGCCAAGTCCCACTGACGGGCGGATCTCCTCGTCAGCTCGCTGAAAGTATCGACTGGGCTGATTGGTCTACAGACGGGGCGACGTTAGCGGCCGTCCGCAATGTAAACGGCAAACAGCGTCTTGAATTTCCACTCGGCCATGTTCTATACGAAACCTCTGGCTGGATCAGCCATCCGCGGATTTCGCCCAAGAGAGATCAAGTCGCATTCCTGGACCACCCGATCTATCCTGACGACAAGGGCGTTGTCTCGATTGTCGATCTTGAGGGACACAAGAGGGTTGTCTCTGCGGACTGGGGAAGTGTCGAAGGGTTGGCGTGGTCAGCCGATGGAACCGAGATCTGGTTCTCGGCTGCCCAAACTGGAAGCGAACGTTGCATCTATGCGGTGGATCTATCGGGTCACCAACGTCTGATCTTCCGTGCGCCCGGAGGAGTCACGCTGCAAGACATCGCCTCCGACGGCAGAGTCCTTGTAACCCGCGATGAACAACGCGTCGGAATGATGGTTCTAGCGCCGGGCAAGAAAGAACCGGGCGACAAAGAAAAGGAGATCTCGTGGCGGGACTGGTCGGTCCCCACTGATATCTCCAGTGACGGCAACACTGTGCTCTTCGACGAACAAGGAATTGATTCTGGACCAAACTATACCGTCGCCGTGCGGGACATGCGCGGATCGTCCCCGATTCCCCTTGGCCCCGGAATGGCGGGCAGTCTATCTCCCGATGGAAAATGGGCAAGCACGATTGTTTCCAATGCCCATCTTCTGCTGTTGCCGACCGGAGCAGGCACGCCCATGCAAATCGACCAAAGCGACATTCAGCAGTACTGGTATGGAGCTAACTGGATGCCTGATAGTAAGCAAATCGTTTTCTCCGCAAACCGGCCTGGGCATGCCGTTCAGTGTTTCGCTCAGGATGTAGACGGCGGCAAACCACGTCCGGTGACTCCGGAAGGAGTTAAGTTCTGCAAGATCTCTCCAGACGGCAAATTGATCGCCGGCAACGGTCTTGCTGGTGGTGAAGGCTGGTTGTATCCCATCGAAGGTGGTCAGCCACGCCCTATACCTGGCTTGCAGACGGGCGAAAGTTTCGCATGGACCTCAGATCCGCGCTGGCTGTACGTGTATCAATGGAAACAACCACCGGTCAAGGTCTACCGCTTGAACATTCTGAGCGGACAGAGGCAGTTTTTCAGAGAAATAACTCACCCAGACGTAGCGGGACTTCATGGCATCTCTCACATTTATTTCAGCTCTGATGGTCGAGCCTACGTTTACGGCTATACTCGCCTGCTCTCCGAGCTCTATTTGGTGACGGGGCTCAAATAGGATTTTCGCTCACGGTGCCAGATTCTACCGACCGCGGCCTAATTGGCACCCGTTCCCATCGAATTCCGCAGGTCATCGCCGCACCTTGTTGTGCGAGTTCCCCCCTTCTTACCACATTTGATTGCGTTACCGGAGTGGTTGACGTCAGGGGTCAATTCTATCGTTTGACAAGGATTCTGGGCGGGTGACGGGCAAACCGAAGATCAAATACGTTCAAGACTCGCGACCGCATAACCGTCGCATCCTCACGTTCTGCATGCATTGATTGTTTGAATCGTCGGTGACATTTGGCTGAGAAATAACGAGCTCCAGGGGGCCGAGATGGCGTCAGCAGGATATTTCAATCTTAACTGTGAGAGCGAAAGTCTTCACCTAGCAGTCGAGCAGCGTGCTGCGACTGTGCGATCGAGAATTGTGGCAAAATGCATGCGAAACTGGACGACTAAAGAATACGGGAACTGGCTATTGGCCATCCACTTGGATAGTCAAACTCGAAGCATTATGTCGTCTGGCATCCCGGTCGGAGGAGCTGGCGTTGCCAGGGGTAAACAGCGCCGCGCCGACCTGTGCGAAGAGTACGATCATCAGCGCGCTCCGAGCTGGATTGGAGAAGAACGCGGCAAACCCGCCCGCCGCCGAAAATAGCAAGCAAGAGGTAAAGCAACGATTACCCCGACTGCGACGGCCGTCATTCTTGGTGAGAGGCCCTTCGTGGCAGCGGTCACGACCTCCGCTGTGACCCGGGACGCTCTTTCGGTTTGGCGATGAAGCCGAAATAGAGGCTCAGCAAGAAAAAGACGAAGTGGGGAATGGAGCGCCAGCCGCTGATCTTGGGTGTCAGGACAAGATGGGTGCCCAACAGTGGCACTGATACATTCGCGAGGTAAAGATAAAGCTGCATCCCCGCACTCATAAAGAACGCGCCGGCAAGGAATTTGCGATACTCCCTACTTCGATACGCGAAATATAGGTTTGGAAGAGCTAAGACAACGAGCGCAGTCAGCAGCACTGGAATCATTGTTCTTGCTCCTCGGGGATATTTAACTCTGATGGTAGCCCTGGGCGCTTGACAGGGAAACCACTCAATAGACGCCCGGTATTAGCCGCTTTGTGCTACGGCTGTACTCTTCGTAGTCAGTTCCAAAGGCTAGGCGGAGCGCAGTCTCTTCAACATGAATGCGATACAACACAGCCACCGTCGGTGGAACCAAGGCAACGGCAAAACAGGCCCATGTGCGTGCGTGAAGGGCAAGGGCCACGAGAATCAACTCCAGGCCGAGATATGAAGGATGGCGGACAAGGCGATAGAGTCCGCTTTGCTGCAGTCTCTGCCCGGCGCGCGTCGCTACGTTCGTGCTGAAGGCCCGGCCCAGCGTAACGATTGCCACGACACGAACTCCCAAGCCGAGAATCAAAATTCCAAGGGCCGCGGGCCGCAGCCAGCTATAACTTCCCGGCATGTCGATCGGGAAAAGACTATGCATCCAGTCGTCGATCTTGAGCGATGCAACAATAACAAGCACGAGAATGATTTGCGATCCGCGATCTTGTATCTTGCCCTCGCCCCGGCCTGTTTGGGTGAAGATGATGAGGAGGACCTCTCCCACCCCCCATAGGCTTGTCAGTGCATTGAAAAAGAATTCGATAGTCATGATCGTCCTAACTTGCCTCCTGACTCCATTTGGAGCAGCTTTGGAAGTTTGCCTCACGGTCGCGCGCGACCGTGAGAGAAGAGTGCTCCGGACGGCGAGGGAAAAACAGTAGCGGCTGTCATCGATGAAAGATGACAGGTATCATCCTGACACTTATCATGCGTTCCGCATGACAGCTCTGGGTACCGGGACGGCGTTGCCTGGTGGGATGATGAAGGTATGAGGGAAGGGCAATCAGACGCAGCAGAACGAAAGGTGGCAGCCTCGGGTATGCACATCACCGACTCGAAGTGGAAGTTTCTCCGTGGCCGCTGGATCGTGCGCTGGGTGGGGTTACTTTATTCCGCATATTTCTTTTTCACGCCGGCTTATCGGCAATCCTTTGCGGTCTGGATCAAGTTTGCGGTTTTTTACGCGGCTTTCCTCATTCTTTATTTCCTCGTAGGGGAGCTTGCGGGGCGCCGGCAGACAGTGGCGTTCGTGTTGTTCTTCCTCATTGTCTTTCTCTATTATCCGCTCAATCCGGATGCCTTCGTCATACTCGTCTATCCGTTCGCGGTGCTTTGCCTCTTCGTCACTCGTTTGCGCACTCTGTTCCTGGTGCTGATTGCGATGATGGCCGGATTGGTGGTGGAGATTCGATACCTCGGCCGCCCGTTTGCCACCGTAGAAAGCGTCCTCCTTTATTGCGCGATCTTTGGGCTCGGTAATTTTGCGTTCGCCGAGCAGGTACGAAGCAATTCCCTTCTGGAGCGCGCAAATTCTGAGATCGAGCGTCTGACCCAGGAAGCGGAGCGCGAGCGCATCGCACGCGATCTGCACGACCTCCTCGGCCATACCCTGACCGTTATTGCTGTGAAGCTCGATCTCGCCCGGCGGCTCCTTTCCCACGACTCAGACCGCGCCAGGAACGAGATCGTGGAAGCGGAGCAGACGGCTCGGAATACTCTCGCCGAGGTTAGGGAAGCCGTGTCCGGCTATCGCGCCGAAGGGCTGGCCGCAGAGATCAGTCGCGCCCGGCGAAGCTTGCTTTCGGCCGATGTCAAACTGACCACAACTCTCGCTCCGGTGAATCTCTCATCGAGCCAGGTCAACGTGCTTTGCCTTGCGCTGCGCGAGGCCGTAACGAACGTCGTCCGCCATGCTCACGCAACCGTGTGCCACGTGGCACTCGTCGAACAGGACGGGACGGTGCATTTTATGATTGAGGATAATGGGCTGGGCAGGCAGATTCGTGAGGGCAATGGCCTGCGCGGCATGCGAAAGCGGGTTCAATCCATCGCCGGTGCCGTGAAGGTGAAAAGCCTGGCGGTTGGAGGAACAAGCCTTCAGATAACCTTGCGGTTGGAGAGTAAGTCCACGGCGCAATCGGCGTCACAGATTGTGGGAGAGCCGGATAACCTTTGACGCAACGGATACGAGTGGTGATGGCGGAGGACCAAAGCATGTTGCGGGGAGCACTCGCAGCACTGCTCTCCATCGAACCCGATATCGAGGTGCTCGGATCTTTTTCAGATGGAGAGCAGGCCCTTCAGGCCGTCGGAAAGCACCGGCCGGAGGTTTTGGTAACTGACATTGAGATGCCGAGGATGAGCGGACTCGAACTCACCGTCCGTGTAAAAGAGCTTTACCCGGACACACGCGTCCTGATCCTGACGACCTTCGCGCGTCCGGGCTATTTGCGACGAGCGCTGGAAGCTGGAGCATCTGGCTACCTTCTCAAGGACCGGCCCTCTGAAGAACTTGCTGACGCAGTCCGAACAGTTAGTCGCGGGGCTCGTATCGTGGATCCCCAACTTGCCTCGCAGATATGGAGCACGGAAAAGGACCCGCTCACCGATAGAGAACGTCTGATTTTGCGCCGCGCGGGCGACGGGGAAACGACTGCTGAATTGGCGCGTTCGCTGCGACTGACAGAGGGGACTGTACGTAACTATCTCTCCGAGGCCATCTCCAAGTTGCACGCTTCCAACCGGATTGAAGCAGCTCGGATTGCCCGCAATAAAGGATGGCTTTGAGGTGCGATGGTGGATGCAGCTCTCGGATGTCCAGCGCATACACGTATGCAATCATGGAGTGACCATGATTCAGGCTCCTCGATGAAATTTCGCTCAATGTGTACCTTGCTGCCTCCGGGTCTCACATGCCGCGCCATTTTGTGTGGAACTGGTCTTCACGGACCCCGAGGTCCGGGGACTCTATCGAGGCTAGCGCCGTAAACAACTGGATGTAATCGCCGAAATTCGCCGACGCCTTGGAATTCCGGAGGGGCGGCGCGAGCATGATGCCATCCACTTGTTTACAACCGAACGGACCAAGTGATCAAGCCGAGACCGATACCACAGGAACGGCAACCCTCTACCGGTTGCCTATTGTGGTCAAGAAAATTGGGGAACAGTTTGGGGAACAATTGTTCCCAAACACGACGTTTTTGAGCCAAAAAAGACGCTGCCGGGCCGAGGTAAATTGTTGATTTCCGAACAGCAGGCGCAGGGACTCTCGAACTTGCTAAACCGTTTTAGGGAATAAACACCCTAACGGGGGTTCGAATCCCCCCCTCTCCGCCATAGCTCGAAAAACCCGTAAAAATGCGACGATTTGTACCGTGCTACTACTTTTGCCGAATTATCATTTATTTAAGCTTACCCTCTCGTTTATCTTTGGTGGCTCCTTCAGATTTTGGGCGGTCAACGCCGCAGGATGCCTTAGAAGTGACTAAGGGCACAGCAATCTTGTTCAGGCTCCCCTGCCTAACACGTAGGAGCATTCGATTAGCAGCCGAACAACCAATTTAATCAGAACTTGCCGGAGCTGGTGCTAATCGAGGGAATTCAGCCAGTTGCGATGAAACGGGATGAATCACTTTCTCCTTTTTTTTCGCCGTTCGTTCGCATTTTGCCGTCACTCATCAACATTAGTATTACGCATTTATGGAGACGAATCTCGCAAGGCAACTGGCCCCGAGACAAGAGATTCGGCGCGCTTGCCAGAGATCCACACGAGCAATGGATGGGGAAGGACTGCGTCTTGCTGTTGAGTGACGTCAGCGCCCGCGCGGGTGTATCGTGTTGAGACGCCTGCGAAGTCCGATCGGGCCCGGAGAGAACTCAAACGCTGAACACCGTTACAATCGCTGAAATGAGGCCATGGTAGTGGTTCAGGCTAAGCCAATTCGCATCCTCAGCGTAGAGGATCATCCGGTCTTCCGCGAGGGACTGGCTAAGATCATCGGCTCTCAGCAGGACATGCTTCTCGTTGCCCAGGCGTCGAATGCCGTGGAGGCTGTAACTGAATTCCGGCGTCATCGACCAGACGTCACCCTGATGGACCTTCGTCTTCCTGGCGCGAACGGCACCGACGCCCTCATCACAATTCGAGGTGAGTTTCCACAGGCTCGCATCATCATGCTGACAACCTCTGACAGCGATGGCGAGATCCAGCGGGCGATGCGGGCGGGAGCTTCGGCTTACCTACTGAAGAGCATGCCGAAGGATGAATTGCTCAGCGTCGTCCGAACGGTCCACTCTGGACGACGACACATTCCACCGGAGGTGGCAGCCCGCCTCGCAGAACACCTCGGAGAAGAGGATCTTACGACCCGGGAGCTGGAGGTGCTCCAGCTCATTCGCGATGGCTACCGCAACAAGCAGATTGCGGATCAACTATCGATTGCCGAGACCACCGTTAACTTCCACATCAAAAACCTCGTGGACAAGCTAGGTGCCCATGACCGAACGCACGCGGTCACCATTGCGCTCCGGCGTGGCCTGCTGCAAATGTGATCGCATTCCGATGCCTATAGAAAACAGCAGGATGCTGCCTGCAGATTTCGATGGTCCTCGAGGGCCTCGCTGCAGGTAACATAAGAGCAGCATGCGAATGGCACGTCATCGCCCTCGCCCCTACACACGGATGGGCCTCAAGATCCTGCGGTATCCCCTGAGGGAGACATTTCGGAGGCTAGTCAGGGTAGATCTGGGACCGCTTGAAAATGCGTCTAGCTAAGTCGCCTACAAAGGCGAGGAACATGAAAAGATCGCGACCAGCTTCCTTCTGCTCCGCGAGATTCTTCTGGGCTGTGAATCCGTTGGAAGCGTTCTATCCGAATAGGCAGATCGCGCTGACTCTTTGGATTTGCTTGTTGATCGTGTTCCGCTGCGCCCCTACGTTCGCGCTCGACCGCGATCGAAGTATTGTGCAATTCCACCACACGGCTTGGAGCGAGAACGATGGTGCGCCTAGCGAAATCATTGCGCTTGCCCAAACCGAAGATGGCTACTTGTGGATTGGCTCGACACGGGGCCTGTTCCGCTTTGACGGCGTTAAATTCGAGGAGTATAAGCCGCAGCCCGGAGTGGAGCTACCCTCGCACAGCATCTATTCCCTAATGGCCACACCTGATGGAGGGCTATGGATCGCTTTTGACCCAACCGGACTAGGTTTCTTGAGAAATGGTTCTTTGACAGTGTTTACCCGGCCTGAAGAATTGCCGGATTCTCCCATTCGTAGCTTCGCCCGCGATCATGACGGAAGAATCTGGGCCGGCACCGAAACTGGGTTGGTCCTGCGCGAGGGGACACGATGGATCCCAATCGGGCACGACTGGAACTTTGCTCCAGAGGTGGTAAGGGCCCTTTTCGTCGATCGTGAGGGCACGCTCTGGGTAGCGACCATGAAGATCATCGCCTTCCTCAGGCGAGGTTCGAAAACATTCGAACTCGCCGGGTCTGTCGGGCGGGGTGTTACAACTTTGGCGCAGGCCAAAGACGGGCGAGTGTGGTTTGCGGACTACGGTAGAGGTGAAGGCCGTCCGTCACCTCGGGGCATTTCCTCGCAACTCGTGCAACCAGTCCCGATTGCAGGGGGCAACTCGGACGCGGAAGATCCAGCGGCCGTGGCAGATGGTCTGGAACAGTTGCTCTTTGATCGCGAAGGCGCCTTGTGGATCACGCGTTTGGACTCCGGAATAGTACGAATCCGGTATCCCGAGAGATTGGGAAATCGGACGCTCGGTCCTCATGACCACGAATGGGAGTCGTTCGGCGAAAAGGACGGCTTCTCCGAGGGGTTCGCCTATACGCTCCTCGAGGACCGTGAGGGCAACGTTTGGGTTGGCTGTTCCAAAGGGCTGGTTCGCTTCCGCCGCAACAAAGTCGTTCCAGTGCGTCTACCGCAAGGCCGTCGAACGTTCGTGTTGCTCGCGGGAAAAGGCGGTGAGATCTGGATCGGGACCGTCGATAAGAACCCATTGCTGCACATTCGCGGTGAAAACCTTCGTGTTGAAAAAGCGGGGGGAATGACATCCAGCGTCTTCCGCGATTCAAAAGGTGACGCCTGGTGGGGCTCCGATACCGGAATCTGGCTTCAGCGCGGAACGAAATTTAAGTACTTTCCTATACCCAAGAGCGCTCGCCCGCCGCAATTATTGTACGAGATCTTCCCCAGTAAAGACGATGGCGGGTTATGGGTCAAAATCGGAGATTCCGGAACCGTTCACTTCATGCAAGGTGAATGGAATCTGAGTGATAGGCCCAAAGGGGTGCCAATAGAGGGACCGAGCGCCAGTTATTCTGACCCGACCGGACGAGTCTGGCTCGGTTTCGACGCGGGCCAAGTGTATGTACTTGATGGAGAAAAGGTTGTCTTTTACTCGCAGAACGATGGGCTCGATGTGGGTCGAATCAAAGTCATTCGCGGTCTTGGCCAGCACATTTGGGTGGGCGGTGAACTTGGGCTGATGTTTTTCAGCGAGGGACGCTTCCGGAGAGTGACAGTTGCGGTAGGCGAGCCGTTCGGTGCGGTCTCTGGAATCATTGAGAGAGTTGATGACGGGTTGTGGTTGAATGAGATGAGGGGAATTGTGCAAATTCCCCCGGAAGAGATCCGCCGGCTCGTGGCTGATCCAAATCACCGCGTAACGTATCGGCGATTCGACTATCTCGACGGGTTGCCGAGTGCGCCGCAGATGAGGTTCACAAATTCCACTGCTGTTGAAACCAGCGACGGACGGCTTTGGTTCGCCACAAACAACGGACTCGCGTGGATCGATCCCGCACACATGGTTAGGAACGGCGTGCCGCCGCCTGTTTCGATTCTATCCATCGGCAGCGAAAAAGGCCGTCAGCCGATGTCGAGCGCAGTCAAGCTTGTCGCTGGGACGCACACCATTGAAATTGACTATACCGCGTTAAGCCTTTCCATTCCTGAGCGAGTTGAGTTTCGTTACAAGCTGGAGGGAGTGGATAAAGACTGGCAGGATGTTGGCACTCGCAGGCAGGCCCTCTATACGAGCCTAGGTCCGGGCCGGTATAGATTTCGAGTGATCGCGTGCAATAACGACGGCGTCTGGAACGAGCAAGGCGCCATTCTAGCCTTCAGCGTTGCACCTGCCTGGTACCAGACGAACTGGTTTCTCCTCCTGTGCATCATTACCGGGGTCACTGTGGTGTGGTCTTTCTATCGGCTGAGGGTGCGGCAGGTTGCGAAAGGCATCAGCGCCCGCTTCGATGAGCGTCTGGCAGAACGCACTCGTATCGCGCGGGACCTCCATGACACCTTCCTCCAGACCGTCCAAGGCAGCAAGCTGGTTGTGGATGATGCGTTGGAGCCGTCCACCGATCCCATCCGAATGAAGCGAGCCATGGAACAGCTGTCGGTTTGGCTTGGAAGAGCCACGCAGGAAGGACGGGCAGCGCTGAATTCCTTGCGCACGACGACGACGCAGACAAACGACCTCGCTGAAGCGCTCCGGCGCATGACCGAAGACGGCCTCGTCCCCAGCTCCATGGCGGTGACATTTTCTATAGTTGGCGATGCCAGAGAGATGCATCCCATCGTCCGTGATGAAGTTTACCGCATCGGTTATGAAGCGGTCCGCAACGCATGTACGCATTCGGGGGCAAGTCGATTGGAAGTGGAGCTCAGATATGCCCACGACCTTACCCTGCGGGTGAGTGACAATGGCATGGGTATTGACCCCGCTATCGTGGATAGGGGGAAGGACCGACACTTCGGGCTGCAAGGAATGCGGGAGCGTGCCGCTCGCATCGGAGGCAATCTCGCGCTAGTGAGTTCGCTGGGCTCCGGTACCGAGATTAAGCTAAGAGTTCCTGGGGACATCATCTTCCGCAAGATGATACCCGCTCGACGGTCTCTGTTTACAATGATAAGAACGCTTTTTCGCCTAAAAGACCAAACATCCAATCAGGACTGATCTCGATTCGAAGAGTTTCACCCGCCCGCCATCTCACCTGTAGAAAAATCCAGGATGAATTCTATGGTTTCTGAGGTGTTCAGAAATTCAGGATGCGAATAACGTGTCGGCATAGCAAGGATAAGAGAAATACGTGATTGACTGTCGTGTATCGGTCGATTGCTAGCAACGACAGGAAAGAAGAGATCATGGCGACAGCGACGCAATTGGTCCTGATACAAGGATCGGACACGGAAAAGCGGAGTCGTGCGTCACGCCAGCCTGTGAATGCGCAGCGACAGAACATCGCGGGCCGGGACGAAGAAGCAGCGCTGATCCTTGCCGCCAAAAGTGGAGATGGACAGGCATTTGAAGTTCTCATCGAGCGTTACCAGCGAAGGATTCTAGCCGTTGCGCGAGGCTTCACCCGTAACCGGGAAGACGCAGAAGACATCGCCCAGCAGAGCTTACAAAAAGCTTTCATCCACTTGCACAAATTCGAAGGGAAATCTTGCTTCTCCACGTGCCTAACGCGGATCGCCATCAACGAAGCCCTAGTGTTGCTGCGCAGAGGTCGCGGACTGCGCGAGGTATCGATCAACGATTTAAGAGGAAATGAAGAAACCGCACTCGGGCTGGAGATTCCCGATTCACGCGCAGACCCTGAGATCACCTATTTGCAAGGCGAGCGGAGTCGAATTCTATCCGCTGCTATGAATCGGTTAACGCCACGAATACGAAAGGCAATCGAGCTCCGAGAACTTGGTGAGTTATCGACAGAAGAGGCTGCTCGGGTCATGGGGCTCTCGGTCGGAGCAGTGAAGGCCCGAGTGTTTCATGGGCGGAGGAAATTGCACAAGTTATTGAGACGCGAGTCCGCCTGGATGTCCGGGACACAGATCTTGCAAGCGAGCAGTAAGGCGAATGGCCTCTCGCGGCATCAACTCGTCTGCAGTTCCTGTGATCAGTGCGGCTACGAGGGAGACTCGGGAGTCTCGACCACACCCTCGGGACTCGTGGCAACAAGGTCTTGAGTGCGACCTACTGTGATGGTGAGCCATTCAACGACGAAACGGAAGGACTCGGGTGAGCGAATGTCGTATAGGACTGAAACATGAGCGCAGTATCAAATTTTGTTACTCACATTGATAGATGTCGGGAAATTGCAACTGGGAGCAACACTCCCGCCCGCCTTGATGCGCCCATTGTGCGCAAACCAGAACGCGCTCAACACTCTTTCCTTGAGACGATCGTGGGACGCCGCGGCGGTCTGCGTTCCGTCCTCTGTGATGTCGAGGCCGTCGCACGAACGAATGCCACCGTCCTGATCACCGGCGAGACAGGAACCGGCAAGGAGGTCATCGCGCGCGCGGTCCACGAGCTCAGCCCGCGTCGCAGCCGGAATCTCGTCAAGGTGAACTGTGCGGCGATGCCTGCCGGTCTTCTCGAAAGCGATTTGTTTGGACATGTGCGGGGAGCGTTCACCGGTGCCATCAATTCTCACGTCGGCCGCTTTGCGCTCGCAGATCGTGGCACGTTGTTTCTCGATGAAATTGGAGACATGCCACTTGAACTCCAGCCCAAGCTGCTCCGTGTGCTCCAAGAGCGTGAGTTCGAGCCCGTAGGGAGCGCCCGTACCACGCGCGTCGATGTTCGCGTCGTTGTCGCGAGTAACCGTAACCTGTGGCAGTTGGTCATAGACCGCAAGTTCCGTGAGGATTTGTACTATCGGCTGAATATTTTCCCCGTTTCTTTGCCGGCGCTCCGCGAAAGGAAAGCAGACATTCCGGAGTTCGTGAGGTACTTCGTCGAACAGTTCGCGACCTCCATGGACAAAATTATCGAGACAATCTCCGAGGAAACCATGCGCTCCCTCCTTCGTCATCCGTGGCCCGGAAACGTCCGAGAGCTCCAAAACTACGTTGCTCGCGGCGTAATCCTCTCCACCGACAGCGTCTTCGATCCGGCGCCGCCCGAGAGATGCGAACCAGCACGGGACGTGATGGCAAACCCAACGCTTGAGGACACAGTCCGCCAGCAGATTCTTGCTGCGTGCCAGCGTGCAAATTGGAAGCTCGGTGGTCCGCGGGGAGCCGCCGCGAGACTCGGCGTGCAGCGCACCACGCTGTTTTACAAGATGAAACGACTCGGCATCACGCCACCCGCGAAAGATTGGCAAGACTGAGCCGCACGAACAGTGGGAGACCGATATGAGATTCCGCCGGTATCTTTTTTTCGTTTCTGAACCAGCGATACCGTCGTCGTGTCCACGGGTCCCGTCCTACCACCATTGCGACTCGTGGCAAGGAGATCGTGGGGACACGTAGTCAGATCGAGACACTTCAACTACGAAAGGGAGCGACTTGGGTATGAAATTGAAGGATAAGAAGAATGAGACTTTGGAGCCTCACATAAGCCCAGTTCAGTCTCACGAAGAAGATACTTCCGCAAACCATACGCCAAGTCACGAAGAAATCAGGCTCCGCGCCTATGAGATCTATCTTGAACGTGGCGGCCTCCCAGGCAATGAGCTCAATGATTGGCTGCAGGCCGAACGCGAACTCGACCTAGCGTCGCCGCCAAAAACAAGCGGATTTTCCGTCAAGGGAAAGGCCCAATGGAACGTCGTGACTTCATAAAAGATAGTGCCATTTCGGCAGTCGCGGTTGGTTCGGCACCCCACACTTTCGGCACCGGAAGATCCCCGCTCTCACTCTCGCAGGCGGATTCTAAACGTGCTTTCTGGCCAAATGGAGCTCGGCTGGCCATTAGCATTTCTCTCATGTTCGAGGGCGGCAGGCAGGCCATCTCAGGCGCCGGTGGGCCAATTTCCGAACCGATCAAAGATGGTCTCCCCGATCTTACTACGAACGCCTTCTTCGCCTACGGACACTATGAAGGTATCCCTCGTGCGCTGAACCTGTTCGATAAGCATAAGATCAAGGTTTCCTCTTTCATGATCGGAAAAGCGATTGAGCAAGCGCCTGAGTTGGCCCGGGAGATCGTACGACGCGGCCATGAAGCTGCGGCACATGGTCGCCCTCCTACAATCTTTCCCGCGAAGAAGAGAAGCGCTTCATTGCCGACTCAGTCGAGACAATTCACCGCATCACCGGACAAACAGCCATCGGATGGAATGCCTACTGGCTCCGCAACTCCGTTCACATCTTGGAAACGCTCCAGGAACTTGGCTTCCTTTACAGCATTGATGAACCAAGCCACGACGAACCGTTCATCATCGAGGGGAAGGGCAAAGATTTCGTTACAGTTCCTTATACCTTCCACATGAACGACATTTCCTCGTTCCCATTCGAGGGCTATAACCCACAGGGGTATGAACAGGCGCTACGCGACGAGTTCGACCAACTCTATGAAGAACGCGCCAGCCGCCGCCGCTTGATGCTGATCGGTATGCACGACCGGATCAACGGACATGCGAACCGCATTCGCGTGCTGGATCGTTTCTTGACGTACGCAAGGAGCCACGACGACGTCTGGTTCGCGCGCAAGGATGAGATCGCGAAATGGGCATTGGAACACAAGGAAGATACTCCGATCCTGCACCGTGGACCTGCCAGTGTTACGGGCCTCCCGGGCACTTGAAGAAGTTGTGACTTTTTCATTCACTACAACCTCGCCGATTTGACCGGCGCACAGGAGCAACAAAATGAGTAATTCAATTACGCCTATGCGAGCAATACGAGGCATGTCTCAGTCCCTCTATCTCGTATTTTTGCTGTTGACCTGCTGCGCGCTGTCAGCACAGAACGAAAAGCACGGCGTTCGAAATATTGTTCTGGTTCACGGTGCCTGGGCAGATGGTTCTGGCTGGAAGGGCGTGCACGACATTCTCGTCAAGGATGGCTACAACGTCAGCATCGTCCAGGAGCCGGAGACGTCCTTTAAAGAAGATGTGGCTGCCACAAAGCGCGTCCTTGCTCAACAGGATGGACCGTGCATTCTTGTCGCCCACAGTTACGGAGGAGCCGTGATCACGGAGGCCGGAACGGATCCATTAGTTATCGGATTGGTGTACATTGCGGCCCACATGCCAGATGCTGGAGAAAATGAAGCAGACGATGGAAAGCGCTTCCCAAGTGACCTCAGCAAGTCAGGGGCAATCAAAAAGACGGCAGATGGTTTTACTTACCTCGACGCAACACAGTTTCATGAGTACTTCGCGGCCGACCTGCCTGCTGAGCAGGCCGCTTTCATGGCGCGATCGCAGGTGCTCAACGCCGCTGACAATTTCAAAGCAGTCATCACAACGCCTGCGTGGAGAAGCAAACCAACCTGGATGTTGGTGGCGGGAAGCGACAGAACTATCAACCCGGATCTAGAGCGCTGGTATGCCACGCGTGCCAACAGCCACAAGGTCGAAGTCTCCGGCGCCAGCCACTCTGTTTACGTCTCCAGACCTAGAGAAGTTGCTGCCCTGATCGAAGAAGCCGCATCGCACACTCGGTAGAAGATCATGTGCAGCACATACTGATTCTTAATAGGAGGTAAGCAATTCCAGAGAGTGCGATTCCCGTATATATCACCAGCCTAATCCGTCATTTTGAGGACCTTCGCCAAGGCACACATGGCGGCTCCGCAACTCGCAAGGACAAGGAAGCTCATTTCGAGAAGGCAGTGCAACTGCTGGCTCCTATCGCGCGCCAGGTTCTCATCGAAATAAGGAGCTTGCTGCTCAACACCGGGCAGCTTACCGAAACAGGACTACGACGCGTAGCGGATGGAGGTCTGAACGCATCTTGGGTTTTGAGCTGGCCAGAACAGCGGGCAGCCGGGATCGACCCAATCATGCTCCAAGCCTATTTCGGAGCCGGCTTCCACCATCCTCATCTTCGAGGGACGGCATATGTCTACTGCTCTGGGTCGAATCGTGGGCAAACCTTCCGTTAACGCTTTGAGGAAGAGGTTTTCGGGAAGAGTTATCGACCATCCTGTTAAAACCCGCGCGACCAGTGCCGTCGGGATTCTCTTCCCAGGCTCAGACATGCAAGGTGTGGAGCATCGGCCAGTACGTGCACTCGACCCGATGGAGCTAAAGCGGACCGATCCTCTCCGGCTTCTGATCCAGGCCTACTGCTTCTTCTCCGGTGGCGGCGCGGCGTGCGAGGCTGCTGCGCTTGCCGGCGCATTCGTGAGCGGATCGGCCAGGAACTTGCCGATAACCTGCGGCAGCTCCGCCGAGGTTATTGGCAGCCTAATCGCAACATCATTGAGACAGACTGCGACGCGACCGTATTAAGTGTTCAGCTGGCACCTGAGGCGAGGGTTGTTGGTGCAACCAGTCGAGGTCTCGTGTTGCTGCGGCTGGCGCCCTCTGTCCATTTCAGATCGGTCAGCGGATCAACGTAACCGGTGTAACGAACGCTCCATCCAGCTATCCCTATCCATGGCAGGAGTAGGGAAATACCTGCTTTACTGACCCAACGGTCGACGCGAGGGCCACCTCAAAGCTCCTTCCGTGCTACTACTCTTGCTACTACTTTCGATCGATTTGGTCCCTTCCGGCACCCGCGTAAACACTAGCGATTCTTTCAAATCGAATCGACGTATTGAAAACAAGACGCATACCAACGCTCACCAACCCCTCACCTCCCACTCACCAATCGGGGTTTCAATCCCCCCCTCTCCGCCATTGCTAAAATCCTCAGTAAAAATGCGGCGATTTGCGCCTTGCTACTATTTTTTCCGACGGGAACTTTATTTGCGTATATCGTTCCAGGTAAATCTAAACCAAAACCAGAAGGGCAGCGAAGGCCAGTGAAGTTTTGTAGTCGCCTCTTCGCCAAGGCTTGACGCGCCCTTCATAACATGACATAAAATGAAGGCATGCCAATGACCTCTCTCAACATCTCGCTTCCCGAAGTTCTTAAGGCCTATGTGGAAGGCCAAGTCGCATCTGGAGATTGGGGCACCCCGAGCGAATATATCCGGGAATTGATTCGCCAAGATAAAGAACGCCGGATGGCCAATCTCGAACAAGAGCTGCTCGCCGCTGCAAAGGGACCGAAGATTGAAGTTTCGATCAGCGAGATCCGCAAAAAGGGGCTGATCACTGCGCTGCGCGAACGGGCTCGGCGCGCGTGAAAAAGCCTCGGATTGCTTTCAGCGACGCAGCGATTGCGGACATTTTGGAACAATCTGACTGGTACGAGGCTCAAGCAGATCGGAGTCTGACGCAACGTTGGGAAGAGGCTGTGACTGACACGCTCTTGCGGATAGCTCAAAAGCCGACAGCCGGCTCACGCTGTAGATTCACGGCAGATGAACTTCGTGGCACTCGCCGTATGCCAGTCGCAGGGTTCACCAAGTTCCTGATCTTCTATCTGTCGCGCGAGGGTGAGACTCTCATTCTGCGTGTGGTTCACGGTGCTCGTGATCTCGAAAGCTTATTCTCCGAGTGATCGCCTTAGTCTGTTCAATCCCTTCTCACGAAATCACTTGTCGTCAAGCTGTCCGTACCAGTTCCTCGCGGTACTGCGGAAGATTCGCAAAGGATTGTGCCTACAGGCGGGGATCGACGGGGCCTCACTTTCGTTACAGCCAACACTCCGATCCGAAGACGCATTCGTGGACCTGGCGAAGCGGGTCTTGGCGGACAAATCGTGTTCAAGAGCTTCAATACCGAGAGGAAACTCCTGGAGTGAAACATAAGCCTTGCGGGCCGGATCTTGGATCCGGCATGGCATCGCCATCACGCCATAGCGTGCGTGGACATCTCGAAACAGTGGATTGACGGTGGGATCGTAGACGTCGGGAAGCAGCGCACTTTCTTTCAAAATTGTTGAGAACGACGACTTTGGGGCAACGACCTTTCTATGTCGTTGTAATTCAAAAATAACTGCATGGTAATAGAACAAAATTTCTTACATTACGAGATGTGGAAAACCCTAAACGTTAGAGAGAACCGTCGATATCCTAGTTGCACAATCACTATACGAATACACCGACTGCAAGGTCACAAATGCGATCACTAATGTACCTAGATCGGCGGCGGTTTGGAAAACCGCCATCAACATCTCCACGGAGCCACCCAGTAAGTTCGTGATTCTACATGGGGTCCGCAGCGTCTTATCTCCCTCGCGATGTGTTCCGCGCTCTTGTCCAACGAGGAGTAGTGTCTTCGTCAGCAAAAGGTGAGCGCGCGCGGGCCGTCCGAGGGAGTGAAGCCCGAGTTTTTTCAGCACGGTGTTGCGGAACTCTAGATCCCGAGCGACTTGGGAAAGCGCGCCAGCTCATCAGGGCTAGAATCATTCGGGACGGAGCAGCCTGGTGCAGCGACGTACTTCGCTCCGGCCTGCGCTCTCGCGTCCTTCCATTGAGAACGAATTTCTTCCGTCGTAAGTTTGCGATAGTCGATCTCGTCAACGCCACCAAGTATCGGCTGCGAATACTTCTGACGAATCTCCGAGATGGGAATGCCACTCGTCTTCACCGAGTATTGAAGAACAGGCGCATTGAAATCCGTAAACTGTTCGAGGTACGGCCTTTCCAAATAATGCAAATGGAGCACAGTCAGCTTCGTGTCAGCGAGCGCATCGAAAACTCGCTTGTCATAGGGACGGGTGTACTTTTTATAGTCTTCGACAGAGCCGAATTTGCTCTCCGCGTTGAAAATGCTCGCGAGCGCGCCAGACGCCCCAATTTCCTTACTGTGTCGGATGTGATTGATTGTTGATTGCGTGATCGCATCGAGCGCATTGTGCCAGGCGTCCGGATTCTGTCGCTGAAAGTCATGGAGGCTTTTGATCTGTTGGTCTTGGACCTCATCCGACTTCGGCTGATTCGCAAACTGCGGCTGTGACTGATATAGGATCATGGCCGTCATGTATGGACCGTAGATCGTATCGATAAAGTACGCGTTACCATTGAGCCCGTCGCGAACGCGTCGGAGGGTTTCCAATTGATTCGGATAGGGTGAATCCAACGGCTTTAGCTCGTACCACCTGTCGGTTATTGACTTCGGGTAGTCGAAGTCGTTCATCACCTTCACGATGTCCGTCTTGTACGTACGATGAAAATCGAGGTGGTCCTGTGCTTCGAGTTGTGCTGTCGGCCTCGCATAGTGGTGGTAGAACGTGTACGGAGGACGGTCGACGTCCTGCCCCAGCAAAGCCCTGTCGACGCGTTCTTTGTGGCTTAAAAGGGAAGATCCGCTCTTCCTCTCAAAGCCCGACCTCGAGAGTGCAAATCCAGCTGTAGCGGCAGCACCAGAAAGAAAACCGCGTCGGTTCATCGTCACATTACCTCACATCTGACATCGTCGAGACAACCACCAACATAAACGAAATCCCAGCAATCAACCAGCGGCCCGCACTGCCGATTGAATTCCACTGTAGGGTAATACGTTCGGGATTTTCCTTCGGCTAGTCACAAATGGCAGGTTTCCAACCGCGGCGGCTTGATCCCGCACTCGCGGCGCGATAGGCGGGAGTTATTCTACCTGGCTTCCGACGGAACGCTTATGGCGGCTGCTGTCAACCCGGGCGTCACACTTGAATTTGGCGTTCCGCAAGCGCTCTTTGAGACCAATCTTCGGCTCATGCCGCGGTACAAGACTTGGATGAATCAATATGCAGTGGCGCAAGACGGACAACGATTTCTTTTCAACCGGCCTGTTCCTGAAACCGCGCCGAGTGCCATTACTGCTGTCATTCCGTGGTAGCCGGCTCACGGTAATCCCTTGAATCCAAAGCGTACGCGAACGTACGTTACGACCCTCTAACCCTCTCGTACTTCCATGTGTCGCGTTTCTTGCGCACTCTCGTTGCGCGTGGCAAACTACAGCCGTCGAAACAGACAAAAAGGAGACAGAATATGAATCACATTCCACTAAGTTGGATCGTTCAGAGCGCGCCCAAATCCTTCTGACGCTGTTGAGTCCGATGCATGTTCTCCGAGCGGATGAGGGCAACCCGGAAATAAGTGTTGGTACCGACCCGTCAGACTGAGGGAAAACCGGCAGTTTCTTGCTGAAGACTTGCTGAACAGTCCTGCCGCCGCTCCATTTTTCTCTCCAACAGCATCGTGGCTCAGACGGACCTTCCGTGCTGCGGACGAGAGCAGGCCCGCCGCCTTGCGTGCTACTAATCTTGCTACTAATTTCGACTGATTTGAGGGTACTGTATCCCCATTGGAATCTGGAGGTTGGAGAAAAATAAAAATGCGTGTTGAAAACAAGAGACATACCAACGCTCACCAACCCCTCACCTCCCTCTCACCAATCGGGGTTTCAATCCCCCCCTCTCCGCCAGAAAATGTAAGTGGTTGATAATGCAGATTTTTTTTCTGGCGATTTTCCGTGTTACTTTTTCCGGCTAAATTTCACCGTTCTGTTCACTGAAGCAAAACTCTAAACATAGGAAAAAGCAAGACTTCTGATTCTCATATTTGGGGTTCGAAGTCGACCTTCTCCGCACCTGGTTAACCTTCGACGGTGAGTGCCGGATGGCTGTGGGAAATGCGCTCGGCGACCGTGACAAGAGTGCGTGACAGCAACCCGATGGAAGTTGCCGATGTCTTAGGGCACCGTTTTGGCGATTACTTCCGTATGCCGACGATTCGCTCGGAACGACGGCTGGCACTCCTACGGGTAGACCGTTTCTCGTCAACGTGCCCAGCGTGGCGGCACTCACGACGATTAAACTGAGCCCGCAACGCCTGTTCTGCGCACGTATCGGCCTCGCCTCTTCCAGTTGATCATCACATCTTGACAATCAAGCTGACTGCCTCTAATCTAGACTGGATGCCTTTTCTAGGAACCTCCATGGACGAGCCAAACACCGACGTCATCCAAGGCACACTTGACATGCTGATCCTCAAGACCCTCAGCCTTGAACCGATGCACGCTTTTGGCATCACTCGCCGCATTGAACAGATATCGCGCGGAGTCTTCAAGGTGAATCCCGGCTCGCTTCTCACCGCGTTGCAGCGGCTGGAGCGCGGAGGATGGCTCGACGCCGAGTGGTGTCGAACGGCGAACTCGCGCCGAGCCAGAGTCTATAGGCTTACACGCGCGGGCAAGAAACAGCTCGAGAGCGAAACTGCGGATTGGTCGCGCCGCGTGTCGGCCATCGCACGGCTCCTGAGGGCGGAGGCCTAGCCCATGTCCCTTTGGCGCCACCTCGCCCGCGGCCTGCGTGCGCTCGTGAACCCCAAAACTGCCGACCAGGAGATCGCAGACGAAGTGGAGAACTACCTGGAACAGGCCGCCGCCGATTTGGAAGCGCGCGGGTTTTCTCCCGACGAGGCGCGGCGCGCGGCGCGGTTGGATCTCGGCAGCGCGATCGCGGTCCGGGAACAGATACGCTTCTCCGGATGGGAGAATGCCTTCACGTCGCTGCTCTCAGACTTACGCTACGCAGCCCGCCGGCTGCGTGGTAATCCGGGTTTTACCGCAGTCAGCGTCGTCACGCTGGCGCTGGGGATTGCCGCCAGCACGGCGATTTTCAGCGTGATCGAGTGCGTGCTCCTCAAGCCTCTGCCGTACCCGCAATCCGGGCGGATTGTTGCGTTGCGGCACACGGCGCCCGGCATCCAAATCGCCGACCTTAACATCGCCGCCTCGCTGTACTTCACTTACAGCGAGGAAAACCGTGTATTTCAGGATGTCGGCATGTGGCTGGCCGATACCGCGACTGTAACGGGTGTTGGCGAGCCCCAGGAGATTCCGGTTCTGTTGGTGACGAATCGATTTTTTGCCGTCCTGGGTGTCGAGCCCGCGATCGGACGCCCGTTCAGCCTTTCCGACGACGACCCGGGAAGTGAACGCACCGTGATTCTTTCGGATGGTTATTGGAAGTCGCGTTTCGGAGGAGATCGCTCTGCTGTTGGCCACCGCATCATGATCGACGGCAACGCACACGAGGTGATTGGAGTGATGCCGACATCGTTTCAATTCATGGATCGCCCCTTCTCGCTGCTGGTTCCCCTGCGAATGAACCGCGCCGACATTCGCCTGATCAGCTTCTGCTGCCAGGGCGTCGCCAGGCTGAAACCAGGCGTGACACTCTCGCAGGCCAACGCGGATGTCGCGCGCATGCTGACGATGGCGCCGGCGAAGTTTCCGATGAATCCCGGCTTCAGCCAGGACTTCTTCACAAGGGCGCGCATCGCTCCCGGTGTGCGTTTGCTGAAGGATGTCTTGGTTGGCGACGTTGGAGATACCCTTTGGGTGTTGATGGGCACGGTAGGCCTCGTGCTCTTGATTGCCTGCGCGAACGTGGCCAATCTGCTTCTGGTCCGCGCCGAGGGACGCCGGCAGGAACTGGCGCTTCGGGCCGCCCTCGGCGCCGGTTCGGGACGCCTGGCGCGTGAGTTGCTTCTGGAAAGCGTGCTGCTTGGAGTCGCGGGCGGCGGGCTTGGGCTGGCGCTCGCGTACGCCGCTCTTCCGGTGCTCACAGCTTCTGGAATGGAACACTTGCCGCGCGTTCACGATATTTCCATCGATCCGGCGGTGCTGGTGTTTACCCTGGGCGTTTCGCTGGCCGCGGGTCTGCTCTTCGGCCTGATCCCAGTGTTCAAGTATGCGCGGCCTCATCTATTAAACGCCATGCGCAGCGGCGGCCGCTTGCTTACCCTCAGCAAGGAACGGCATCGCGCGCGCAGCCTTCTCGTCGTCGTGCAGGTGGCGCTGGCAGTTGTCCTGCTGGTCGGCGCCGGACTGATGATCCGCACCTTCCAGGCGCTGCGCCACGTCGATCCCGGCTTTTCGCGCGCGCAGGAGCTGGAGACTCTGCGCATTTCGATTCCGGAGTCGCAGGTCAAGGAACCGGAAGGCACGACTCGCATGGAGGAGGCAATCCTGCGCATGTTCGAAGCGATTCCGGGTATTTCCGCGGTCGCAATAACGAGCACGCTTCCCATGGAAGGGGGCTCGAACGATCCCGTTTATGCGGAGGACCAGACAGCCGCCCAGGCGGGCACGCTTCCTCCAATACGGCGTTACAAATTCGTTTCACCGGGCTACTTTTCGGCGGTAGGCGCGCGTCTGATCGCGGGACGCAATTTGACATGGGCCGAGACTTACAACCAATCGCCCGTGGCTCTGATCTCCGAGAACATCGCGCGCGAGGTTTGGCGCGATCCCCGCGTAGCCATCGGTAAACGCATCCGGCCAACGCTCAAGGACGACTGGCGCGAAGTGATCGGTGTGGTGGCTGACCTGCGGGACGACGGCGTGGATCAGAAAGCCCCAGGCATCGTTTACTGGCCCCTGCTGCAGAAGAATTTCGAGTCGTCTGCCACCAGCGTCGTCCGCAACGCGGCGTTCGTCATTCGCACGCCTCGGGCGGGATCAACAGCGTTGCTTGAGGATCTCCAAGACGCTGTCGCCAGCGTGAACCCGAATTTGCCGGTTGCAGACGTCAAAACTCTGGAGTCGGTATACGATCGCTCCCTGGCGCGCACCTCGTTCACGCTGTTACTGCTCGCGATCGCAGGCTGCATGGCGTTGTTTCTGGGACTCGTCGGGCTCTACGGAGTCCTCTCGTACTCGGTGTCGCAGCGAACTCGCGAGATCGGAATACGGCTCGCCCTGGGCGCTCCTCTGCGGGACGTCACAGGGATGTTCGTGAATCACGGGCTGGTTCTCTCAGGCATTGGCGCGGCGTGCGGGCTGACGGCGGCGCTCGCCCTCACCCGGCTAATAAAATCGCTGCTTTATGATGTGAGCCCGGCCGATCCGCTGACGTATGCGGCCGTGTCGGTGGGGCTGATTGTTGCGGCGACGCTTGCCAGTTACATTCCGGCCCGGAGGGCCGCTCGGGTCGATCCGATGGAGGCTTTACGCGCTGAATAGTGTTCCTCCCGGGTTTCTACGTGCTTACGGAGCAGGATTTGCGAATCCACTTGGCTGATTAGTTGGATATTACCGGCCAAAACTTTCATCACACCCCTAACGCCGTTTGTTCTTGGAAAACAAGATTACAGCTCCGCTAGGGATTGCTGAGGATTCTCTATATTTTAGTGCAGGATCAACAAGGATTGCGTTGGTCTTTTCTCTAACCGCAGAACTATCCAACCTCAAAGGCTCACTGATCATTTGCGTAAGCCAGTTTCAGGAGGATTCCTTTGCGGTCGATTGTGGTCGATAAATACCGAGAGTCGCTTTCCAGGCACAAGTTGCCCTCGGATCTTACCAAATTCATGAAGCGAATGGTTTGTTACTCATGTTACTTTTTTCGGGTACTTTCGATGTCCATAGGAGAGACTGGAGGGCATCGCTGAGACGGATGCAACTGCTGAGACTCGGCTTCAAACAACAGAAAATGCGGGTTTTACGAATGAAGTGAAAGAAAACAAGAGGGTTGCGGAAAAAGGAGCAATATAATCCCCCCCTCCGCCAGATTCTTGCCAGCATTGGAGTTAAGAAAATCCGCTTGTCGGTTCAGGCGAGTAATTGGGCCGCTCTCTTATCCCAGTGTTATCCCAACTATCCCAACTGCTGAAAATTTGAGCCGTTTCACAACCCGAAAGGTCAGTGGACCTGGTAACCAATCGTATTGATTTACAAGAACTTCCAGACCTCTTCCGACAGATTCAGTTCCAGTGCTGTACGCGGTTTCTTCGGTGCAACGGTCCGCGAAACCGTTGCAGCGCCTCTGAGCACGCGTTTTTCGTGCGACCTCTTGGCATTGCACCAGAGGATCGCGCACCGGCACAAATCATCACGGCATTTGTCGGTTTATTAACGCCTGTACTCGCTAAGGACAGCAAGCGGTTACTTCCGGTTGCCCGTCATCCGTCCGCTATCGGCGGAGATTGGGCCGCCAGCAACGGCCACACTTCACACGTCCCCCAACGGGACTTCTGGACAGGAAGTTTCCGATTGGACGAATCCTGGCATAATCGCTAAGGGGGGCGAGGCAGACCATATTTAGGCCTGAGCGACTTGGCTGGGGCGCGGATGCACCACACCGCATAACCTCAGAATTGGGTGACTACCTTTCGGGGCGCGCTACAACGCCCGTCACGGTAATCTCAAACGAAGCTCCTCGCATTCTTCGCTGGTTTCACGCGCCACACTATTGCTTCTGTCGCCTCGCCTGGCGCGAGACACGAAAAATCCCTGAGGCATTGGAATAATCGAATATCGCGCTGCTTGATGCCCTCCCATTGTCGGAATTCAGAATCTCCGTTGAGTTTGCCTTACTTCCAGTTTCCGCATCGTTGAAGTGCACAATTAGCGGTTTGCAAATCGTGTTTTTCGAGACGTTTTCAAGACGCACCGAAATTTCTTCGACGCCTGTTTGCGCGTCGTAGCAAGCAGGGTCGAACGTCAGCCACATTTTTTCCGTCGCCGGCAAATCAGAGGCATTCGTCGCAGCCGAGTTCTCCGCGGCTCGGTTTTGTGATTCGATCTTCACTGCCGCCGTCCACGCCTGAAACCTGCCGTCGCGCGTGTCGGCCCAGAACGGGTGAAAAACACCCTCTGCATCGACCGCCAAACCCATGTAGTCGCCGCCATCGGGAAATCCTGCACCGGTCGTTCCGAAGGAAAAACTGAGCGCACCGGAACTCGTTCTGGGTGAATCGATCGTGATAATTTCCTAGCGTTGCAGATTCGAAAAGCTCTTGAGTCGAAAAATTGTTAGTATTGGCAATCTTTGCCAGTCGTGGTACAGTGAGCGTCGAAGTCTGGATCCATGAAAAGGATCAGGTCATGCCTACACGAAACGTCAATTTGACCGACGAGCTTGACCGTTTCGTCGCTAAGAAAGTTAAGACCGGTCGTTACGAAAACGCCAGTGAAGTCGTGCGCGCTGGGTTGCGGACTTTGGAGCGCGAGGAACAGCAGTACGAAGCGAAGATTGCCGCGCTGAGAGCGGCTATTGACGCTGGCGACGCCAGCGGTATCGCCGAGGGCAACGTATTTGGACGCGTCCGTAAGGCCCTTAAGCTTCCTGTGTCGCCGCGCTAGCCGTGGCGGCGTTTCGTTTTTCCCGGCATGCTGAGGCCGACTTGCTGAGCATCGGCGATTACACCCTTCGCACATGGGGCAAAGCTCAAGCCGCCCGTTACCTCGGCGAGCTTGAAGTTTGTTGCCAGACGCTGTCCGACAATCCGGCGTTAGGCCGACTCTGTGATGAGGTTCGCCCTGGCTTGCGTCGTCTGGAGCATGGCAAGCACGTCGTGTTTTACCGTCAGAAGCGCGGTGGCATTCTAATTTCTCGGATACTGCATCAGCGCATGCTGCCCGAACTTCACTCGATCGAAGATCAAAACGACGAGCCGTAGAGCATCCCGTCTCTAGTATTACCTAAATTGAGCGATTCTTTTGATTGTTGCTCAGTTTTTGGTTTGAGAAGACGAGAATCAGCCTGGTTTTGGTGTAACCGCCAGAGAGAAACGGTTCGGTCGTGAGCAGCAGAGTGAATGGTCGGGGGAAACGGGCTTGGAAAGGGATCTGCTGCTGGTCAAGGCATTAATCAGAAGAAGTTGCGAGACACCCCTACTTCAGTTCTCGTTCGAGTTGGTGATCGGTCTACGTGCGAGCGATTAGGTTGGCAGGGGAATGGGAGCAGCGTTTTGGCAGCGCCTCCATAGAATCCGGAGCTGCAAGCTATCCATGGCCGCTTGGGTGACTTTCAGAATCACTTCATGACCGGTCCTCACCACCTTGGCTGCCAAATCGACGAGTTTGCGCCGCAGTGTCGTGGCGTAACTGTGGATGGGCAAGATGTCCTTCAAATTATCTTCTTTGAAGCTCTCGAACAAAAAGAAACTCACTAACATCAGGTAGTAGTAGGCCTGATTGGCAGCAAACCGCTTGAACGGAAGTTGTTCGCTGCCAAACTCCTTCAGACCACGATGGGGCAACTCATCGGCACCACGCTGGTGATGGTGGAAGATCAGGGTGGTATCGTCTTCCCAATATTCCCGAAGTTTCCGTGGCATCCGTTCCAGAACCGGTTCTCCGGAAACTAAATTCGTCAGGATGATGTTGTCTGGCCGCGCAAATTCTAGCAACCGCTGTTGGTCTTCGTATTGCGGACGCGTGTATAGCGCCCGGTAGGCTTTCTTCCAACTCTCACACTGATAGGAGAAGCGCGCATAACTCCAGGCTTGCCGTTCGTTGTCATATTCTTTCCATTTTTTCTTCGGGATGCCCTGAACCTTCTCCTTGATCGCATCGTAGACCTTCCCCGTGGCTAGGAAGCCGATGCCCAGGTCGTCAAACAGCGCAAAATTCTTCTCGTCGAAAAATCCGGCATCCAGCCGGACGATGATCGCTACCGAGGCATCGTAGCGGGTCCGGATCAAACTCACGATGCCCCGGATCATCTTCTCCACATCACGGCCGTAGTTGCTGTGCCGCTTGCCACGCCGGAAAATGGCATCGACGATCTTGCCTTCCCAAATCAACTGCAACGGTTGGAATCCCTTGACCTTTTTATAGGTCGGGTCGCACCCTTCCCGCTGCAAAGCCTCATCGTTATCCATGACCATGGTGTCCAGCGTCAGCATCACCACCCGCATTTTCTCCCGCTGCAAGCGCCAGAGAAACAACTCCTTCAACACCCAGCGGAAGGCTCCGGCATGGAAAATGGCAAAGGCACGGAAGAACCGCTTCATGGCATGCGAAGAAGCCATTTGCTTCGCCGGCATCTCGACCACTGCCTGGTAGCCCTCCTCCCGCTGCAGCTCATCGAAATAACTCAAGTGCCGGCTCGTGCCGTCGAAGAAAAAGTAGAGCATCTGCAAAAACAGATTCTGCACGGATACCCCTTTGATGCTCTTCTTGATCCCCGCAAATTTGTGCAACAGCAGTCCGACGATTCCGATGGCCTCCAGATACTTGACGAAAAACGCTAGCCCTCCCCGGCTGGTCAACGTATCGTCGGTCACTTCCAGCTTGTGGATCTTGCACGGGCCTGTTTCCTGCATGTGCCATCTCCTGAAAGGTAGAGTGGAAACCGCGCGGAGACCTTATCATGTTCAGGTAGCTCTGTAAAGCTATCTGATAGATGTGATATAAAAAAACCATGCGCAAAGAACAGCTCGAAGCTCAAATTGAAAAGGTAAAGGCGGAACTCCTGAAGCTAGGCCCCATGCGACCCGGCTCTCTATCCCAACAGTACTCTGCCTGTCAGAAGCCGGGTTGCAAGTGCGTGGATCCCGTGCACCCCCAGAAACATGGCCCCTTCTACCAACTGAGTTACACGCACGGCGGCAAGAGCACCACCCAGTTCGTTCGTCCACCGTTTGTTCCGGAGGTGCGCAAGCAGCTCGCCGCCTACCAGAAATTCAAAGCTCTCACCCAGCAATGGGTCACGCTGGCCCTCGAGCTATGCAAACTCGAAATGCAAGAAGCGCGCTCGGCGGCCTCCCCATCGGAGCGTACCCCGCGGTCTTGAGCCTTCACCCAGCAAGTGAAAACGCCCGAACCCTTCCCACCTCATGTTTTCCCGCATCCGGATTGGCTCTCCCGCATTTTTTTCTCATTTTTGCCGCAAAGAATCGCTCAAGCTAGGTCTCAATTAGTGTGAAGCGCGACTGTCCAGTTCGCTCGATGCAAGTCCCCAGGCACACATTTCCAGCCGAGACTGGGAACACCAACTCGACGCGCGACTTAGACCGGCGCGGCACATAAATTGCGACGAAGCTGCTCTTTGGCTCGGAAGATCATCATTCTGACTGCTGGAAGACCCCGGTTCATCGTGCGCGCAATCTGCGAGTAACTCATTCGTTTGTAATACCGCAAGACGAGTGGAACCTGGTACTTTGCCGGCAAGCGAATCAGCTCTTGCCTGACGCGGAGCCGCTGTTCCTTGCGCAGAACTTGAGACAACGGCGAAGGCGTCAGACGATCGGCGAAGTCGCTCACGGTGTGATCGTCCAGAAATGAATTCTTCTCAAAATTTCTTCGTCGCAGTTTATCAACGCAGTGGTGGCCGGTTACCTGAGAGAGCCACGGGCGGAACGGCACGGTCTCGTCCTTTTGGCTCAGTACCCGGTAAAGTTTCAAAAAGACCTCTGCGGCGGCATCCTCAGCGTCTTCGCGCTGACGAAAATACCGCCTGCACACCTGCAAAACGTAGCGATAGTGAGCAGCGTAACACTCTCTCAAAAATTCAGGGCAGATTGGTCGCAGTAGGTCCGCGGGCACGTGCGGCTGCGCGCTGCTGATCGGTAGCAAAGTCAATTTGGTTTCCATCGATCCTCACCTTTGAATCTGGACACACCAATACCTAGCGCGCGATGCAGTGTTCGAGCTCTTCTTAAATTGCGTTCAACTATTTGTAGTAGTTACCCGCCTGCTCGTTGGCTGTCCGGGTCGCGCGGCCGATGTCCGCTGGCGACGAAGAGCCGAAAAACTCTTCGTGTGCTCGGAAGCGCGCTCCGTGAGAGCCCCGTCGCCCCGGCGAACAACCAGGAGCGACAGGTCATCTTCCGGTGGGCACGCGTCGGCGAAATCGAGCACCGTCGCAAGCGTGGAGAAAAGCACCTGATTTGCGGGCGAGCCAACAACCGACTTTGCCGCCGCCGATAAACGTCCCATTTCAAACTCCTGGTCTTGCGAATTGCGGCATTCGGTCAGGCCATCGGAGTAAGCCAGTAACATATCGCCAGGATCCAGACGGATGCTTCCGGAGTTATAGACCGCTTCTTGTAGGGCGCCCAGCATCGGGCCGCCTTCTTCCAACCGTTCCACGGACTTGTCGCGCCGCAGAACCAGCGGGGCGGGCAAGCCAGCGTTGCAGTACAGGAGTTCATTGCGCTCCGGATCGAGTCGCGCGAAAAATAGAGCGGTGATCGGCGGCTCATTCTCGTCGAGGCACAGTTCGCGATTGACGGCAGCCACCGCGTCAGCGGGATGTACATGGGCTCGCGAACAGCGTTGAATCAAGTCCATCAGGTGGGCTTGCCAGATCCCCGCGGACAACCCTTTGCCTGCGATGTCACCCAGCACCAGTCCAAGGACACCGTCCAGTTGCAGCACCTTGAAAAAGTCGCCGGTCAGATGGCGTACCGCAAAGATTTCGCCGGCGATCTCAAACTCGCCCCAAACCAACTCACGGGGAGAGCAAAGCCTCCGCTGGACCTGCGCCGCTTCGTAAATGGCCTGTTGGAGTTTCGCGTGTTCACGGCGCACTGCTTCGAGCTCGAGTTCCCGCGATCGCGTTCTGTCCGTGGGGGCTGCGGTCGTACGGGTTGACGAATCTCGATGCGTTTGCTGCTTGGTGCGTCCGATGGCAACCAGTGGAGCGTTCCCAGTTGGGTTATGAGAAGCGTTCTGCGCTTTTGCGGATTTCATAGTCATTATCATCTTTTCATCCTACGAATTTGTAGCCCACGCCGTGCACGGTCAGGAAAAACCGCGGCTGCTCCGGGACGGGTTCCAGTTTTTGACGAATCCGAACGATGTGAGCATCCACGGTGCGAGTCGTCGGAAAATTCTCGTAACCCCAAACCTCATCGAGTAGCCGGTCGCGGCTCAGCGTCTCGCCAGAGTGACACAAAAAATGCTTCAGGAGCTCAAATTCCGTGCTGGAGAGCTCCACGGCCTTGCCGCCGCGCAGGACCTGATAACTGCGCAAATTCACCTCGACGTCACCGAAGGTGTAGCCGTCCTGCTCCTTCGGAACCGTTTGCGCCCGCCGTAGAACGGCTTTCACGCGAGCGAGCAATTCGCGTATGGAGAAAGGCTTGGTAACGTAGTCGTCGGCACCGAGCTCGAGGCCGACAACCTTGTCCACCTCCTGGCCCCGCGCGGTGAGCATGATAATGGGAATCGACGGCCTTTTCGCTTTCAGCTGTTTGCAAACGTCGAGGCCGCTCATGCGAGGCATCATCACGTCCAGGACGATCAAATCGGGAGATTCCTTCAGGGCTCGCTCAAGTCCTTCGACGCCATCGCGCGCGGTCAGTACTTGAAAGCCTTCGTACTCAAAGTTATCGCGAAGACCAGCGACCATATTCGGCTCGTCCTCAACGATTAAAATCCTAGCTGCTCCCATGCTGTCTCCCTTGTGCTTGGTTGGGGACTTTGTGTTGGTGGCTCTCATGCGACTGCGCCTCCAGCTTGCGAAGGTGACACCAGCGGTAAAGCGATCGTAAATTTGCTGCCCTTGTCGGGGGCGCTTTCCACCAGCACGTCCCCACCGTGCGCCCGCGCGATGTGCCGCACCAGGGAAAGACCGAGGCCGGATCCCTTGACGTTGTGCACCAGCGGATCTCCGCAGCGATAAAACTTCTCGAAGATTTTCTCGTGCTCATTGGCGGGGATGCCGATGCCGCGGTCCTGAACTTCGAGATTCACGGAACCGTTCACGCGATACAAGCTCACACCGATGTACTTTTGATCCTTGGAATATTTCAACGCGTTGTTCACGAGATTCAGCAGCGAACGCGCGATCGCTTCGCGATCCACTTTTACCGGCGGAATATCGGAAGAAATCTTCTCCTCGAAACCAAAACCGTTTTGTTGGATTTGGAAGCGATAGGATTCCAAAGTCGAATGGACAAGTTCGGCCAGATCCGTCTCCTGGAACTCATATTCCTTCCGTCCGGCATCAATTCTGGAAAAGTCCAGGATATTGTTGATCAGCGCGGTCAAGCGCTCGCTCTCTTCGCGGATGATGCGAAAATATTCCTGGTATTTTTCCTTGGAACTCAGGCGTCCCAGCTCCAATGTTTCAGCATAGAGGCGGATCAGGGCCAGCGGTGTTCGCAATTCGTGCGAGACGTTAGCGACAAAATCGGATTTCAATCTCGCGAGATTCATTTCTCGGGAAATGTTGCGATAGGTGAGCCAGATTCCTCCGATCATGAACAGAGCGAGCGCTCCCAGAACAACGTAGTTATATCGAAGGAATCGGTTTCCGATATCCGCGACGGTCAGTCCCTGGTATTTGATCGCCAGAGTTAAGCCTTGGAAGATGTATTCGAAATTGTGCTCCGCCTCGGGTTTAGCCTTGTCCCAATTTGCGGAAGCCACCCAGGGGGTGAAATCCTTCGACGGGCGAATCATCATCACCGCCGGATTCGCGTCCCCCATCATGAGACCATTTTTGCTGGTCAACACATCTTTCATCATGGCCGGAAAGAAGGTGTTCCGCAGGTAGTCGCTATCAAAACTGACCATCCCGAGGGCCACGCGATCCTTGGAGACACCCTGCGGGATAAAATAAGCGAGGTTATAGTAGGCGTTTTGATTTTGTCCCGGGGTCCACCCACCTTCGAACCTGACAGGGTCGTCGTCTTTCTCTCCCATCTCCCGAATACGCGCCGCCATGGTGGTCGCTTCCAGAGGCAGCCAGCTCGATATCGTATTGATGGTGTCCTGTGTACCTGTGCAGAAGACGACGTCACGATCGCGGCCGGGCTGCACGCGGCTCAACAGAAGGTTTTTCTTCTTGTCGTAAATCATTGCATACGCAAACTCGGGATGTTCTGAGAGGAGGTGTTCCAGCTTGGTATTGATCACCGAGCGGTCCTCGTCTGGGCTTGGAAACGCCAGGCGGACTGGGGTAATCAAGTCGGTGGCCTTGTGATAGGACTTCTTCTCCGCGATGTGCAGCACGTGCGAAAAGTCGCGCTGAAAGGCCGCCTCGATGGCCTCGGAGCGCTGGATGTGCTTCAGGTTCCAGATACTGAAGCCGAGCAACGCCGCCGCCGGGAGGACGATTGCAAACTCGAGCGTCAGCAGGGTCCGCGTCCGGTTCGTCAATCGCCATTTCTTAAACATGCTCAACCTCGCCCACTGGCTCCGTCACCCCGTGCCACCGCATTACTATAAAGACTCTTCCCGGGCGCATGTGTCAAGCCATCGCAAAGGATTGTAAAAAGATGTAAAAGCCGCTGGAGTTAGCCGATAGGACTTATGCGCGGTGCCAACCACTGGGGGGTGGATTTCCATTTCGCCCCCGGGGGCGGCTTTGCTGTGAGTCTTGGGGAATTTGGCAAGAAGTTCATCGGAATAGGCAAGAGACGGAGCTGTTGGGAAGCTATACTTGAGTGTGAGATTAGCCTGAATTCGACAGCTTCGTCTGCAACTGGAAACAATGCAGAAGCGAGAAAACGATTGCACTGGGATTGCGTCCGATGGTTTATCCTCTAGGCGACAGTTTAAAATGAGTCGTAGTTTCGTAGTCTTGGCTATGTCCGTACACCAGCCAGCCCGACAAGACATAAGGCGCAATCACGCAGATGAACGTTCCGTGAGCCGAAGCGCACTTCGGGTCCTGATTGTGGCCGTTCCGCCAATGAGGACCCTCGACGTGTTTGGACCTGCAGAGGTTTTCGGCGATGCGAATTGGCTGCGCGGCGGAGATCCGGCATACAAAGTCCACATCATTTCGGCTTGCGCCGACCGCGTGGTTTCGAATCATCTCGGCACGCCCGTACATACGGATCGGACGTACCGGGAATATGGAGGGCCGATCGATACACTCTTGGTTGCCGGGTGCATGGGCCCGCGCGAACTACACTACCAACCGGGATTCTTGGACTGGCTCCGATTGCGGAGCACACGGGCTCGGCGGTTCGGTTCGATCTGTACTGGCGCGTTTGTCCTGGCAAAAGCCGGTCTTCTCGACGGGCGGCGCGCGACCACCCATTGGAATTGGGCGAGCGAACTTGCACAAGACTATCCACGCATCGCCGTCGATCCACACCCCATCTATGTTCGAGATGGCAGTTGCTATACTTCAGCGGGAGTAACGGCCGGCATTGATCTTTGTCTCGCGTTGGTGGAAGAAGATTTTGGCAGAGCTCTGGCTCTTCGAATTGCACAGATGATGGTTGTGTTTCTGCGGCGTCCGGGCGGACAATCGCAATTTAGTGCAACCCTCGAAGCGCAAGCCCGCGAGAGCCGACCGCTGGGTGACGTGCTTGCCTGGCTTCCTGACCACCTTCGACACGACCTCTCAGTTGACTCTCTCGCTCGCCGGGCGGCCATGAGCGCCCGCAACTTCGCTCGCTTATTCAAGCGGGAGATCGGAAAAACTCCCGGGAAGCACATCGAGGATCTCCGCTTGGAAGCAGCGCGACGTCAGCTGGAATCAACGTCACGGAGCACGGATGAAATCGCTGAGGCGTGCGGGTTAGCCAGCGCCGAAGTCCTCCGCCGTATCTTCCGGCGACGCCTGCGAATCACACCTGGTCAATATCGAGCATCATTCGGTCACACTCGCTGAGTACATCGCTCAATCGATTGGCAGTAATCGTTGGTTTATTGTCTGCCGGCGCTCTCACTGACAACGATTCGTGAGTCCTAAGATCGCTCCAGATTGAGGACAATCGACATGAGCAATTTCGACTCCATGTTAGAACGTAACAAAGACTTTGCTGCCCGCCAGTCTGCTGCGGGCACACTTATGCCCTCGCTCCCGCAGGCGCTGCCGAATGTAAGGGCAATCATCGTCGATTGCGCTGATATGCATGTGGATCCGGCTCATGTTCTCGGAATTAAACCTGGCGAGGCCATCGTGATGCGTAACATCGGCGCTCGAATCACGCCGCCTCGGCGTTACGCCCCACCAATACAGAGGCTCTTTTAGGCACACTCGCGTGCGGTAATCGTCTCGCCTGCCGATTGGCAGGAATGGTGGTTTTTTTGTCCTTTATCGCTCGCTCTGATCGAATCGATGCTTGCATCCAAGCTTACACAGGAGGAATCGATATGAATAACCTTGACCTGATGTTGAAACGCAACAAAGAGCTCGCTGCCCCCATGCCATCGCTTCCACAGTCTTTGCAGACTTTGAAGGCGGTAATCATCGGTTGCGCCGACATGCGCGTGGATCCTGCACATGTGCTTGGAATCGAACCGGGTGAGGCCGTCGTCATGAGAAACATCGGCGGTCGAATCACGCCGGGGCTGTTGGAGGAGTTGGGTCTGCTCGGACGAATCGGAGAGGTTGCCGAAACGATTCCGGGAGGCGGCGGGGAGTTTCACCTGATCGTACTTCACCATACGGACTGCGGCAGTACGCGTCTCGTGGGAGACCCAGCCATGCTGGCGCACTATTTTCAGATACCGGAAAAGGAAGTTGCGGCCAAATCAGTCCCCGATCCGCGCAAGGCGGTGGCTGTCGACGTTGCTGCACTCAGGGCGATTCCAGCATTGCCGGACGAATGGCTCATCTCCGGCCTCGTTTATGACATAGCCACCGGACTTGTCGAGGTCGTCGTACCTGCAGCGCCAATTCGCACCGCCCAAAACAGCCTAGCGGTTGAGGTCGCGTAAGGAACCGGCGTCGCAGCGCAGGAACTGCGTGTGGAGTGCATGCTTCCGACTGACTCCGACGAGAGATAAGTCACGATGAGCGTTCCTTTGTTTGTCAGCGAGAGATCCAAGCCAGCGCTGTCTGTGCGACCGCTTTCCGTGGGCTGCTTCGTCTTCGAGCAGATGGAGTCTTTCTAAGATGAACCTTGTAATCATGCTATTTCATGGCATAATTGCATGGTATGATTGAGCGAACGATCAAGCCAGTTGTTAAGGACCTCTTGACCCGATTTCCCGCGGTTGGGCTTCTCGGGCCTCGTCAAGTAGGCAAAACCACACTGGCCCTTTCAATAGCTTCCGAACTGAAGGACAGCTCCATCTACCTTGACTTGGAACTGCCGTCGGACCGGGCAAAACTGTCCGATCCGGAACTCTATCTTGGGCAGCACGAGGAAAGTCTTGTCATCTTGGATGAGATTCATCGTCTACCTGGCATCTTCAAGACGCTTCGGAGCCTCATCGACAGAAGACGCCGCAAAGGAAATCGTGTTGGGCAGTTCCTGCTCCTAGGTTCTGCTTCGATTGATCTACTTCAGCAATCCGCCGAAACGTTGGCCGGACGCATCACATACCAAGAACTACGGCCTTTCTCCGAGACGGAAGTTGCGGATGTCAGACCAGAGCAGGGAGACCAACTCTGGGTGCGGGGCGGCTTTCCTGACAGTTTCCTTGCAGCAGATGACAAAGAAAGCTTCGAATGGCGAAGCGCTTTCATCCAAACCTATTTGGAGAGAGATGTGCCCGCTCTCGGACCGAGAATTCCAGCCGAGACTCTCCGCCGGTATTGGCAGATGTTGGCTCACAACCAGGCGCAAATGCTGAATGCCGCACAGCTGGCGAGCGGACTTGGGGTGGGCGGGCACACCGTGGCCCGTTACCTCGACATCATGGTGGATCTTCTGCTTGTTCGGCGGCTGCCGCCTTGGTCGTCAAACGCAAAGAAACGCCTGGTTCGAACACCGAAAGTCTTCGTGCGAGACAGTGGTCTAGTCCATGCTTTGCTTGGCATCCGTGAGCGCGAGGAACTTCTGGGACACCCTGTCGTCGGTGCAAGCTGGGAGGGAATGGTCATTGAAAATGTACTGGGTGCCCTGCCCGCTGGCGCTCAGACATCCTTCTACCGAACATCGGCGGGCGCCGAGATCGACCTCATCATTGAATTTGGCGCAAAGGATCGCTGGGCGATTGAAGTGAAGCGATCCATTGGAAACCCTGCGCCGAGCAAAGGGTTTTACATTGGATGTGAAGACATCGGAGCAGCCCGCCAGATCGTGGTTTATCCTGGCACGGAGAGATACAAGTTGGACCAGAAGACGGAAGTGATGTCCCTGGATGTGCTGTTACACAAAGAACTGCGCCGAACTAGGTAGCCTCAAATTGGATTTGATTCTCGCCCTTGGAAAAGCCCACATTCGAAATGGCACAAGTTCCTCACGCGTCGAGCTCGTCTCGGGTGGACGCGGTGTGTCGTGCGGTGACTGAGGGCATATTCACCGCATATTGTGGCATCCGGAGGAGCCAGAGGAGCAGGGTGGAATTGCGAGAATGAGAATCTCGATGAAGGTGCTTGAAGCGACTCTCTCCAATTCGAATCCTTCACGCGTTTCGGCACGGTCCGTCGCTTCTTGACTCATCGACGAACAAATTTCTTCCTCCAGCTTCTTCAGCCACTCTCTTCACAACTTTCTACCCTGCCGAAGCCGCTCAAAACACTTACCCGCCCGTGAGTGGATGCGCGAAAGAATTCTCCGGGTGCCGCCGGATGACCCAATTCTTTTGGTCGGTATTTTTCTTACAATGAGCGGAAGGCTGGTTAGGTGGCATTGGAGCAGTTCTGGAGACTGAAGATGGCGACCGCAATTGGCCGCTGATTTACGGACACAACGAAGTCGAATCCACCGATTGAAGTGCGAGTCATCACAGCGTGACGTTTCTGAGGCGCTCACTGGACGTGCTCACTGGACGTATAGTGGCGAAATCGGAGAAGCAAAGTAGTGCTTCACTTTGACGGGAACGCTGTTTCCGGGACATCGTCGCGCCACCGAACCTATCGATTATCCACGGGCCCCCCAAGACACAATCTTGATGGTCGTATCAACTTCCACGGGGTCGCCGTTGAGAATCGTTGGTTTATAGCGCCATTGGCGGGCTGCTTCCACAGCAGCATTGATGAGTTCTGGCGGCCCACTTATCGGTTCGAGCTGCGCGACATTTCCGTCACGATCGATAACAGCATGAACCACCACCGTAGCGTGTACTTGCTGGTGGAGAGAGTCGGATTGGGGGATCGGATTGACGTGGTGAGTGAGTTGGTGCGCGAGTTGCCTCCGACTCGGATTCGCACCGGCTTCACCTTCGGTAGGTCGTAAAATGTTCGCCAGTTCACTACACGGAACTTTCCTTGCGCGAAGACGTAGACGCCAGGAAGCGGATCGCTTTCGCGATCCTTTCCTGCGCCCGCTGTGCAGAGGGCAAGCGGACCTTCGGCGTTCCGCAGAATCGATTGAATAAAAGCATCATTGTGAGCGAGTGATGAGGTCGAAGACCGGCTGCGCAATACAGCAGCACGTGAGGGAGCTGCACTTCTCTGCTTGCCATTTATTTTAATCGCCGCCTCAGTTATTTCCGATGGCCTTCAAAATTCGGGCGTGCCCGACGGCGAACTTCATGACCTAAAGAACGAGCACCTCGGAGCCTCGTGAACGAAGCGCTCGGTCAAATGTGACAAGCTTCAAAC